>JGI12140J13697_1144286_pt1 | contig 11263 bp, 6 predicted proteins | sample ElkSlonscriptome_5_FD_13697 | JGI IMG/M metagenome (IMG submission 13697) | reverse complement strand
GTTAACGCCTTTCCACCACAGTAATATCTTGGCACGAATACAAAAGGGGCAAGTTTGCCAGGTGTAAATTTCCACGTTAGCGTTGATGCGTTCGGGATGACGTCCGAGGAGGGAGTTGATCAAGTTGAACATTTTATCACTATTTTCAAGGGTTATATTTTCTATTCTAAGATATTAAGCTGTGTTAAGCCAATCCTTGTCCTCTATCATTTTTTACCGCTAGTGCTAGCGTAATTTAAACTTATCAACGAATAATATTACATTAATTTATAGAACAAATCAAGATTATTTTTGCTGGGTTACGCACTAGGGAATACAGCAGTTCGTTTCATCGATTAAATGACCGCCTAACCCACCCTACAGAGAATTAATGGCTTTGCACTCAATGGTCTCTCAGTCTATATTAAGTTATCTAGTTTACCGGAATTTTTACCAAAGAGCTTGATAGTAAGGGTAGCATGTACCCTCCAATTGCTAGGTTGGGGCTAGCTATTGGAGATGGAGGAATTCAGAAGGGAGATATCTGATGGGTTCAAAGCTGAAAACCTGGATTAAGCAGTGGCAAGGAGTCTTATTAATCGCGCCGAGTGTGACGCTGATTATTCTTGCCCTGAATGCAGCGGGTTTATTTCAGCTATTGGAATGGGCAACGCTGGATCAATATTTTCGGCTGCGCCCTCAAGAATCTCCAGATTCTCGTATTCTCCTTGTTTCAATTGATGAAACTGATATTAATCAGGTGGGACAGTGGCCCATTCCGGATGGGGTTTTGGCTGACTTAATTACTACGATGAAAGCGGCTGAACCACGAGTGATTGGTTTAAATCTGTATCGAGATTTACCTGTAGAACCGGGACATCAGCAATGGGTGGAGGTGATGCAGTCTACGCCGAATTTAATTGGGGTAGAAAAACGAGTGGGCGATCGCGTGGCTTCTCCACCCACTCTGGACGCTTTAAACCGAGTTGCTTTGGCGGATCTGATGGTGGATGCGGATGGCAAGATTCGCCGAGGGTTATTGTCGATTAAACAGGAAAATGATGAGTTGCAATTAAGTTTAGCCGCCCGTTTAGCGTTACAGTATTTAAAGTCTGAGGGGATTACCTTAGAGGAGATTAATGCTAATCAGCAGCGTTATCGGTTGGGGAAAACTATCTTTACGCCTTTCCAGACGGATGATGGGGGGTACGTGGATGTAGATGCGGGAGGGTATCAGATTCTCTTAAATTTTCGCGGTGTTTCAGACAGCTTTGATACCGTTTCTTTAAGGGATGTATTAGCCGATCGCGTTTCCTCAGAAAAAATTCGCGATCGCATCATCTTAATTGGATCTAAAGCCCAAAGTACCAACGATTTATTTTTTACGCCTTATGATAGCACAATATTTGCCCCTCCCCGTCGCGCCGCTGCTGTTGTTATTCACGCGAATTTAACCAGTCAAATTATCAGTAGTGCCATTGATGGACGCCCCTTGATTAAAGTCTTACCCAATCCAGTCGAAGGGGTACTGGTTTTGTGTTGGTCGTTTCTGGGTGCAGCCGGAAGTTTAGTTTGGCTAAAGAATAAATGGTTGAATCCCAAAACCTTACTTCAATTACTTGCCCTAGGCATTTATATTGTATTAGCAAGTGGTTGTAGTTTAATTGGCACGTATCTCTTATTTCTAGCCGGATGGTGGTTACCTGGAATTCCCTCACTACTCGCCTTGACGGGTTCAGCCGTTATCACTGCCGATTATCAGAGTCGGCGGTTACAGCAGGAAGCCCAACAGAAATATCGCCGTATCTTTGAAAATGCCCTAGAAGGTATTTTTCAGACCACTCTTGATGGACGCTATCGCAGTGCAAATCCGGCGTTGGCAAAGATTTATGGGTATAAGTCTCCAGAGGAGTTAATTACCAGTATTACTAATATAAAAACTCAGCTTTATGTTGACCCGAAGCGGCGAGATTACTTTATTCAACTGATGGAACAACAAGGAGAAGTTGTCAGCTTTGAGTCGCGAGTTTATCGACGGGATGGCAGCATTATTTGGATTTGTGAACATGCGCGATCGGTTTGTGATGATCAAGGAAATGTTCTTTACTATCAGGGATTTATTGAAGATATTAGCGAACGGAAACAGGCGCAAGTCGAGCGAGAAGCGTTTACCAGAGAACTTTTCCAGTTGAATCAATCCTTCTCCCAGTTTGTCCCGCGACAATTCTTGCAGTTACTCAAAAAGGACAGTATTTGTGATGTTAAGTTAGGCGATCAATCTCAGCAAAATATGTCAGTCCTATTTGCAGATATTCGTAACTTTACGAGTCTATCGGAAGCGATGAAACCGCAAGAAACCTTTAACTTTATAAATCGTTATCTTTCCTATATGGAACCTGCCATTATCCAGAATCAAGGCTTCATCGATAAATACATTGGTGATGCGATTATGGCGTTATTTAGTGGCAGTGCCGATGATGCTGTAAACGCGGCAATTGCTATGTTGCAACAATTAAAATGCTATAATCAAGAGCGGCAAAAAGCCGGAGAATCTCCTATCGAAATCGGAATTGGTATTAATACTGGTTTGATGATGTTAGGAACAGTGGGCGGTAAAACCCATATTAATAGTACGGTGCTTAGTGATGCTGTGAATTTAGCCTCTCGCTTGGAACATTTGACCAAAGAGTATGGGGTATCGCTGCTGATTTCACATTACACCTTTGACCATTTGCGTGACCCTTCTAACTATTCGTTTCGTCTCATTGGTCGGGTCAAGGTTAAAGGTAAATCCCAAACCGTGTCGGTGTTTGATGTGTTTGATGCTGATCCGCCTCCCGTTCGTCAGCGGAAGCTAAAAACAAAGACAATGTTTGAACAAGCGTTATGCCTTTATTCGCAACGAGAGTTTAGTAAAGCGGCTAAATTATTTCAACAGTGTCTAGAGTTTGTGCCTGAGGATAAAACCGCTAAAATTTATCGGCAACGCTGTCAGAAGTAGAGATGTAATATGGTACATTGACACACAGTTAACATGCCGTTTTTAATTACATAAAAATTTTAATCTTCCCTCAAAAGAGTACGGGTATGGTTACGACGGGACTGTATAGAGAAAAAGAACCGAATCATTGGGTTTAACCTCTTGCCAATGAATTTTACCAATTTTGTTGTCTCAAACCCAGTTCCACTGATGAATCCAGCCAATCTTATAGCAATCGCCATAGCGGTTAGGACGCATCATTTTGTAGAGACGTTGCATGCAACGTCTCTACAACTCAAACGCCTAAACAGTCGGAAAGCATTAAAATGGTTCTGCTGTTTTGGACTTGTATCCAGTCAGATTTTTTATGCGACAAAGATTAATGCCCAACTGATTCCTGATGATACGTTAGGTGCAGAAAATTCAATCGTTGTTCCCCAAGAGGCGCGGGATTTGATTCAAGGCGGGGCAAGACGGGGGAGTAATCTGTTCCACAGTTTCCAGGAGTTCAATGTTGATTCCGGACAGCAGGTTTACTTTGCCAATCCTGCGGAGGTTGACCATATTCTCACTCGTGTCACGGGAACGAATCTATCCAATATTTTTGGCACTCTCGGTGTAGAAGGGGCGGCAAACTTATACTTAATTAATCCTAATGGAATTATTTTTGGTAAAGACGCTAGGTTAGATGTAACAGGTTCATTTGTGGCGAGTACGGCGGATGGCATTCGCCTGGGTAAACAGGGATTATTTCTGGCGACAGAACCGGAAGAAAGTACCCTCCTATCGATTCAGCCAGGAGTATTCTTTTTTAATTATCTGACAGATGAATCGGCAACGATTACCAATGCGGGAAATTTATCGGTGGGAGGGAATCTTACTCTAGCGGCTAATACTCTTAATTTACAAGGTCAGCTTATTGCTGGAGATAATCTTACTCTGCACGCTAATCATACTGTAAACATCCGAGACAGTCGGGTAAATCCGTTCATCGCTAAGGCTGGCGGAACTATGCAGGTACAAGGCGATCGCACAATTGATATTTTTGCCCTGAATCATTCGGATAGTGGCGTTTTTGCCAATGGGGATATTTTATTCCATTCGGCTAATCCTGTGCAAGGGGATGCCCATTTCTGGAGTGGTGGCGAGTTTCGCATCGAACAGCTTGATGGGAATTTAGGAACTCTCAGCAGTCCCAATGATCCGGTGATTCGCAGTCGTGGGGATGTTTTGATCGGGGCTTATCAAGGCGCTTCGCTGCATATTTTTGCGGGCGGAAGTGTGACAATTCCGGGTGGTGTTTTGATCAATAATGTCGATGCTGAAAATGGCATTGTTGAAACTGTTACTCTATCTGATGGCACCTCCATATTAATTGATGGGAAAACTCAACCCACCCTGGATATCCGGGCTGGAACAACTGCTTTTGGGATTCCAGTTATCAAGGGGATTCCATCGGATGGAATTATTGTTCCGCCGTTTCCCAATCCTCTAGAAAGTTCCACCAGTGCTAATATTAGCATAGGCGATATTCTTAACTCAGAAGGAACTGTCTTTTTAACCAATCAGTACCAGCCCAATCCATCCTTAGCTGGGGGGATAACGGTTGGTTCAATCAATACTCAAGGAATGATGGTAGGGGGTACGATTATTATCGACTCTAAAGGATTGATCGATACCACCGCTGGTACAATTGATACCAGTTCTTTGGGGAAAGCAGGTGATATCTTACTCCAAGCCGTTGGTGATATTGGAGTGAGTGATATTAATGCCAATGGACAAATCGGTGGTCATATTGCCCTGAACAGTGGTGCAACCCTAACTATCGATAATTCAATTATTACTAGCGTCACCAGTTTAGGCAAAGGCGGTGATATTGAACTCTCAGCCCCGTCTCTGGTGTTGAGGGATGGGTCGAAAATTTTCAGCGTTACGGTTGGTTCTGGACAAGGGGGTAATATTCAGGTTAGCGCTGATTCAATTCGTGCTGATGATAACTCTGACATTAATACGATTTCAGCTAGTATAAATGATAGCAATAATATCAGTAACATTATCGAAATTATTGGCTCAGCGACGGGTGATATTGCGGATCTAATTTCATTTTTACCCGCTAATAATACATTGGGTAGCATTTCAGGGTCAGGAGGTAATATTCAGGTTAGCGCAGAATCTATTACCTTGGATGGTGAATCGAATATTGCAACCGCTACCTTTGCGAATGGTGGACAGGCGGGAAATGTGAGAATTAATGCGACATCAGTTAACCTGTTGAATGATGGTACCGTAGGTTCCCTAACCTATGGGTCTGGTGATGCTGGAAATTTAACCCTCAATAGCCGTCAATTACTGATCCGAAATACGAAAACCCAGTCAGAGGTAGGAACGGGCATTTCTACAGCCGCTCGCACCAATAGCAGTGGTGATGCTGGGGATTTAACCATTAACGCCGAATCCATAGAAATTATTGGCAATCAACCCGGTGTAGCTGACCCTCCAAGAGACTTTAATACTCTCTTAGATTTAGCGGAATTACGAACAGGTTTGACCTCTGGAACTCAAGGGAGTGGAGATGCCGGAAATGTCACGATTAATAGCGATCGCCTGGTAATGCGAGATGGTGCTGGAATTGCGACGTCAGCTGACTTTACGAGTACAGGAACCGCCGGAAACTTGAGAGTAAATGCGACTCAGATAGAATTGCAAGGGAAGGGGGGTATAACAACATTGACCCTAGGATCGGGTGATACCCAAGGCGGCAATTTGTCCATCAACGCTGAGCGCGTGACGCTTTTGGACGGAGCCGGAATTGGTACGGGAACGCTATCCGGAAATGGTGGTAATATTATCCTCACCGCAACGGATTTATTACTGATGCAAAATAACAGTTTAATCACGACCACGGCAGGACAAGCTGGAGCGGGTGGAGATGGTGGCGATATCCATATTGATGCTGAGTTTATCGTGGCTATTCTGGATAAAAATAGTGATATTACTGCCAATGCGTTTGAGGGAAATGGGGGGAATATTGACATAACCACTCAAGGTATTTTTGGCTTGCAGGTGAGTGATACGCTTACCCAAAACAGTGATATTACGGCGAGTTCTCAATTAGGAATTGATGGTACGATTACGATTAATACTCCCAATGTTGATCCGTCTCGCGGCTTAACTGAATTACCCTTTAATTTTACTGATCCGTCCAATCAAATTATTGCGGGTTGTCCGGCGGATACCGGGAATCGGTTTACCGCTATCGGGCGCGGTGGTATTCCCGATAATCCCCGTGACTATTTGCCGGGAAATGCGGTTTGGCAGGATCGGCGAAATGTTGCAGTGTTTCCTGATAATCAACCTGCTGTAAACCTGCCATCTGAGACATCTGAAAAGCAGATAATTGAAGCCCAAGGTTGGATTGTGGATGAAGAGGGTACGGTGATTCTGACGGCTGAATCGAGTGGAGGAAACAGGGGGGATTTTGGGAGAGTATCGTCTTCGTGTGGAGGGAGAAATGACTTAGATTAAATTTAATGGGTGAAATTGCAATTAGATTTTTTTGACGCAGAGGAACGCAGAGGTTTCCACAGAGGGCGCAGAGGTGATTGAAGGATGGGGGCAATAATTTTATAGAATGGGGGAAATAACTGGAGATGATCGGACAAAGGACGAATGACAAATGACAATAGGAACTCGTACTGATTTACCCCCAGCATTCCCTGATCATACTCAACTTCCTGAATCAGATGGTACGTTTGTGAAAAATTTCCAGGAGCATCCTCAAAGCATTATTTTAACCGATTCTATTGGCTCAGTTTTACGGCAACTTCATCCTGATGGTCAATATGCTATTGGACAAGATTGTGGTATCTACTGGCGTGAAACTGACCCCCCAGAAAAAGGTGCTGAAGCACCGGATTGGTTCTATGTTGGCAATGTGCCGCCACTTCTGAACGGAGAAATTCGCCGTTCTTATGTCCTCTGGCGAGAATTCATGGCACCAACGATTGCGATTGAGTTGGCTAGTGGAGATGGAGAAGAGGAACGAGATGCTACACCTTTATCAGTTTCGGCTGAGGGGAAAACGACGAAACCGGGTAAATTTTGGGTTTATGGACATATTATTCGCATTCCTTACTATGCCATTTACGAAATTAAAAATGGCAAATTAGAAGTGTATCATCTGCAAGATTTTTCCTATCAACGGATAGAACCCAATGAACGGGGTCACTATCCTATTCCACCGCTAGGCGTCGAACTGGGACTTTGGCAGGGAACGTATCAAAATCAAACCCAACTCTGGCTACGCTGGTGGGATAGTGAAGGCAATCTTTTACTAATTGGCGAAGAACGGGCGGAGTTAGAACAGCAACGAGCGGAAACCGAACGACAACGAGCGGAACAAGCCGAACAAAAAGCGGCAAAATTAGCTGCACGATTACGGGAAATGGGGATTGACCCGGATGCTGACGACTTAGAGTAAATGAGGGCTTATGAAACGGTTAAAAAGAAGTAGTAAAAGGCAACTATTTTTCTGGGGATTAGTCCTAGTCACTTGCTTCGTGGTGGTGACGGTTCGTCCTGTCGCGGCACAGTATTCTTCTAACCGTTTTTTGACCTCTCACCCTACCCCTCTCCTTGTAGGAGAGGGGAGACAGATAGATAATTCTAACCTTGTCAGTCAGGGTAAACTCAATGAGGAAACTGGACATTTAGCTGATACAATAAAGACTTGGCAAGAGGCGGTCAAGAATTATGAAAAAACGGGCGATCGCGTCAATCAGGCGTTAGCTTTACATTACTTATCCTTAGCCTATCAAGACGTGGGACAATGGCAACAAGCAGAAGCGGCAATTACTCAAAGTCTTGACTTACTCCAACCCCAAGCCAATCCCGCGATTCTAGCCCCCATTTTAACTACTAAAGGGAGTTTACAACTGGCGATGGGACAACCGCAGGCGGCGCTAGACACTTGGAAACAGGCGGAAACGGTTTACGCCCAAGCCGATGATCAGATGGGGGTATTGGGGAGCAAAATTAATCAGGCTCAAGCATGGCAAAGTTTGGGAATGGTTCAGCGATCGCGGCAACTTCTGGAATCGGTACAGCCACAGCTAACCACCCAACCGGATTCTATCATGAAAGCGACTGGATTACGCAGTTTGGGTAGGGTCTGGGAAGCTATCGGTGATTTGCCAGCCGCCCAGAGTATCTTACAGGAAAGTTTAGCTGTAGCACAACGCCTTAATTCTGTCCCCGATATTAGTGGGGCTTTGTTGAGTTTAGGTAATATTAGCCGCAATTTGGCAGAAATGCCAACGGCATTAGCCTACTATCAACAAGCCGCCGAAATCGCCACGACTCCTCTGTCTCAAGTCCAAGCAAAACTCAACCAACTTAAGCTACTGATTCATTTAGAACAGTTTGCCGACGCCCAAGAATTAGTTCCCCAAATTCAACGCAATTTGTCCCAGTTATCTCAGAGTCGAGAGGCGATTTATGCCCAGGTTAACTACGCTGAACGTTTAATCGAACTCGTGGAAACCTCTGGCTTACGTTCTCAAAACATTGCCAATTATCAAACCATTGCCCAACAGTTAGCCGATACCCGGAAAGCAGCAAAACGCTTAAACGATAAACGGGCAGAATCGCTGAGTTTAGGCATCCTCGGAAAAGTATACAACAAAACCCAACAATGGTCTCAAGCTCAAGATTTAACCGAAAAAGCCCTAGTTTTATCTGAGAGTATCAACGCGGCTGACTTATCCTATCAATGGGACTGGCAACTCGCCCAAATCCTCACTAAGATGGGCGATAAATCCAGTGCGATCGCGGCAAATAAACAGGCGTTTGATACGGTACAATCCTTACGCGGGGATCTGGTGGCAATGAATGCTGATGTGCGGTTCTCGTTTCAAGAGAAAATTGAACCCATTTATCGTCACTTCGTCAGTCTTTTATTAGACTCTCCTTCGCCAGAACATCTACAACAAGCCCGAAATGTAATTGAATCCCTGCAATTAGCCGAACTAGAAAACTTTTTCCGCACCGCCTGTTTAGAGACGCAACCGGAACAACTTGATACCGTCATCGAAAAAGGTGAAGCGGGGGCGGCGGTAATTTACCCGATTATCTTACCCAACCGTTTAGCCGTGATTCTTTCCTTACCCGGACAACCGCTGAGTCATTATGATATCAAATTATCCTCCACAGAAATTGAATCCACAATCAGCCGTTTACGCCAAACCATGAATCCGGCGTTATCGAATAAAGAACGGCTCAAGCTTTCTCAAACCGTTTATGATTGGTTGATTCGCCCGATTGACAATCAATTAACCAGTAATCAGATTAAAACCTTAGTCTTTGTTCTGGATGGAGTTTTGCGTAATATACCCATGACAGCCCTCTATGATGGCAACCAGTATTTGATTGAAAAATACAGTGTCGCGTTAACACCAGGATTGCAGTTACTTGAACCGCGATCGCTCAAACAAGTTCCCCTATTTTCGTTAACAGCAGGATTAACGGAAGCCCGTCAAGGGTTTCTTCCCTTACCGGCTGTTAAACAAGAAGTTAAAGAAATTAGTAATCATTTACCTTCAGAAATTCTATTGAATGAAACCTTTACTCATGCCAAAATAGAAAAGGAACTCAAAAACCACTCCATTAACATTCTCCATCTTGCCACTCATGGTCAGTTTAGTTCGCAACCCAAAGACACCTTTATTCTTACCTGGGATAAACGCCTCAATGCCAATACTTTATCTCAATTGCTTAAAACGAGAGAAGAAAGCAATTCTGAACCGATTGAACTATTAGTTCTCAGTGCTTGTCAAACGGCGACTGGAGACAAACGAGCCGCGTTAGGATTAGCCGGATTAGCCGTGCGTTCTGGCGCTCGCAGTACAATTGCTACACTTTGGTCGGTGAATGACCAATCCACTGCCAATACCATGATTGAATTTTATCGGAATTTGCGCCAAGGTGATGGCAACCGCGCGGAAGCCCTGCGTCAAGCTCAGTTATCATTATTAAAGCAAGAAGCCTATCAGCATCCCTATTACTGGGCACCTTTTGTTTTAGTGGGGAATTGGCTGTAATTATTGATCAGAAAAAGCAGGGTTCAAAAACGTATTATTTTGGGGTCAGAGGTTGCTCAATTCGACAAAACATAAATCCGAGGAGGATTGAAATCATGAACGTAGTTAAATCTTTATCCCTATTCGGCATAGCGTTATCCTTGGACGTGTTAGTCGGTTCGGATTTAATGGCACAATCTAACTCAATTAATACCCAGTTGTGGGTAACATTTGATCCGCCCAAAGAAGGAACTCCATACGATACAACAGGTGGCGCATCTCGGGGAACCTGTCCGGGGGATGAACTGATGAACAATGAAAGCTTATCCTCGTTAATGCCCACCCATAGCGAAACGGATGTCGAACGTCCCAGTTTTGCCGTATATCTTCCCAAAACTGGAGCTAAACAAGTATTTTTCAGCTTAAAAGATGCTGATGAAGACTATTTTTATCAGACACAACTGCCACTACCGACAACTCCGGGTACGTATCGTTTAAAATTACCAGCCGACGCTCCGGCAATAGATTCTAATATAGAATATCAGTGGTCTATAGGGTTGATATGTGGGCAAGCCGTCGATCCTAATGATTCTAGAGTCGGTGGGATGATTCTGTATAGGAGTCCCTAGTGCAAGAAGGCAGAAATAACGCCAACAGCTAACATCTCCCCCCGCGATTGCCTTACCAATAAGGCGGAGGATTGGTTGTAGGTTGAGTTGACGCCTGTTCCCCAACCAAACTCATTATCCCAGATCCCCGACTTCTTCAAGAAGTCGGGGATCTTGCTTGGACTTGGTAGTAGTATGAGTAAGGTGATTAGATCACGGTAAAATAAGCCTGGGTTAAACTATCAGCATTCACCTGATTGAGAATAGCTAACACCGTATCATCTGCCGATTTAATTAAGGTATTCCTAGGTCGATGCTATCAGGAATAATCACACCGTTCTCGTCAAAGTCAACCACCAAGCGACCCACGTATTTATAGTTCCCATTGGTGTTAACCACAGCAACGGGATTACCGTCAGATTCGGATTCACTACCCGGTGATTGAGGCGACGTAGGGGCGCATAGACGTGCGCCCTTTTCCCGGCGTGCGCTATGAATTCCCCTCATAAATATAGGAAATTTCTCCATTCTTTATAAAGAGTTTAGCATTATATTTTTGTTTAAACTTTTTCTTTAGATTCTGTATTTCCGTTGAGTTAATGGGACATCTTGTGCTTGAA
>JGI12140J13697_1012237_pt1 | contig 11287 bp, 11 predicted proteins | sample ElkSlonscriptome_5_FD_13697 | JGI IMG/M metagenome (IMG submission 13697) | reverse complement strand
GGTAAATTTTCCAGAACGTTGTTCAAGTCAGCAAACTCTTCTCGTTGGGTGTATTTTTCCGGTGCTGTCAGCAAGAATCGTACCGTGACATATCGCTTCTCTAGGGGTTGAGTCACTTCCCTAACCGCATCCATCACTTCCTCACGACTAAACACTGTATTGCCGATCACCTTAATCGTCAGCGCTGGAATATTTTCGACTGGAAACGCGATCGCAGAATGTTGCTGGTGAAACTCATGGGTATCCGGACAAGCTGAAGCCACTAGCGAAGAGGTTTCGGCTTCACTGTTTGGAGGGGATAGCTGCACAACTGGATCAGTCAGATGTTGCATTTCCACCTCCCCTAACCCAGTCGCTGAGGTGAAAACATGATCAGGATTAGCGGTAGCCCTGAACCCACTCCCTGTCATGAGCCAAACTAGGGGGAGTATCAGCAGACAACCCTGTAAGCTTAAAGGCGCAGCCATCGTAGTTATAAGTAAAAACTACTAATTCTGTCAGATCCATTCTCATCCCTGAGATAGAGATCTCGGCGTAGCTTTAGCTTTTTTTATTATTTCGTCGCGGATAAACACCTGTAAAGGCTCCTATCCCGCCCTTGAAGGCGTCAAACCGCTATACTCCTCATCCTTCGTTATCTCTGTTACCTGTGTTTAGTTCAGTCAGATTCCCAAGGATTAACAATTGCAATCCCACATCCTTCAAAATCAGAAACATTACGAGACACATCTTATGATAGAGACGTTCCGGCGGAACGTCTCTACAACAGTTCGTTTGTCCTAATAGGTGTGTCTACTCTTTAAAATTAGGAAGTTCGCGTAAGGGTTCCCTAGGAATCATCGGCAGTCTAAAATCGCCAAAATGGGCAAAACGTCGCTCGATAGCCAAGGCTAAATTCAAGGGTTTATGAACTTGATCTGTTAATACAGCGCGGAGGATTTCTTTAGCTTCTTCTTCAAGAGAACGTCCCGAATATTCAGCTCGCTTTTGGAGGCGATTTTTCAGGTCATCATCAAAGTTTTGAATCGTGATACTGTTCATAGTAGACTCAATGGCTAAAGCTATAAGCTGTTCGGCATTTAAACCTTAATATCAATAATGGCGCAATCCTTGCCGTAGTGCGTTAAGCGAAGCCATGCCGCAGGCTTTGCATCTTGCTCGCTACATCAAGCATCTTACTCGCTACTAATACCCAATTTAAATGCATGACAGCTTATTTTGGGGAGAGCGACAAGATCAGGCTAGCATGGTGTTATTGTTTCACTTGCGATAGATTTTAACGCACTGCACACCGACTGCTGCGTGACTTTAGCTTTTTTTATCATTTCGTCGCGGATAAACCTTACTTTTGATCGGGATCTGGAAAACCTCTCTCCAAACCTCTCTCCTTCAAGGAGAGAGGCTTTGAATTCTCCAGGGCTGGGGGGTTAGGTTGAATGTCACACTCCTCAAGTCTGGCGTTGCACAGCCCACCCTACAACTCAAACCTTTACAAAGGACGAATGACGATCTCCACCCCTCATTCTTTATATTTGTTAATTTTCCTTGGATGTACAAAAATCACTAACGCTAGCATAAGGGGTCAACTGCTCCTGAAACGCCAAAACTCAACAGTAGCATTGATTATAGATGCCCCTCATTGGTGAAGAATGTACTCATGGTTATGAATACAACGCTCCGCTCTCATAAACCCCTTGGTGGACTATACACCAAAACGGGGGAACATGCTTTGGTTTTCCCATTGAAGCATACGCAAGTGCTGGCTAAAGTGGCGGGGAATTTATCCCGCGTCGAGGTAACGCAAACCTTTGAAAATTCCTTCATGGAACCGTTAGAAGCTATCTATATCTTCCCTTTGCCAGATGCGGCGGTGGTGGATGAGATGGAAATAAAACTAGGCGATCGCATAATTAAAGGAGGGATTAAAAAACGGGAAGAGGCGCAGCTAATTTACGAACAAGCCCGCCAAGAGGGACGAACGGCTGGATTATTAGAACAAGAACGGGATAATATTTTTACCCAATCTTTAGCCAATATTAAACCCGGAGAACGGATTGATGTAACGATTCGCTATACTGACACCCTGAAATTTAGTGGCGGTGAATGCGAATTTGTCTTCCCGATGGTAGTAGGACCCCGCTTTTGTCCAGGGATTCCTATTGATGAAACAGGGGATAGCGATCGCGTGGCGGATGCGTCACGGATTATGCCTACGATTATCCCACCTAGTACCCGTTCAGGACACGATATTCAAATCACGGTGGAAATTGACGCTGGAGTTCCCATTTCCAACATTAATTCCCCCTCGCACCCGATCAAAGTGGAACATGAGGAGACATGGGTGCGCGTACTCCTGGGGGAAGAAGACACCATTCCCAATAAAGACCTGATTTTACGCTATCAAGTGGCAGGCGATCGCACTCAGGCGACGGTACTAACGCAATCGGATACACGCGGCGGTCATTTTGCCTTGTATTTGATTCCGGCGGTGGATTATTCCGATCATGAAATTGTTCCCAAAGATGTCGTTTTTCTCATCGATACATCCGGATCTCAAAAAGGTGATCCGTTCCGTAAATCTCAGGAACTGATGCGCCGATTTATCCAGGGATTGAATCCCCAGGATACATTTACAATTCTGGATTTTTCTGATATCACGACCCAATTATCGGCTCAACCTTTAGCCAATACGCCCCAAAATCGAATTAAAGCCCTGACGTATATTAATCAATTAAAAGCAAATGGCGGTACCTATTTACTCAATGGAATTCGGGCTGTCTTAAATTTCCCCCCTGCACCCGAAGGACGGTTACGCAGTATTGTATTAATTACTGATGGTTATATTGGCAATGAATCAGAAATTTTGGCAGAGGTAAAACAGTATCTCCAACCGGGAAATCGTTTATATAGTTTTGGGGTTGGCAGTTCACCGAATCGGTTTCTCTTAAATCGGATTGCAGAATTAGGGCGAGGAACATCGCGAATTGTGTGTCAAGATGAGTCAACTCAAAAGGTAACTAAAGAATTCTTGCGCCACATTAATAACCCTGTGCTAACTACTATTAATGTGGAGTGGCAAGGAATGGGAGAGGCGATGATTTATCCGACAACTCCCCCCGATTTGTTTACCCAACAACCCTTAGTTTTATTTGGGCGCATTTCTTCAATTCATCCGGAACAGACGGGTATCCTGAAAATTACCGGAACCGTTACCGGGGGTAAGCGTTATGAACAGGAATTTCACCTGAGATTTGATTCAGAGGGTAATTGTGCGATCGCGCAGTTGTGGGGGCGGGCGCGAATCAAGGATCTGATGAATCAAATGTGGCACTGTGAGAAGAAGGCACAGGTTGAGGCAATCATCGAAACAGCCTTAACCTATCAGATTTTAGCCCCCTATACAGCGTTTGTTGCCGTCAGTGAACAAATCCGAACTGATCCGCAAGGGAAAGGAATTTGTGTTTCTGTCCCCGTGGAGGTGCCAGAAGGGGTATCGTATGAAGGAATATTCGATCAATCTCCCATGCGTTTCCTCGGACTTAAATTCAGGCGATCGCGAAGCAATTCTGGTTTGCCACCCTCACTCACGACTAATGGGGCGTCTCCTCCGGTTGTAGGTGATTCCATCCAACAGCCACTCCTGAACTGTACTGATGTGGATATCACGCCTACCCCATCTCCCCCGGTTCTGGATGAAACCATTACCAACCTGCAAGTTCTCAGCGTTACCGGATTAGAAAAGTCAAGTGCGACTCTACTCACGCAACACCTGCAACAGGTGATTTTACCATCGGGATACTGTGGCGAACTTGTCTTTGAGTTTCCGGTGCGTAAGGGGCGTGTGGTGCGGGTATTATGGGATGAGGATGCCTCTAGTTTCAGTGAAGCCGTTGTCATTGATTTAATTAAGCGATCGCTCTTAAGTTGGCGGGTTCCTCAATGGTTAATGGATACGGTGCGTTTAACCTTGCGGATTCAAACGGATAATTAATTCTGTAGGGGCGCACGGCGTGCGCCCGATTTACTCGATGTGATACACCATTTTCAAGAGTAGAAAAGCACTGTCTCATCGTTACTGTACTACACCGTGTTAGAAAGTGTTGTAAGTTATGTCAACAAGCCTCAAACCCTTACCAATGACGAATTAATGGATTAGATTTGCATATTTTATGGGCGCACGCCATGCGCCCCTACGGTTTCTGGGCATAATTTTAATTAATCAAATAAGGTGTACCACTCCCTTACATCTCTCTCTGATTTTGTACCCAAGCGCGAAATATTTTCATTGTTTTATTTCTACCCAAACTCCGACATTGGTTGAGATACTGGGGAATCGCATCAATGAGTGGAAGGTTGAGAAAATTTGGACTAACTTCAGACGGACTATACTTCCCTTCTCGCAGCACGTTAATTTGTAATTTACCTTTTTCAAACCGCCACAATTCAGGCACTCCTAACGCAGCATAGATACTTGGATGCGTGCGAGAGGTGACATCAATTTCTAACGCTAAATCCGGAGGTGGATCGATCGTTAAATCAATGCGGTCTTTCCCTCGAACCGCTGCTTCATTTTGAATATAGAAACAGTTATCCGGTTCTATCCCCTTAATCATCGCCTCATTTTTGAAAGTCGTTGAACCCAAGGTACAAAATTCAATCTCTAATTCTTCCAGAAGTGCTTTGAGTAAATCACTAACAAGTTCTTTCCGACTTTCATGTTCGGGCAACGGTGTCATAATTTCCAGAGTTCCATTATCATACGCTACTCTAGCGGCACGATGTTCGCCTAAATCCGCTAAAATTGTCTCAAATTCCTGCCAGCTTATATTTGAAAGTAACACCCGTTGTCCTGGTGGTATAGTAATTCGATTCAGTTCTAATAACATAATTTAACTCCATTGAGTATTAAATTTTATTTCGTCTTGAATAGTCTAGATTTTACCCGATTCTTTATGGATACATTATCGATTATGGAGAACCACAAGCCTTGCGATCAAAAATAAAAATTATTGCATCATTTGAGTCGGGCGGGTTTTGTTGAGCAGTTATTGGTGACAAGTAAGTTTAATGGCTAAACCCGCCCCTACAATTGGCTGATGACTCCTTTTGACAGTTAAGTTGGTAGAATTTTACACGGTGTACATCAGCCGCAACTCCTTACCAATGACGAATGACGAATGACAAATGACAAATGACGATCTTCACCTATCCTGCTTAAATAGGAAATAGTTATCCACATCAACATAATGGCTGTTCATCAAGACTACATTCAACTTGCCACCGATAATAATGGCGATATGCATGACTTGACCGATAAAGTCAATGCCATTGTCAAAAACTCTGGTATCCAAACCGGAATGGTTCATGTGTTTAATATTGGCAGTACCGCCTCCATTGGCACAATCGAGTTTGAACCAGGGTTGGAACGGGATTTACCGGAACTGTTAAATAAACTGATTCCACCTAGTCGGGATTACGGACACGAGCAAACCTGGCATGATGGTAATGGACATTCTCACCTGCAAGCCACTTGGTTGGGACCCTCTATCACCGTACCCCTTAAAAATGGCAGGTTAGAATTAGGCACTTGGCAGCAAATCTTTCACCTAGAATGCGATGTGAAACCGCGTCGCCGTCAAATTGTGGTGACGATTTATGGCGAATAGTTTTGTTCAGCAACAGAAATGATTCACATCTGAGTAGTTCACTAAACATAAATGCTTTCTGTCTTTTGCTATAGATCTAGTATGGAGGTAAGGTTTTAAATAGTGCTACTCACTTGGTTGAAATTGATCTGTTGAGGACGGGGAAATTTATGCCAATGGCAGAGGCACTTCCATCAGATTACCGCATTTTGGTCAGTCGAACCAATCTTCGTCCCGAAGCTGAACTTTACCCGTTTAATTGGCGTGAATCCATTCCCCAATTTTTGCTTCCGTTGCAGCCACCAGACCCAGAACCTGTTGTCAATTTAGCTGAGGTCTTGAAACAAGTGTACCAGGAAGCTGCTTTAGACCTAGCGATTGATTATTCACGATGAAGCGGCTTTTGATTCTGCCTCTTCTAACTCGATAGTCAAATCAATCAGGTGTCTTGCATAACGAATGGACTCTGTCAAGCCTCGCTCTGTGACTGGATAGCTATAGCGAGCAAAATTTTCATTCGGGTGTTGCCAACGTAACCACAACCGTCTGTCAATCATCTTCGTGCTAATTAACCAATCTCGGTAGCGGATTGGTTTGATGGGCAAGCCGGTGTTGGGATTGTCTGAAGTCACTGGCTTTCTTAGGAGTATTGAATTTAATTTACGATTTCAGAGAGCATAAAGAAACTTGGTTAGACGGGTTGGAGTCGCTGTTGATTCATGAACGCTAATAATCCGTGAAATAATTTGATGCCATCAACACTGCCCAACAAAGGGTCAGATGCCCGTTCGGGATGAGGCATCATGCCCAATATTTTACCCGTGCGATCGCATATTCCGGCAATGTTATTCACTGAACCGTTCGGATTGCTGGTTTCGTCGATTTCACCGCTGGAATTGGCATAACGAAAGACAATCTGATTTCCATCTTCGAGGGCTTTCAGGGTGTCTGTATGGGCGTAGTAGCGTCCTTCCCCGTGAGCAACGGGCAGTGTGATCATGTCTCCCGTGGCGTAAGCTGAAGTCCAAGGAATGTCAGTGCGTTCTATTTTCAAGGGAACGCGATCGCAAATAAAATGGAGATCTCGATTCCGGACTAATGCCCCCGGTAATAACCCGGTTTCGGTTAAGACTTGAAAGCCGTTACAGATACCCAGGACAAACTTACCCTGTTTGGCGTGGGCAATCACATGGGACATAATCGGCGAAAACTGAGCGATCGCGCCGCAGCGCAGGTAGTCGCCATAACTAAAGCCACCGGGTAATACAACCACATCCAGATCAGAAATATCCGTTTGTTCATGCCAAACCATCCGAGTCGGACAGTTGAGCAACTCCTGGGTGACATAAGCAACATCGCGATCGCAGTTTGAGCCAGGAAAAACCACAATACCAAATTTCATGTTGATACCCCTAACTGTACCTGTACTTCATCCAACTCAAATCGATAATTTTCAATTACTGGATTCGCCAAAAGTTGGTCACAGATGCGATCCAGTTGATCACTGGCTTGGTTTTCATCCGCCGCCGTCAGCATTAACTCAATATACTTGCCGATGCGTACCTGCTTAACATTCGCGATGCCGAGTTGTCCAATCCCAGACTCAACTGCCACACCAGCCGGATCTAATACAGAAGGTCGCAGTGTAACATAAATTCGAGCCTTATACTGATGATTCACAAGCACCCCCTAGTGGTTTGAGATTACCTTAATTTAAAGTTTGAACTACTAATCCCCAATAGTCCACATCCTTTTTCCTCGATTAACCCCTAAATCTATGAAAGCCCAACGCACCCGTTCTCAAGAGCGAATTTTAAAGTTGCTCAAAACCTTAAATCGTGCTGTCTCTGCCCAGGATATTCATATCGAGTTACGCAAGCGGAAGCAAGGTATGGGTCTAGCCACAGTTTACCGCTCTCTCGATGCCTTGAAACTCGAAGGAGTGGTACAAATGCGGACTCTATCCACTGGCGAATCCCTCTACAGTTTATTGCAGGATCAACACCATCTCACCTGTCTCAATTGCGGGCGATCAATTCCCATCGAGGAATGTCCTGTCCACAATTTAGAGACCCAGTTACAAGATAACCACCACTTTCAGATTTACTATCATACCCTAGAATTTTTTGGACTCTGTGAGGATTGTCAAATGGTTGAAGCTGATCAAAACCGTCGTTATAGTGCCAAGGGGATGCACAAGGGAGAGTTTTGAGTTTTGGCTCCGAGGGGATGGCGCATGACCCTTAGCAACCCAAAATCCAAGGGAACCTGGTTGGTGTGTAGGGGCGGGTTTCACTATTATCGTTTATTCACCCAGATGCGACTCGCGCCCGCCCCGAAGTAGAGACGTATCATGCTAAGTCTCTACTCCCTCCCCCTCACCCTTGTCCCTAATCTTTACAATGGACGATAAACCCGATAGTTAATTTTGGGGAAAATGTTATCGATTTCCTCGACTTTTTCTAACCAGCCACTGTCGATTTTACCAATCTTGATATCCTCATACAGCTTATTAAACCGCATCAAGTGCGATCGCGTCCGCCGGACGGCATAGGGTACCATGGTTCCCGTCCGCATAATAAACGCCCAGTCCGATGACTGCGCCAGGAGTACCTCTCGCGCCGCCTGGTTTAGGGCTTTCCATTCCAGTTCATCAGCGGGTTCGCGACGCCCTAACTCAATCATCCGTTCCGCTGCTTTATGCAGGTGAGGATAAATCCAAGCATTGGTTTCATTCAGCCAATATTCATGGAATCCTTTATACCCCCAGCTTGACTGAGAGGGCTTAGAAACCTGCTGGGTGGGATTATCCCCCAAATAGTCCGCCAGGTGGGTCATGTCATAAGTCCCCTGGTCATACCAAGACTTGCGGAACAGATAATCGATAAACCACGGTCCCTCGTACCACCAATGACCAAACAGTTCCGCATCATAGGGGGACACCACAATCGGCGGACGTTGCATAATTCCCGCCAAATGACCCACCTGTTGTTCCCGGTTAAACATAAAGTTAGCCGCATTTTCAGCTGCTTTTTCTCGCGCCCAATAGGGGTCATACAACGCCTTATCCCCTAACCCTAATCCGCGACCTGTAATCCGGTGATATTTAATTCCTGTATTTTTGCGCTGTCCATTGGGCATAATATAGGGCTTAATGTACTCGTATTCGGCTTCCCAGCCTAAATCCTTGTAAAATTCCCGATATTCGGGTGACCCCGGATACCCGACTTCTGAAGACCACACCTGCTGAGAGGACTCATGATCTCGCCCAAATGCCGCTACCCCTGTTTCCGTATAAACCGGAGCATACGTGCCAAACCGGGGACGGGGACGGGCATACAAGATCCCATGACCATCGGTGAGGAAATAGCGCAAGCCCGCATCAGCGAGTAATCGTTCCACCCCTTCGTAATAGGCGCATTCGGGTAACCACATCCCTTTCGGGGGACGCCCAAAGGTTTGCTCATAATGCTCACAAGCCACCTGAATTTGCGCCCAAACCGCTTGGGGATACATCTTCATCAGCGGAAAATAGCCGTGAGTCGCGCCGCAAGTGATGATTTCTAGGTTATTGCTGTCGAGAAATTGCTTAAATGCCAACACTAGGTCACCGCTATAGCGATTCCAGGTTTGGCGAATCATGCTGAACTCGTTCACATAATGTTCAGCTAGGTAGCGGATATGACCATTATGTTTGTTATGCTCGACTTCCTTTTGAACTAATTCCTCGAGTAAGGCAAGATGTTTATCGTAGCGCTCTTGCAACAGAGGGTCTTGGAGCATCGATACCAAAGGGGGTGTCATGCTCATGGTGATTTTAAAATCTACCCCATCCCGCTTTAATCCTTCAAAGACATGAAGGAGGGGCACATAAGTTTCGGTGATGGCTTCAAAAAGCCATTCTTCTTCCAGAACATAGTCACTTTCTGGATGCCGCACAAAAGGTAGATGAGCATGAAGGACGAGCGCAACGTAGCCGATAGCCATAGTGAATAGAAGTTGTGAATTGCTAGAAAAAGTTTAGGATAGCCTGGGAGGTTGACAGTCATTTAAGATTTTAGGACGAAAGGGACAGCAAAAGGATAGATAAACGTCACAAACCATTCAGTTTTGCGGAAAATCTAAAATAGAGATTAAATTATAAGGAAGCAAAGACCCCCCAGCCCCTAGGCAGTCAAGTCCAATGTTCTCCTACAATTGCCCCAGTTAAGAGTGCTAACACCCAATTTCATGCAGGTCGCTCATGAGAACTCTCCGGATGGGGAAGCCACATTACAGCTTCTGCTGTTTGTCGATGAGCGCCCCAGTTCCCGGAAACATATCCATCACATCCGCAACTATCTGGAGTCCTTGAAACAGGACTATCCTTTTGAACTGATGATTGTGAAGGTGGGAGAACAGCCCTATTTAGCCGAACATTTTAAAATTGTAGCCACTCCAGCCCTGCTAAAGATTCATCCCCAACCCCGACAAACCCTCGCGGGAACGAATTTAGTAGGACAGTTGAAGAACTGTTGGTCACGCTGGCAAAGCTGTATCGAAGACTATAAAGCCGAGTTAACCCAGCAGATGGTCTCATCCGCTAACAGAGACGCTAACAGAGATATCTCCAGTGAGAATGGCTCATCCGCCAAACCTTCCATGGCATCTTCGGTCGAAGTGATTCAACTCACTGACGAAATTTTTCGCCTCAACCAAGAAAACGCAGCACTGCGGGAAAATATCCATTTTAAAGACCAAATCTTGTCCATGTTAGCCCATGACATCCGCAACCCTTTAACCGCCGCATCCATTGCCTTAGATACCCTGGGATTAGGTCAAAACAACCCGAATCAAGCTCCTCGCCCTGAATTAACCCCCCGGCTAAAAGCCCGGTTATTTGAACAAGCGCGTATCCAACTCCGTACTATCGATCGCATGATTACGGAAATCCTGCAAGCCGCCAAAGGCAGCAACGCCGACTTTTACGTTAAACCCCGCAAACTGGCGTTAAGACCCTTGTGTCAAGATATTCTCAATCAAATGCAGGAGTCGTTCCAACTCAAATCCCAGATTGTGGAAACAGACATTCCCCAGGATTTACCCCCTGTCCATGCCGATAGTGAGTTGGTGCGTCAAGTCATTGTCAATCTGCTAGACAATGCCAACAAATACACCCCAAAAGGGGGTAAAATTCAGGTTTCTATGCTGCACCGCACCACCCAAAAAGTTCAAGTCTCGGTCTATGATACAGGTCCGGGTATCCCAGAAGGAAATCGCGATCGCATTTTTGAGAATCATTTCCGACTCAAACGCGATCAAGGCAAGGACGGGTACGGGATTGGTTTATCCTTGTGCCAACGCATAATCCGCGCCCATTATGGTCGCATCTGGGTCGATTCCTCGCCCAAAGGTGGTGGCTGTTTCCACTTTACCCTACCCATTTATCGGTAAACGTCAAAGAAGCGATGTAGAGACGTTCCGATGAAATATCTTTTGTAGGGGCGGGTTTTACCGTTAACCTTTGGTGTTACCCTGATATAACTAAACCCGCCCCGACCTAACCGTTCAATTATCACAAATAACAAATGACAAATGACGAATGACCAATGACCAATGACGAATAACGAATGACCAATGACGAATAACGAATGACCAATGAC
>JGI12140J13697_1000008_pt1 | contig 11314 bp, 6 predicted proteins | sample ElkSlonscriptome_5_FD_13697 | JGI IMG/M metagenome (IMG submission 13697) | reverse complement strand
AGAATAATCTTGTCTTTGAAAATCTCCTTGCACAAAGATTTCATCTATCTGTTTTAAAACAAAATTATCTACACAAAATTCTCTGACTTCAATACTTAAAGCTTTCAGAAGTGGATTCATGCCTTATCCAGAAAATTTACCAGGACTTACGCAGCTACTACCACAATGGCAAAGGTGCGTTACGCTACCCTTCGGGAACGCTTCGCGAACGCTAACACACCCTACAGAGACTTTGCTTAAGTCCTATTTACCTAATGCTACAAAAATCCCCCACCCGAAGGCAGGGGATTTATTTAATTACCTACAAGGCTTCAGATCGTTAACCGAACTTACCCGCAGTCGAGGCAATCACAAACGCCGCGTAGGTTAAAACATACCCCACCGTAAAGTGAGCTAAACCAACCACACGAGCTTGAACGATGGACAGAGCAACCGGCTTGTCCTTCCAACGAACCAAGTTCGCCAGAGGCGTGCGCTCGTGCGCCCAAACCAACGTTTCAATCAGTTCTTGCCAGTAACCACGCCAGCTAATCAGGAACATGAAGCCAGTCGCCCAGATTAGGTGTCCTAAGAGGAACATCCAAGCCCAAACGGACAGGTTATTGGTTCCAAACGGGTTGTACCCGTTGATTAGCTGAGAGGAGTTCAGCCAGAGGTAGTCGCGTAGCCAACCCATCAGATAAGTTGAGTTCTGATTAAATGTAGCTACGTTGCCTTGCCAGATGCCCAGATGCTTCCAGTGCCAGTAGAAGGTTACCCAACCAATGGTATTCAGCATCCAGAACATTGCTAGATAGAAAGCATCCCAAGCGGAGATATCGCATGTGCCGCCACGACCGGGACCATCGCAGGGGAAGCTGTAGCCGAAGTCTTTTTTATCGGGCATCAGCTTAGAACCACGGGCATCCAACGCACCTTTGACCAGAATCAAAGTGGTGGTATGCAGACCGAGTGCGATCGCGTGGTGAACTAAGAAGTCACCAGGACCAATGGTCAGGAACAAGGAGTTACCGCCATCGTTAATCGCATCTAACCAACCAGGTAACCAAACGTTCCCGTAGTTGGGCCAAGCCGTGGTCGCAATGCTATCTGGATTAGATAGCAGCGCATCGAACCCATAGAGCAGCTTACCGTGAGCCGCTTGAATCCATTGAGCGAAAACTGGCTCAATTAGAATTTGCTTCTCAGGAGTTCCAAATGCCACAACGACATCGTTGTGAACATAGAGACCTAAGGTGTGGAATCCGAGGAACAAGGAAACCCAGCTCAAGTGAGAGATGATCGCTTCTTTGTGATCCAATACCCGTGCCAACACATTGTTCTTATTCGCTTCCGGGTCGTAGTCTCGCACCAGGAAGATTGCTCCGTGGGCGAAAGCACCAACCATTAAGAAGCCCGCAATGTATTGGTGGTGAGTGTACAACGCTGCCTGCGTGGTGTAATCCCGCGCCATAAATGCATAAGGCGGCAAGGAATACATGTGTTGCGCCACCAGCGAGGTCACTACCCCTAAGCAAGCCAAGTGCCAGCCTAACTGGAAGTGCAGCGAGTTGTTATAGGTGTCGTAGATTCCTTTGTGACCTTCACCCAAAATGCCACCAAACGGGGTTCCCGGTGGGGGATTGTGCGCTGCCATGATGTCTTTCATGCTGTGGCCAATACCGAAGTTTGTCCGGTACATGTGACCCGCAATGATAAACAATACAGCGATCGCTAGATGGTGATGAGCAATGTCACTCAGCCACAGGGATTCAGTCTGAGGATGGAACCCACCTAAGAAGGTAAGAATCGCAGAGCCAGCACCTTCGGACGTACCAAAGATATGGTTTGCTGTATCTGGATTCTGGGCATAAACTCCCCAGTTCCCCGTGAAAAACGGAGCTAAACCCGCTGGGTGTGGCTTGACGGACAGGAAGTTATCCCAACCCACATGCTGTCCCCGAGCTTCGGGAATCGCAACGTGAACCAGGTGACCTGTCCAAGCTAAGGAACTCACCCCAAACAAACCCGCTAAGTGGTGGTTTAGGCGAGACTCAGCATTTTTAAACCAAGCCAAGCTGGGACGGAACTTGGGTTGTAAGTGCAGCCAACCTGCAAACAGGAAGACGGCGGATAGCACCAGGAGGAACAATGCCCCTTGATACAGATCCCCATTTGTCCGCATCCCTACGGTGTACCACCAGTGATACACCCCAGAATAAGCAATATCAACAGGGTTAGACGCACCGGCTTGGGTAAAGGCATCAACAGCCGGTTGACCGAATTGAGGGTCCCAAATCGCGTGGGCGATCGGACGGACGTTGAGCGGATCTTTAATCCACTGTTCAAAGTTGCCTTGCCAGGCGACGTGGAACAGACTGCCAGAGGTCCACAGGAAAATGATTGCAAGATGACCAAAGTGAGAGGCGAAAATCTTCTGATAAAGATTTTCCTCCGTCATGCCATCATGGCTCTCAAAGTCATGGGCGGTGGCAATTCCGTACCAGATTCGACGTGTTGTCGGATCTTGAGCGAGATCCTGGCTAAATTTCGGAAATTTTGTTGCCATCTGTCTTTCGTTAGGAAATCCTACAGAGACTTATGCTTTTGCTGCTCGTTTTTTGCTGCTCGTTTTCTGTCTTTTTTGACCCCCTGGAACCGAAGTTCCAGTTTGGGATGGGGTCGAGACAGGCAAGACCTGGTGTCTTGCTTTATAGTGGTATCGATTCAAACAGTCGTCACCCGACTGCTAGGATTCGTGCCAGGAAGAATGCCCAAGTGGTGACAATTCCTCCTAGGAGGTAGTGGGCTACCCCCACAGCCCGACCCTGAACAATGCTCAGAGCGCGAGGCTGAATCGCTGGCGCCACTTTCAATTTATTATGCGCCCAGACAATGGATTCGATCAGCTCTTGCCAGTAGCCGCGACCACTGAACAGGAACATCAAACTGAATGCCCAGACAAAGTGAGCGCCTAAGAACAGGATGCCATAGGCTGACAACGCTGTGCCGTAGGAGTTAATCACCTGAGAGGCTTGCGCCCACAGGAAGTCACGCAACCAACCGTTAATCGTAATTGCGCTGGCGGCAAAGTTACCGCCCGTGATATGAGACACGGTACCGTCGGACGCCACCGTTCCCCAAACATCGGACTGCATCTTCCAGCTAAAGTGGAAAATCACAATCGAGATGCAGTTATACATCCAGAACAGACCGAGGAAGACGTGATCCCAAGCTGATACTTGGCAAGTACCACCCCGACCTGGACCATCGCAGGGGAAGCGGAAACCCAGGGATGATTTGTCCGGAATCAAACGAGAGTTCCGGGCATATAGCACACCTTTGAGCAGAATCAGTGCGGTGACATGAATCTGGAAGGCGTGAATATGGTGGATCATAAAGTCCGCCGTTCCCAAGGTGATGGGCATCATTGCCACTTTGCCACCGACCGCGACCATGCCACCGCCAAAGGCGTAGCTGACGGGTTCTAGGGCATTAGGAGCGGTTCCGCCGGGAGCCAGGGTATGCAAATGTTGCACCCACTGGGCAAAAATCGGTTGGAGTTGAATCCCCGTATCCGAGAACATATCTTGAGGACGACCAAAAGCCCGCATCGTGTCGTTGTGAACGTACAGACCGAAGCTATGGAAGCCCAGGAAGATACAAACCCAGTTCAGGTGAGAAATAATCGCATCGCGGTGACGAAGTACCCGATCTAACAGGTTATCCACATGAATATTGGGATCGTAGTCCCGCACCATGAAGATTGCCGCGTGAGCAGCACCCCCAACGATACAGAAGGCACCAATCCACATGTGGTGGGTGAAGATGGACAATTGCGTACCATAATCGGTGGCTAAGTACGGATACGGAGGCATCGCGTACATGTGATGCGCCACGATAATGGTCAGCGAACCGAGCAGCGCTAAGTTCCAGGACAGTTGAGCATGCCAGGAGGTGGTGAAGATCTCATACATCCCTTTGTGGCCTTGACCAGTGAAGGGACCTTTATGAGCTTCCAGAACTTCCTTAAAGCTATGACCAATTCCCCAGTTCGTCCGGTAGAAGTGACCTGCGATGATAAACAGAACCGCGATCGCTAAGTGGTGATGCGCGGTGTCTGAGAGCCACAATCCACCTGTGGTTGGGTTTAACCCACCTTTAAAGGTAAGGAAGTCAGAATACGCCCCCCAGTTCAGGGTGAAGAACGGCTTCAACCCTTGCTCGAAACTGGGATACAACTCTGCCATTAAGCTCTTATTCAGGATGAACTCATGGGGGAGAGGAATATCCTCAGGAGCTACCCCAGCATCCAGTAGCTTGTTGATCGGCAAAGAGACGTGAATCTGGTGACCCGCCCAACCTAATGAGCCACAACCTAACAATCCAGCTAAGTGGTGGTTCATTGTGGACTCTACATTCTGGAACCATTCCAACTTTGGCGCCCGCTTGTGGTAGTGGAACCAGCCAGCAAACAGCATTAGGGCTGCCATGACTAGACCACCAATGGCGGTGCAGTACAGTTGGAATTCATTAGTGATTCCAGATGCACGCCAGATTTGGAAGAATCCTGACGTGATTTGAATGCCGTGGAACCCGCCACCGACATCCGCATTTAAAATGTCTTGACCCACGATGGGCCAGACAACTTGAGCACTTGGCTTAATATGAATTGGATCAGTAAGCCAAGCTTCGTAGTTGGAAAACCGAGCGCCATGGAAATACATGCCGCTCAACCAGACAAAAATAACCGCTAGGTGACCGAAGTGAGCGCTAAAGATTTTGCGCGATACATCTTCTAGGTCACTGGTATGACTATCGAAATCATGAGCGTTCGCGTGAAGGTTCCAAATCCAAGTGGTGGTTTTTGGTCCCTTGGCTAGGGTACGGTCGAAATGTCCCGGTTTAGACCACTTCTCAAATGAAGTAGGAACGGGATCTTTATCAACTGTTACCTTTGCCTTCGTGTCCCGCTCAGGAGGGCTGATTGTCATCAGGAGTCTCCTCTCTATACAAGGAACGAGAAATATCCAAAAGGAAGTTTGCTTTTTTATCAATTTAGCGGAAAGTACCGCTTTTGGCGTAACTTTCCTGGAAAAATGATATCCCCTTTCAAATTCAGGGGATGCTCTTTTGATGATGATAGGTCTGCTAGAGGCAGTCTTGGGCTGCACTTAACAAAAATTCAAATTTCAGCAAATCAAGGTCTACTTTGGGTTTTGATTTGAGCAAACTCCCAAAAAAGTCAAGAGTGTGATCGATAAAATTTACAAAACTAAACAATAGATGGGTTTAATCTCAGATTGGTCATTTGTCCTACTCGCTTCCCGATAAGCAAGCTACGGCATTTGTCATTCTGTCGATGCACAAACCTATTTACCCTACTCCCCCAGCTCCCCCAGCTCTCCCAGCTCCCCTGCCCCTCCAGAGGAGCCATTGTTCGCTATAGTTCCTAATGAGCAGAATTAGTTGAGGAGATGGTGTGTTGGCTAAGAATCTCTGGTGGAAAACAGTAAGAGCAATTTGTTCAGTCGTACTGGTAGTAGTACTGATGGTGGGACTGGTGGCATGTGGCAATCGCACCGAAACCTTACCCCCCATTGAAGAGGATGCCCCACCGCCAACCAAACCAGTGGCACAACTCTCAGAAGTCGCCCCACCCCCAGTGATTCAGCAATTGAACCGCCGCTTAGAAAGCTATCAGCCTCAAGTCACCATCTTGAGTCCCACTCCGGATCAGATTCTCCAAGACACCACCGTCTCCGTAAAATTCCAGGTGCAGGACTTACCCCTGTTCAAAAACCCAGAATTAAACATGGGTCCTCATCTCAACGTAATTCTTGACAATCAGTCTAATATTCCGGTTTACAACGTCGATAAACCCCTAATCCTGGAAGACTTATCCCCCGGAACCCACACCCTACGAGTTTTCGCCGCTCGTCCTTGGCATGAAAGCTTTAAAAATGAAGGAGCCTACGCTCAAACCACATTTCACGTATTTACCAAAACTGACGATAATAATCCGGTAGCCAACCTACCGCTTTTAACCTACAACCATCCCCTAGGCAGCTATGGTGCTGAACCCATCTTGCTCGACTACTACCTGACAAATGCTCCCCTGCACCTTGTCGCCCAAGAAAACCCAGAAGACGAGATTGTCGATTGGCAAATTCGCGTCACCATCAATGGTGAAAGTTTTACCCTTGATCGCTGGCAGCCCGTTTATCTCAACGGTTTTAAACCCGGTAAAAACTGGGTGCAGGTAGAGTTTCTGGATGAGCAAGGAAATCCGGTTAAAAACGCCTACAATAACACAGCGCGGCTCGTTCGTTATCAGCCAGGGGGCAATGATACCCTATCCCAGTTAATGCGGAACGAGCTTTCTATTGAAGTTGCCCGTAGCATTATCGATTCCAACTATAAAGTTCAAGCCACACCAACACCCACGCCAGAAGTAATCCCGACACCCGCACCTGAACCGACTCCATCGCCTACAGTCGAGCCAACACCGATACCTTCCGTGTCTCCCACTCCTGTTGAAGAAGAACCAACGGTTGAACCAGAGATACCCGAAGAAATTCCCACCCCTGAACCCGAAACACCTGTTCAAGAAAAACCAATACCTGAAACCAAAACAGGGGAAGACTCTCCCACAGTCGTAGAACCTGCTACGCCCGATGAAACCTTCCCCTCAGCCAAAGACTTGGAAACTCCTGAAGCCACACCCACAGACAAATCCCCCACCCGTGGCTTTTTCAATCGCTTCTATCAAACCATCCGGGAACGATTCCAAAAACCCAAAGTGTCTCCTACCCCATCCCCTGAACAACCAGAAGAACTAGAAGCACCGTCACCTGAACCTGAGGTTTTGCCAGAGGAAACCGAGTCGCCGCAAGAACCGCAAGCAGACACAGAACCTGTCACTCCAGCCCAAGAAACTCCTGAGGAAGCTTTGGATATCGTGACTGAGGAAACCGAATCTCAGCCAAAACCTGAAGCATCTACACCCCTCAATAAAACCCAAACATCGCCAGAGGAACCGCAAGCAGAGACAAAACCAGTAACTCCAGACCAAAAAACTCCTGAGGAAGCCTCAGATATCGTGACTGAGGAAACCAAATCTCAGCCAAAACCAGAAGTCTCTACATCGGTAGAGAAAACCCAAACATCCTCAGAGGAACCTCCCGTAGAGACAAAACCTGTAACTCCACCCCAACAAACGCCCTCAGCGGATATAGTTCCTGAGGAAACCGAATCTCAGCCGAAACCAGAAGTATCTACACCCGTGGAGAAAACCCAAACATCCTCAGAGGAACCTTCCCTAGAGACAGAACCTGTAACTCCAGCTCAACAAACGCCCTCACAGCCATCCCAGGTGATTCCAGAAGACACAGAATTGAACCCAAAGACAACCCAAACCGCCCCAGAAGAGGGAACAGAAAAATCGGTAACTCCCGATGAATCATTACCCCCGGAACCTTCTTCATCTGAGGAGGACACCCCAATTCCCTCGCCAACACCGACAACTAAACCTGTCCTTCCTGACGCTGACTTGCCACCAACCTTACCTGAACTGATTGAAAAATAATGCGAATACTAGCTCCCGCATCTTCTGACTTCCCCTTTCAAAGGGGGACAGAAGGGGGTTCCTGATAGCTGATTTTTCATGGGAAGTCTAGAAACCTTAGTCGGGGCGGGTTTAGCAACATCTGGGTACAACCGAAAAGATAGTCGTGAAACCCGCCCCTACACACTCAACATGGGAAAATGGAAGGTGAACGTTGGGTTAGGATCTGAACAAGGAACAATAAACAATCAACAACTACGAAGAATCGCATGACACCACGGGTTCGAGCGCCAGAACTTCCCCAAGACGGCATCTGGTTCAATACTAATCACCCGCTTTCGATGAGGAGTTTAAAAGGGCGAGTGGTGATTCTCGACTTTTGGACGTACTGCTGTATTAACTGTCTGCATGTTCTGCCAGACTTAAACTATTTAGAACAAGAATATAAAGATAGTCTTACCGTTATTGGTATTCACTCGGCTAAATTTGATAACGAAAAAGACACAGAAAATATTCGTCAGGCAATTCTTCGGTACAATGTCGAGCATCCCGTTGTTGTAGACGTTAATGGTAATCTCTGGCAACAGTATGCGGTTCGGGCGTGGCCCACGTTAGTCGTGATTGACCCGGAGGGTTACGTGATCAGGGATGTAGCAGGAGAAGGGAATCGAACAGTTCTCGATCAACTAATTGGGGAACTGATCCAGAAACACCAGCAAAAAGGCACAATGACAATGGAGCCACTTCGTTTCACGTTGGAAAAACAGCGACACCCCCTGACCAATCCTTTGGCATTTCCCGGTAAAGTCCTGGCTGATGAATTTAGCGATCGCCTATTTATTGCTGACTCGGGTCATCATCGGATTGTGGTGAGTACGTTGGCAGGTGAGGTATTAAATATTATTGGTACAGGTGAACCAGGATTAACTGATGGAACGTTTGCCGAAGCCCAATTTTTTACGCCTCAAGGTATCACACTAGATCCCAAAAACCAACGTCTTTACGTAGCGGATACGCAAAATCATTGCCTGCGATGCATTCATCTTGAAACTAAGCAAGTTGAAACCATTGCGGGTACTGGAGAGCAAAGTCGCCAGATTCAACCCCATAGCGGTTTAGGGTTACAAACAGCATTGAATTCACCGTGGGATATCGAAAAAATTGATAATCGCCTGTTGATTGCCATGGCGGGTTCCCATCAGATCTGGGAAATGCAGCTTGAAACGGGTGAGATTGGCACATACACGGGGACAGGTGCAGAAGCTTGCTTAGATGGGTCACTTAATGAAGCCGCCTTTGCTCAACCCAGTGGGATTACCAGCGATGGACGAGAACTTTACGTGGCTGATAGTGAAGTCAGTTCGATTCGGGGAGTGGGTCTAATTAATAATTTACCCGTGCGGACAATTTGTGGCAGTGGTGAACTGTTTGAGTTTGGCGATAAAGATGGTCACAAGTCAGAGGTACGACTCCAGCACTGTTTAGGGGTGGAATATACGCAAAATTACCTCTGGGTAGCGGATACTTATAATCACAAAATTAAGCGCGTCGATCCGACTACAGGAAGTTGTCAGACTTTGTTAGGGAACGGAAAAGCGGGACACCGTGACGGTCAGAGTCATGAAGCGGAGTTTGCTGAACCTTCTGGAGTCAGTGCGATCGCGGCTCGTCTCTACATCGCTGATACGAATAATCATGCCATCCGTTGCGTTGATTTGGGTACGTTAGAGGTGACCACTTTAAATTTGAGCGGGTATTAGGGCTGTTGCCTTTTCACTTAACTTTTTGTTCACCATTTATCTAGGATTACTGTATAGATAATGACACTCTCTACGGAAAAAAACTCCCCAACCATTCCACCAACTGAAGCAGAAGCGAATATTGCTCAAGCGAGTTATCAACTATTAGCATCTTATGTTCAAAACAACGGAAAACCTATCACTATTCAAGTGATGCAAGAAGATGCTACAAGCAAGACTGTGACGATTCCCGCCGCCGCCTTTCATCTGTTAGTTGAGACATTGACACAGATGAGTCAAGGACATGCAGTCAAGGTAACTGCTATTAGAAAAGAACTGGAACTCTATGAGGCGGCTGATATTCTAGGTGTTTCTCGCACTCAGGTTTTGAGTTTGCTGAAATCAGGAGAAATTCCTTACTGGAGAGAGGGAACAGTTTATCGAATGCGTTATCAAGATGTGATGGACTATAAAAATCGCAATGATGCCGAACAGCTTACACCTAATTTATCTTAACTCGGCAGAGGTCTGTGCTGCTGATCAAACGACAACGTAGGACGCTTAAAAATTCACCTAAGTCACCTGATGAGTATCTGGAAAAGCTTATTAATCAAGGATTATCACAGTCTGTTAATCAGTTGAGGGAGATATGTAAAGATTGCAATTTACGTCGAGAGGGATTAAATTGCAATTTAAGATATGACTTATTTTCTTGTCATCTGTGAATCACACTGAAACCAGACAACTAGGCTTCTTTTCCCTGGCGGCTTTGCTAGTATCGGCACATTATGGTTTGGGATTTGTTCTCGGAACCGCCGAAAAAGCCTTAACCTTGGGTTGGGCGGGTAGCCTCTATCCAATTTCTATTGCCCTAGGAACCCTGATACTCCTGGCATTTGCCAGATTCTATTGGCGCTCAATTGAACCAATCTGGACATTACTGGGAAACCGCTATGGACATCCCGTCAAAGTGCTGGTGGGAATGATGTCCTGGTTATCGCTAGTTGGGATTTTTGCGGTGCAAATTATTGCTGGCGCGTTTATCCTCAAAGTCTTGGATTTACCCGTACATCCCAGTATGCTAGCCTTAGCCGTGATCTTTATGCTTTCTTCTCTACTCCCGATTGAGAAAGCAAGTTGGCTATTCCGGGGATTATTGGGATTCAATATCCTGGCATTATTGTACGCGATCGCGAAACTGCACGCTGTTCCCCTCTATTTGCACGCCCCGGTGGATTTTATCCCCGCACTTCACCAGATGAGTCTTCCTTCTTTACTCGGCATTTCCTTATCGACAGTATTGTTGGTGTTAATTGATATGAAATATCACCAATTTGTCGTGCAAGCTAAGGATTTACGTAGCCTCTATCTCGGCTGTGTCTTGGCGGCTATCTTATTTCTGTTTCTGGCATTATTACCGTCTGCTGTAGTTATTGCTACCAAAAATGCCGAAATTTTGCCAGCCAATATTGATGGCAAAGAAATAATTCCTTGGATTTTACTATGGCTGGGTGGAGGCGCTAATCACTTGGGGGGACAGTTGTTGATTTTATCGTTAATTGTACCCGCTTTAGGAGTTGGGAGTAGTATTTTGCGGGTGCAGACGAAGGTGGTTTTAGATTTTGAGTTGATTCCCGATTCTCAACTGAATCGGCTACTCGTTGCCATTATCAATACAGGATTGGGACTAGCTGTCGCGTTAAAGGGTGGTTCAATTATCAGTCTCATTGTCTTGTTTTATGCTGTATATGTGGCAACTGTTTGGGTTCCCTTTGCCGCTTACCTCGTCGCTGAAACCGGACGCTTTACGTTTGCCGCCAGTAGTGTGCGATTGGCATTAATTATTAGTGGTGTATCGGCTGTGGCAATGCTAATATTGAGCTTGATTAAACCGGATGCTGCCTTTTTTAACAGTGCCGAGTTAAGTATTATCATGTTGGGTATTGGGTTTGGGTGTTTGGGGTTAGGCTTAGGTGAGATAATTGAGAAGTATTTGCCTATTTCTCCCATCAAAGAAGAATTGTAAGTC
>JGI12140J13697_1160753_pt1 | contig 11358 bp, 13 predicted proteins | sample ElkSlonscriptome_5_FD_13697 | JGI IMG/M metagenome (IMG submission 13697) | reverse complement strand
ACGGTTAGTGGCGACGCAGCTCTGAGAGCCGCACAGGCGCAACCTCCCGACCTGATATTGCTCGACATCAATATGCCTGAAATGAATGGCTATGAAGTTTGTCAGCATCTCAAAGCGTCTACTCAGACCCAAGAAATCCCAATTGTTTTTATTAGTGCTCTCGATTTAGTTTCTGACAAGTTGAAAGCCTTTGCCGTGGGTGGAACGGACTACATCACTAAGCCGTTTCATGAGTCGGAAGTGCTGGCTAGGGTCAAAAACCAGCTCACCATTCAGCAGCAGCATCGACAACTTCTGGTTCAGAACCATCAGCTTCAGGTCGAGATTCGACGCCGCCAACATGCAGAGCAAGATTTGCAGCGTCTCAACATGGATTTGGAGCGCCAAGTGAAAGCTCGCACAGCAGAGCTGCGGTTAGCCTTTGAGTTTGAAGCGACACTGAAGCGAATCACCGATCAGGTACGCGACACGTTAGACGAAGAGAAGATCTTAGCGACTGCCGTCTTTGAGCTGGCTCATGCGGTCGATGTCAGCACCTGCAATGCCTCAATCTACAATTGGGACGCTCGAACGGCGCTGATCATTCAGGAATATACAACCCAGGCTGGAAGCTACCAAGATCGAGTGCTTCAGCTTGATCGATTTCCCGAAATTTATTCGATCCTGATGCAGAAAGACCCGATTCAGTTTTGTTCGCTCATGCCTAATCCAGAACGGGGTTCTGTCTCGACATTGGCCTGCCCGATCTTTGATGAACAAGGCGTGCTGGGGGATATTTGGCTGTCAAACCATACCTACTATGCCTTTCACGAACAAGACATTCGCCTAGTACAGCAGGTTGCCAATCAATGTGCGATCGCCCTCCGACAGGCAAGACTCTATCAGGCTTCGCAAACTCAAGTGGACGAACTGGCTCGTCTCAATCGTCTCAAAGACGACTTTGTCAGCACGGTGTCCCATGAGCTGCGAACGCCACTGTCAAGCATCAAAGCAGTGTCACAAATTCTGGAAAGTCAGCTAGGCGCAGGGTCAGAACACAAAAACGGCGCGAGCCGCCCAGAGCATATCGAACATTATTTGCGAGTTTTAAGAGAAGAGTGCGATCGGGAGATCAAGTTAATCAATGATTTGCTCTACCTATCTGGCATCGATTCAGAATCCGACCCTTCAGCCCTCGCGAGTCTGTCTCCTCAAATGTGGCTGCCCTACTTGGTGGAACCGTTCGAATATCGCCTGCTCGAGCACCAGATAGAGCTAAGTCTCGATATTCCAGAGCACACGCCCAACATTCTGACAAATGCTCACTATCTAGAGCGGATTTTGACAGAGCTGCTCAACAATGCATTCAAATACACTCCAGCAGGAGAGAAAATTTGTGTTGTCGTCGCAACAGAAGGCACTCATGTCGAATTTCGTGTTAGCAATTCAGGCATTGGGATTCCCGAAGAGGAGTGCGATCGCATTTTTGAGAGATTTTACCGCATCCCATCGAGCGATCCCTGGAAACATGGTGGAACAGGGTTGGGACTGGCTTTGGTTAAAAAATTGGTGCTCTATCTCGGAGGCACGATTGCTGTTGAGAGTAGCGATAATTTGACGACATTTATTGTGCAAATACCGAAACTGACTCAAAAAGTCGAGGCAGAAGCTGAGGTATAGGCTTTTCATCCGGGATAAACGTCAGACATAGAAGCACAAGGTCACATTAATCTGCAAATTGAGGGAGATTTTACGGTGATTCTTCGTCATTCACAATAGTCTAGATAAACGAGTCTACAATCTTAATCTTTACGGGATGGCGCGATCGCTCCTTGGGTAGACGCTAGACAATCAAGGGTCGCTGAAGATTTGTAGAGAGAATCTTTTACGACGAACCTTACTGATTACTGTGTGTTAGCTGTTGGTGCGATCGCAACTCTAAGCCCTATGTCGAATCTGACTTTATCATTTGCCTCTGTTATCTCCCGTATTCTGATTGCCCTAATCTTGGTCTATGGAGGAGCCTGCTGGTTTCTCTATCAGCGGCAAGCACAATTTATCTTCTTTCCATCTCCGACTCTGGAGACGACACCTGCCGTTCATGGATTGCCTTACGAAGATGTCTGGATTCCCGTGACGTCGGAGGAGTCACAGACTGAACGCATTCATGGTTGGTGGTTGCCCTCGCTGCAAGATGATGCTCCAGTGATGCTCTATCTGCATGGCAACGGAGGAAATGTTGGTGCCAATCTTTCGAAGGCCGCTTGGCTGAATCAAATCGGCTTTACAGTGCTGATGATTGATTATCGAGGCTATGGATTGAGTGACGGAGAGTTTCCCAACGAGTCTCAGGTCTATGAAGATGCAGAAGCGGCTTGGAACCACCTCACTCACACCCAGAACATACCGGCTAACCGCGTTGTCGTGTTTGGGCACTCTCTCGGATCGGCGATCGCCATTGAACTTGCTACTCGCCATCCCGACATGCGAGGGCTGATTCTAGAGGGAACCTTCACGTCAATTCTAGAGATGACAAACCGCACGAAGAGTTTCGGCATCTTCCCAATCGACCGCATCTTGACTCAGCGATTCGACTCACTCAGTAAAGTGCGATCGCTCACCATGCCTGTGCTCTATGTCCACGGCACTGAAGATACCGTTGTTCCCTTCGACATGAGCCAAACCCTTTACGAAGCGACCCAGGCTCCAAAAGATTTGCTCTTTGTGCCAGGAGCTGACCACGAAGATGTTGCTGGAGTCGGGGAAGACCTTTATCGATCGGCTCTACGTCGCTTTCTTCAAAAGACGGAGGATGCTTTTACTCCAGGCTGAAGGATGGATGAGTGAATACATAACCCGCCTGACGAATTTTTTGATTCGAGACTTTGGCATTGTAGGAGCGCTCACTGGGAGCGTCAGGATTCCACCGAACAGGGGTCAACTGGTGAGTTCGACATACCCAATCAATCAGATCGCGACGGCTGGGAGGATGATCTTGAACCAGATTGAAAATGCCGTTGAGCCGATAGTGAGACGCGAACAAGATCGCTCTTGCAATGTCGTCTAGGTGAATCCAGTTGCTGGGTTCGGAGCCATCTCCCGGACGTTCTTGGCCTGCGGCTCGACTAAAAATCCGAGCTAGTTCTCGCCCTGGCCCATAAATGCCCCCCATTCGCAAGACACAAACACGGGTTGCTGAACGGGTTGCGTCTGCACCTTCTGCTTTTGCCATGCTCAACAGCACTTGCTCGGTGTCTGCCAAAATTTCGGAGGTGCGTGACCGAGGGGCGATCGCCGTCTTTTCATTGACCCAAGCCCCATCATGATCGCCATACACAGCACAGGTTCCGGTATAGATGACCTGTTGCACAGCGGTCTGGGGCAGGATCGATTTCAGCGTCTTTGCCGTGTGGAGATAGGTTTCTTCGTAGGCTGCGACCGTGCGTTGGGGGGCTCCGACACTGATCAGCACCACGTCCTGATCGGCTAAAAGGGATTGGAGCGCGGGAGCATCGTTTCCATGCACGATGACAGCATGAGTGGCGATCGCTTCTAGATCAGCCATTCGCTCAGGTTGGGTCGTCGTTGCCGTAACGTTAATACCTTGTGCTTCCCAGGCGATCGCTACAGCTTGCCCCACGTACCCACACCCTAAAATAGTTGCTTTCACCTGTTTCGTCTCCGTTGGGTTTGCCCAGATCGTCCTTGAGGTGGTGTGCGGTGTTCACCGAAATACTTTTCGCTCCGGTAGCGTAGCCAAACTCGAAGCTGCTGTGGAATCTTGTCTTTTTGCTCTGGGGTCAGAGTGTTGTAGAGCGCTAATGCCTTTTCTCGTTCACCCCGACAAGCGCGGTTGTTGTGGGCATCCCAATAGGAACGCGCGACTCGAATACGTCGACAAACTTCTTTCACGAGGGCATCACCCGTCAACGGGCGATCGCTCTTTTTCTTTGCCATAGCTTTTAGCAGGATGAGTCGATCGGTCTGCGGCAGAGATAAGTTCGAAACTTTAGCTGCAATGCACTCAGACTTAGTACAACAGAGATTTCAAAGTTCACTCTTTCAGGAAGGGACGGAAGATTTTTCCATCCCTTCCCTAGCAAAATTATGGATTCAGAATCTTGAAGTACATGGCGGCAACGAGAAAGTTGATCGCCAGAAAAATAACCAGCCCTGGAATGACATCAGACGGGCTTGGAGTGATGGGAGTTTGTTTGTCTACCATATTGTTTAGATCTCCATCTATTCATTCATTAAGATTAAACTCCATCTTATTTTAGAGAAGACCTGATCCTTTTCGACTGTACCTTCCTTCGTATTTTTGACGATTTGCTCTGAAAATAAATATTTTCTCGATGGTTTGAACATTTTTGGGCAATTATGGTGTTTCCATCTTCTTTTTTGGTGCGATCGCGCTCTTTTGCTTCTGCCTTGACTTTCTCCGTCACGACAATGGCGATCGCCTCTATCGGCTGGACTTCATTTCCATTCGTGGCTCCAGCACATGCCGCAGCAAATCCGTCTGAATGGCAGTCTCAGGTTATTTATCTGGTCATGCCTGATCGATTTGAGAATGGAGACACGGGTAACGACCGTCTGGGTTACGAGTCCTGTTTCGACCCCGATAGTCCGACAAAATTTCATGGCGGTGACTGGGAGGGTCTGCGACAGCGCATTGATTACCTACAAGATCTGGGTGTCACTGCAGTGTGGACGACTCCTGTGTTGCGTCAGATTGGCGTCATCAACGATTCCTGCGGCTATCACGGCTATTGGGCCGATCTGACCCTAGCCGACGATGAAGCATTAGAACCCAAACTTGGGACAGAAGCTGATTTACGCGGATTGATTCAAGATCTACACCGCACCGAGATGAAATTTATTCTCGACCAGGTGGTCAACCATGTCGGATACGATGCTCGCTTAGTACAACAGCGCCCACAGTGGTTCAATCCATCGATTCCGGCTTGTGAGTCCATTGGTAGTCCAGAAGTTTTTTGTCCCTTGGCTGGGCTACCTGACATTGACTTTCGCAATCCTGATGCAGTGGACTACATCACTCGTCATAGTCTGAGCTGGCTACGTCGCTTTCCTGTTGACGGCATTCGCATGGACACGTTCAAGCATGTTCCCCAAAGCTATTTCCGCAACGTCTGGATTCCCCTGGTGAATCAAATCGATCCTCAACTGTTCACAGTTGGAGAATTGCTGGATGCTGAGTCTCTCGACCGAATTCGAGATGTAGTGGATACAGGCTTTGATTCCGCCTTTAACTTTCCACTCCAAAGCGCTTTTGTGGAGGCGTATGCCAAAGAGGGTTCTGTGGATGCGATCGCCACCATTATGAACACCACCTGGACTCAGTTTGGCGATCGCGCTCTAATGCTGACAAACTTGGTAGACAACCACGACATGCCTCGCTTTGTGAATCAGCCAGGTTTTGGAGTTTCTGAAGATGAAATTCGCCGCCGCTATCATCTGGCGCTAGGAACCCTGCTCACTCTGCCGGGTATTCCTCAGCTTTATTACGGAAACGAAATTGGTCTCTACGGCGGAGCTGATCCCGACAACCGTCGCGACATGCCGGACTGGGCCTGGACGAATTCAGGACGAGAAGATGTATCGGGAGAGGACGCATCGATCGCCCTTGCCGATCCGGATGCGACATTCGACTACGTGCAGCGGTTGATCGAACTTCGCAAAGACAATCCAGCGCTCCACAGCGGCTATTACGCAGAGCTGTGGCGGCAAAACGGGGCGTCTAATCCCAATGTCTACGCCTTTTTCCGAGGATTGGGAGAAAATCGAGTTGTAGTGGTTGTCAACAATAGCGATGAAGCTTCGGGAGAACTTGCCGTTCCCATTCAAATCAACACAAGTTTGGAACCAGGCGATCGCGCTGCCCTTCAAAACGGTGTCATTCTAACCAACCAGCTCACCACAGAAGCACCCGAAACAGTTCGGATTGACAACGAGACCCTACACATCTCGATGCCGCCTAAGTCCCTTGGCATCTATCAAATTTCAACTGATCCCTAACGACTGGTTGACTTCGATGTTGCAAGCAGGGCATAGGTATCAAACAGCATCCCAACAGAACCTCCAACAATTCCCAACACCACAACTCCTCGAAGCGGACTGCCACTTCCGAAGACATTTAGAAAGTGAGTGAGTCGGTTTAGATTGTCGTGGCTGATGCCATCTAGCCCAGGCACATAGCCGATCAGAAATGCAGTAGTGATAAGCATTCCCATAAACAACAGAGGGGCAATAAACCCAGCAATGCCAGTTAGAACCAGGGAACGCAGAAGATGAATTAGCATACTCAATCTAAAATCCAAACGATAGATAGGCTAAAGACGAGTTAGGTTAAGCAAATTAAACCAGAGAAATTAAATCAGAGAGATAAAAATGGCCGAAAATAATGTCTATAAAAAAGAGGTTTGATTGCAAAAGACAGGATGACGTGCGGAGCCACTCAATCATAGAAGAGGTCATTGCAAAATTGCTGAAGTCTGAACGAGACTTCACACCCAGCAAGATGCTGTTACAGTGTGAATGTTTTCAGGAAATGAATTTTCAGGAAATGAAACTTTGCAGGAAACAGAATTGAACGAGTTGACTGCAATCAGACAATCTAGAGAACGCTGAGGTATTGCTACAGCCCAATAGACGGTCACGAACTGCGATCCTTAACTCAACAGGCATAACATCCCATCTGTTCATCTGATTCCTTGACAGGCTCAAACAGGCGATCTCAAGCCCAAGCTTGTCTAACAACCTGTATTCGAGCAGATTCAATGGATTCATCAGATTACTCACCACCATATGAGCAACTGACACCATTTTGGGAATAATTCAAAAATCTTAAATCTTCCTTAAGAAATATCTATAGTTTCTTCATGATCTGACCATCTAGGGGTGGCGATCGCTACAGAATTCGAACGGAGTTTCTCTTGAGAGCTTTTTTCTAGCATCTACAAAATCAAGAGTTCCATCATCTGCAAAATCAAGAGTTCCATTTAGATGCTGTCGTGGGGGTCGTTCATTTCCCCAAAGTCGCTCCATCAGCTTGAGCCAATATACTAAGCCTATAGTCGCTGCAATCGTGATGAGGTCTTGGTGCAATATGTTTAGATGCTCGTCCAGCGATCTGCCCAAGGAGAAAACGATTGATGAAGTCAGATGCACTTAGCTCATTGCGTCGATGGTTTCAGCGTCTGGTTGCAGCGCTGTTTTTGGGAGGGCAGGTTGTGACTCACCTGGCAGGAGCTAGAATCCATCGACGCAACACAGTGGAGCAACTGGCTACGGTGGGGCCAGGGTCTTTGCTGATTGCCCTATTGACTGCTGCTACGGTCGGAATGGTGTTTACAATTCAGGTTGCCCGTGAGTTTATCAACTTTGGCGCGAGTGCAGCTGTTGGGGGTGTTTTGGCGCTTGCCTTGGTTCGAGAGTTGACCCCGGTTTTGACGGGTATCATTCTGGCTGGTCGTGTGGGCTCGGCCTTTGCCGCTGAAATTGGAACGATGGTGGTGACCGAACAGATCGATGCGTTACAAGTACTCAAAACCGATCCGATTGATTATCTAGTAATTCCTCGGGTCTTGGCTTGCTGTATGATGATGCCAATTCTGAGCGTCTTGTCGTTTGTGACCGGGATGTCAGGTGGATTGATTCTTGCGGATCGCTTCTATAACATCAGCTACTCAGTGTTTCTCGACTCCGTGCAAAATTTTTTGAACACCTGGGACATCATCAGCATGATCATTAAGGCGATCGTGTTTGGGGCGATCGTGGCCGTAATCGGGAGCAGTTGGGGACTGACAACAACGGGTGGAGCCAAAGGCGTCGGACAATCGACAACAACGGCTGTCGTTACCGCATTACTGATGATCTTTGTCTCAAACTTTTTCCTATCTTGGTTGATGTTTCAGGGAGTTGGAAATGCGGCAGGGGGTATTTAAGCCTCGGGGAGAAGCCCAGGACACTATCTCCACAGCGGTCAGAGCTGTAGATGTTTAAGATAAAACTATCCCAGAAGCCCCTTTCTGGCGTGTTTAAGTTCCAAAATCGAACTCATTTCATTGATAAGACCTTGTCGAAGAATTGTCTCTCCATGGAGGATCGTCAGCGTGACTGAAGCGACTTATACCCCGTCTGCCGACTCTGAAGTAACGCTCTCGCCCAGCTACAATCTACCGATTGCCTTGGTGTTGATTGCCGTTCCGTTGCTGCTCGTTTCTCCTTGGGTCAGCTTGGCGATCGCACTTTTTGGTGTTTTTCTGCTGTTTCAAGCGGTGACTCTGCGTCTGGTGTTTACCGCCACTGCTCTAGACATCTTTCGGGGAGAAAAGCTCCTCCGACGATTTCCCTACTCAGATTGGCAGAACTGGCAAATTTTCTGGATGCCTGTTCCGATTTTGTTTTATTTCAAGGAAGTGAAGAGTATTCACTTTTTGCCCGTATTGTTCGACCCCAAAGGGCTGCGCGACTGTCTCCAACAGCGCCAGCTTCCCCAACAGACATAGCGAAACGATGTTGGCGATCGCCATTCACTACTAAACTTCAGGGACATTGTGGGGCCGCTATATTGCTTGGCCTGAAGAATTTATTTGAAACCGTTGCGCGATCGCCAGATAATGCTGTCAGGCTCAAGCCACGAGACTAGCGTGGACGGGCAATATCAATGTTCTCTTGGATTATTACGCTCTTCTTAAAACGCAATGGATGAAGAAACAAATCTCTCTCAACGACTCGATGAACTGCGACGAGAAGAACAGAGACTCAAGCGCGAGATTATCGATCTCAAGCAAACATACGAAAAAACTCTAAAAGATCAGTCTCAAGACGCTCAAGTGATGGTGAGTCGGCTTCTACGGGAAGGGCTGAGCGAGTTAGAGCAGCGTAAAAAGACTTTACAACTCTCAGTTGAGCAATTAGAGCGTCGTCAGGAGCGGATTCGCGAAGAGATGCGCACTAGCTTTGCGGGAGCCTCTCAAGATTTAGCAGTTCGTCTGCAAGGCTTTAAAGATTACCTGGTGGGTAGCCTTCAAGATTTAACGACAGCAGCAGAACAGCTAGAGTTATCGCCTCGAACCGTTCAACCTTCTCAACCCCCTCAGCCCATCTCTATTCCACGGAGCGGAGAGCCCATTGTTGTTGAGCCCAAACGCCCCAAGGCTGCGAGGCGTCCCCCTCTGGAAGTGATTCCACAGCCTGAACCAGTCCCGACTCCACCCGTTGGCGACGTTGGGAAGCCACAGCTTCAGTTCGCAGAGCAACCGTTTGAAGATGAGGTGCAGCGGATTCGCCAAATTCTCGACCAGTACCGGATGATGCCTGATTATTATGGGCCTCCTTGGCATCTGCGCCGAACCTTCGAGCCAATTCATGCTGATCGAGTCGGGCAGTGGTTTTTTGAGCAGGGAGGTCGAGGTGCGCTCCGCACGTTGGGATCACGTCTCCAAAACATTCTCGTGGCATCTGCGGCCATTTCTGTTCTTAGAACTCTGTATGGCGATCGCGTCCGGGCGCTGGTTCTGGGGGACTCTCCTGAGCGATTGGGTGAATGGAGACGGGGTCTGCAAGATTGTCTCGGAATCTCGCGAGCTGACTTCGGTTCAAATGAGGGCGTTGTTCTGTTTGAGGCTCCAGAAGCGATCGCGCAACGTGCCGATCGACTCATTGACCAGGAGCTACTCCCTATCATCATCGTCGATGAGGCAGAAGAAGCGGTGAGTTTGTCGATTTTGCAGTTTCCACTCTGGTTGGCCTTTGCGCCTGATCCCAAAGATCCGATGGGGATGTACTGACAGACTTTGTCGATGATTGGCTAGGGAAGCCTCGAAAACAAGAAAGGGAAGGGCGATCGCTTCGTGTTGGCGATCGCCCTCTCTTATCCGTTTTGATGCAGCCCCATTCAAGACCAAATCAACGGTGTAAACTGTTACTGCTTTTTAGAGTTGCATCAAGTAAGGGGAAAGACTCATGGTGGTATGGCTTGGCTGGAGTCTACTGACGTTGGTTGCAGCCTATTTACTCGGATCGGTGCCGACTGGATATCTTGCAGGGCGCTGGCTCAAAGGCATTGATCTTCGCAGTCACGGCTCAGGCTCGACAGGCGCAACAAACGTATTGAGAAACCTAGGCAAAGGCCCAGGTTTTGCAGTGCTGGGAATTGACATGCTGAAAGGCGTGCTGGCGATCGCTCTAGCGCGATGGGTTGCGGTCCTGCCTGCTGTGACATCTGCTGCGCCCGATTCTATTACCTCTAGCCCATGGGGTGCTTGGCTGACAATCCTCGCTGGGTTTGCCGCTATTTTGGGTCACAGTCGATCGGTCTGGCTTCAGTTTACCGGGGGCAAGTCGGTCGCGACTTCGTTGGGCATTTTGCTAGCGCTCTATTGGCCGTCAGCTCTGATGGCGATCGCTGTTTTTGTGATCACGGTCTCGATTTCACGCATTGTTTCCCTTGGCTCGATTGCAGGGGCGATTACTGTTCCTGTGGTGATGGCGATCGCTCAACAACCGCTACCCCTCATCCTATTTGGATTGCTTGCTGCTCTCTATATTGTGGCGACACACCGCCGCAACATTCAGCGTATTCTCAACGGGACAGAGTCTCGATTAGGGTCACAATCGTCCGAAGACTCTTCATCTGCTTCTCTTTGAGTTCCCACACGGTATCGGCCTCGTAGATGCAATCCGCAACCCAAAACAAACATCCCCCACGGATGAAACTGCAAAGAAATGAGCGTTGTATCCCACGAACATATCTCAGCATTTTGCATTTTTTAGTGCAGACAAAAGTCCTTGATTCAGATGTCGTAAACTTTGATTTCCATCAACTTTTGGGGCGTAACAAGCACGCTATAGTAAAGGGGAAGTGAAGAACTTCCCTGACAGATTTGACAATTTGACTTATGAAGTCTAAACGTCAAACAAATACGAATTTGCAACGTGTCAAGGTGACAAGGAGGTTAATACTGAGTTATTCAAATCTGTCTCGTGTTATCTCAATAGCACCCGGCCAAGTTACCGTTATTTCCTCTTAATAGAAAATAGGGAGCAATGCATTTTTTGCAAAAATATAAGCCCTTCTAGCCAGAACGCAACAACTAGAAGTTTAGCAAGAATACCGCAACTCCACAGTAAGTTCGAAACCGTTGAGGAAGCACTCAGTCATAGACTGGGTGCTATTGTTTTGGAGAGGTTTTCAAAGTTTATAAATTGGCTATCGTTTGTTGTGAAAGCGTCTTGGCTCATTCATAAACCGTTTGGCTCCCCTATTGATAACTGAAGACTACTCGCAGTTTGAGCGCCTTTAAATTGCTTGAACTACGGCTTTTTACACGGTCAAATATCAGTCAGCCTAAC
>JGI12140J13697_1010426_pt1 | contig 11438 bp, 5 predicted proteins | sample ElkSlonscriptome_5_FD_13697 | JGI IMG/M metagenome (IMG submission 13697) | reverse complement strand
GCATTAGCTGTTCCAACTACTGAGAACATCAGAAAAACTGATAAAATGGTTGATTTGGAGAACATTTACGCTCCTTATTTCTACAGGTATTCCAGTACAATTGAATGTGATCAAGCATAGTCTGAAGCTAAAACCCGCTATCGAGTAAGATCTCACCTCGCATTTGAGTATTGAACGTCCTTAACTCAGTATCCATAGCCGAATTTTTTGCATCCCAAGCGCGAACCCCTTGGAAAGTTGTATTCCAAGCAATTTCAGACCGTGCATATGCATTCCACATATGAAGATTATTAGCGCTAAATCGACCCACACCTGGGATATCTATGCTGAAAGATGTGTCAATATTTGACCCTGCATAGCCGTTGTTTCTTGAGCCGGTAGAGCCAATATTGACAATGGCTCCGTTGACATTAACAGTGGTTCCACCGCCGGAAGTTCCACCGCCACCAGGAATTACACCACCACCAGAAATTACACCACCACCGGGTGTGCCACCACCACCGGGAGTCCCGCCCCCAGGAGTTTCGCTGCCATCAGTAGGAACGCCACCCACAATTTCATAAAAAGACAGGTTTCCTTGAGGCTGAACAACACCATTAACAGTGATTGTTCCATCTAGAGGGTCAGGAGGTATGGATGAACCGATTAAAGATTCAGCACCGATGTTCTCGAAACTCAAACTACTACCAGGACTTACTGAAATTTCTACATCCCCTGGATTGTTTACAAGACCAGCAGTGATGTTTCTAAAAGTAAGATCACCACTAGTAGTTGTTAGGCTAATTGAACCGCCAGATGTGCTGAGGTCGTATAGTACTAAAGAGTCCAGAGCAATGCTTCCAGCGGTGATGTTTATGTCTCTCCCATTGGTAATAATGCTGCTGTCAGAAACGAATGTCCCGTTTGCTTCAAATGTAATTGATCCTGAGCCAGCTTGAAAAGCTAGAAACCCGTCTGACATCTGCTCAATGGTGATTGAGTTAGTCGCTTGAATCGTGACATTGGTATTCCCAGCTAAACTCTCAATCTGTGCTTCAGAAATCTCTGTTGGTCCAGCATCTTCAAAAAGTACATCCCCATCAAAGCCACCAGCAGTTCCCCCAGCCGTAATCGTAATGTCAGCAGGGTCAAACAGTAACGTACCGGGCGCTCCATTTGGGGCATTGGTGTTGACATCCCCTGTAAAGTTCAGACTTTCTAAGCCAGACACTTCCACAAACCCACCATCGCCAGAGTTGATACCACCACGAGCGCTAATGTCTCCGGCAAACTGGGTGGTGCCATCCGCCCATAGAATCACCTGACCGCCATCGCCATCACTTAGGGCGTCTGCCCGAATCACCGAGCCGTCATCCACAACGGTGTATTGCGCCGTCGGTAAATCTCCGCCTCCTTGCAAATCTCCCCCGACAAAAACCTCACCGCCACTTGTCCCTGAGACATCAACTGTGGCATCTAACAGAGCGATCTGTTCACCGAGGATTTGCACAGTGCCGCCGGGAGCCGTATCATTCGCCGCGTTAATCTCTCCGCTCACAATCGCGGTTCCCGGTTCATCTGGAATCATCGTCTGGGAATCTGTCAACCACACTCGACCTTGTTCATCCACTTGAATAGTCGAGGCAATGTCAGCATTCCCACCCGTCACCAGTTCTGGCAAACTCGCGGCAATGGGTTGGTCGGCGGGTACCTGCGCTAGTTCATCAGCATTCATCGCCAATCCTAGCACCATGCCATCTTGACTAATCCGAACCTGCTGGGTATCGGGTACGGCAACCACCGTAATTGTGCCGCCAGGAGCTGTTAGCGTCCCCGTATTAACAACGGTACTTCCCACCAAAGCAAGATTGTTGCCTGCCTCGACTGCCAAATCACCTGTATTGACGATAGAACCAGAGGTTCCGGTGACCAAAGAAAAGCTCTGGGGTGTTCCCGCTAGCGCTTGGTAATTAACCTCTCCAAAAGCGCTGAATTGCCCTGTCGCAAAATCGATGCTGCTTGCAGTAGTTGCAGCGAAAGACCCCGGCACATTGAGTTGGGCGTTCGGTCCGAAAACAATTCCTGCTGGATTCATCAGATAGAGGTTAGCAGCCCCACCACTCACCTGTAGCAATCCATCAATTTGAGAAGGGCTGCGACCAACTACACGACCTAGAACGTTGCGAATCTCAGGGTTAGAAAGAAAGTTGGCAATTTCCTGCTGGGTCAGACCGAAAGACTCAAAGCTGTGAAACAGATTTTGCCCGTCTCCAGAGAGCATTCCGCCAGTGATGTTATAGGTTTGACCATCAATAGTAACGACTGTACCTGTGCCATCGGTGGCGGGTGTGATGCTCTGCGCGTAGGCATCTCCAGAGATTAGCAACAGAGAAACCGTACATGAGGTAGCGAAAAACGTATTCAGTTTCCTTGCTCTAAAAACCATTAAGAAATAACCCCAATAAAGTCTATTTAAATTATTCAATAAAGCTAGACACTAGAAAGTGTTTGCCCCGAATAATTTTTCTGGTTTTTCCTGATCATAACAACTTATTGATTATTTGAAAACTAAGTAGTCGGACAAAAGAAAAGGGTACTTTATTAAGTTTTGTCAATCGCCCTCAAACCCTTAGTGTTCGCTGTTTCCTGTTCCCTGTTCCCTGTTCTCAACCGTTAACTTTAATTGTGTCCACCTACTTATGGCAAACCTGCTCCTGAATCAGCACTCAGGAACAGTCTCACAGGTCTTGGGAAGAGGATGTGATCGCAATCATCCTGAAAATTTCAAGCGATCACAGCAAATACCTGGACATAAGTTTTTTCGCTGTACTAAGAAATGTTAACAAGCTTCAAATGGTTACTGTTGCCTATTACCTTGTCCTCATGGTTAACGTTAATTCTGTCCGACTACTTAGAATCTGACCCAAAGGTTTGTTGTAAGCGATACCAGCGCTTATGGCACGCTTCGTGCAACTCCGAACCTGCACAATTGGCTCTAGCCGGATATAATAAAGAGTTCGAGATCAATGCTTTAGCCCAGAATTAGGAGTCTACCCGCCCGTGGTTGTACAAGTCGCCAATAGCATCTACGAAACCCAAACCACTGAAATTGCCAAACAGCTTCTCGACGCCACGCGGCAAAAACGCTCCTTTTTTGCCCAAATGCGGGATCAAATGCGCTGGGATGATAAACTCCTAGCTTGGGCGATGAGTAATCCGGGTTTGCGGGTGCAGCTTTTTCGCTTCATTGATGCCTTACCCGCCCTTCAGAGTAAGACTGAGATTGCCCGTCATTTGCAAGACTATTTAGGGGATGAGTCGGTGGAACTTCCCGCCGCCCTGAAAAATTTACTCAACTTTGCCAATCCTGACTCGATGCCGGGACAATTAGCGGCTTCAACGGTATCTACGGCGGTGGAAACCTTAGCGAATAAGTATATCGCTGGGGCAACGATTAAGCAGGTAATTAAGACGATTGAACGTCTGCGGAAAGATAAGATGGCATTTACTCTAGATTTACTGGGGGAAGCCGTGATTACCGAAGCCGAAGCCCAGTCTTATTTGGAACGCTATCTGGATTTGATGGAACAACTTACCCAGGAAGCGAAAACTTGGTCAACGATACCATCAATTGATCAAGCCGATGGGGAAGATTTACCGCGAGTTCAAGTCTCGGTCAAGTTAACCGCATTCTATTCCCAATTTGACCCCCTAGATCCAGAGGGTAGCAAAAAACGGGTGTGCGATCGCATCCGGATTCTGTTACGTCGTGCTAAGGAATTGGGGGCGGCGGTTCACTTTGATATGGAACAGTATGTCTATAAAGACATGACTCTGGGCATTCTCAAAGACTTGTTGATGGAAGATGAATTCCGCGATCGCACGGATTTAGGTATCACCCTACAAGCCTATCTACGAGACAGCAAAGGGGATTTAAAAGATATTATCACCTGGGCAAAAGAACGGGGCAATCCCCTCACCGTGCGTTTAGTCAAAGGGGCATATTGGGATCAGGAAACGATTAAATCCTTACAAAACCATTGGCAACAACCCGTCTATAACCAAAAAAGCGCCACGGATGCCAATTTCGAGGAAATGACTCAGCTATTGCTAGAAAATCACCAGTATCTCTATGCTGCCATCGGATCACATAACGTGCGATCGCAAGCCAAAGCCATCGCGATTGCAGAACAGTTAAATATTCCTCGTCGCCACTTCGAGATGCAAGTTCTCTACGGAATGGGAGATCAACTAGCAAAAGCCTTAGTGCAACGGGGACATCGGGTGCGGGTTTATGCGCCTTACGGGGAACTGTTACCAGGAATGGCATATCTAATTCGTCGCTTACTGGAAAATACCGCCAATAGTTCCTTCCTGCGTCAAAGTTTAGAAGAACGCCCGGTTGAGGAATTAATCGCCCCTCCTGTGGTGGATGAGGAACCTGTAGAGACGTTGCATGCAACGTCTCTACAATTCGCCAACGCGCCCGATACCGATTACGCCCAAACCGACGCCAGAGAAAAAGCCCAAACCGCCCTGGAAACGGTGCGCCAACAATTAGGGAAAACCTACTATCCCTTAATTAACGGCGACTATCAACCCACCCCCGAAACCGTTGATTCGGTTAATCCTTCCAATCCCAGTGAAATAATCGGTAAAGTGGGATTACTCTCCATCGACCAAGCCGAAACTGCCTTAAACGCCGCCAAATCCGCCTTTCCCGGATGGCGTCGCACCCCAGTTAAACAACGGGCGGATATTTTGCGTCAAGCGGCGGAATTAATGGAAGGGCGTCGGGAAGAACTTTCGGCTTGGATATGCTTAGAAGTCGGCAAAGCCTTACGGGAAGCCGATGCCGAAGTCTCCGAAGCCATCGACTTTTGCCGTTACTATGCCTCAGAAATGGAACGGCTGGAGGGCGGCTATATCTATGATGTGGCTGGCGAAACCAATCGCTATGTCTATCAACCCAGAGGAATTGCGGTGGTAATTTCGCCCTGGAATTTCCCCTTGGCGATTGCGACGGGAATGACAGTAGCGGCGTTAGTCGCGGGAAATTGTACCTTACTCAAACCCGCTGAAGCCTCATCCGTGATTGCAGCGAAACTGGCAGAAATTTTAGTCGAAGCCGGAATTCCCCAGGGTGTGTTTCAATATGTCCCCGGTAAGGGTTCCCAGGTGGGGGCGTATATGGTGAAGCATCCCGATACCCATTTAATCGCCTTTACCGGTTCTCAGGAAGTCGGATGTCGGATTTACGCCGATGCTGCAATGGTTCAACCGGGTCAAACGCACCTGAAACGGGTGATTGCCGAGATGGGCGGGAAGAATGGGATTATTGTCGATGAAAGTGCGGATTTAGATCAAGCCGTGGCGGGCGTGGTGCAGTCGGCATTTGGGTATAGTGGTCAAAAATGTTCCGCCTGTTCACGGGTAATTGTTCTCGACCCTATCTATAATACCTTTATCGAACGATTAATTGAAGCCACGCGATCGCTAAATATTGGGGCGGCGGAATTACCCAGCACTCAAGTTGGACCGGTGATTGATGCTACTGCCAGAAATCGGATTCAGGACTATATTGAAAAAGGACGGCAAGAGGCAGAAATTGCGGTGGAATGTCAAGTCCCCGAAACGGGTTATTTTGTGAGTCCGACTATTTTTACCAACGTTTCACCCGATGCCAAAATTGCTCAAGCGGAAATCTTTGGTCCGGTTGTAGCGGTGATTCGAGTCAAAGATTTTCCCGACGCCCTGACTGTGGCAAATGGGACAAATTATGCCCTGACGGGAGGATTATATTCCCGCACACCGTCCCATATTGATCAGGCATCTACCGAGTTTGAAGTCGGGAATCTTTATATTAACCGCACGATTACCGGGGCGATTGTTTCGCGCCAACCCTTTGGCGGATTTAAGTTATCAGGGGTAGGTTCTAAAGCAGGAGGACCCGATTATTTACTCCAATTTTTAGAACCGCGCACGATTACGGAAAATATTCAGCGTCAGGGGTTTGCCCCGATTGAAGGAGTTGATTAAGCTGATGTCAATAACCCTCAACCCCTTACAAATGACAAATGACAAATGACAAATGACAAATGACGAAAACCATTAGGGTAGCATCTGAGTCGTCAAATCCACTCATTAATCGTAGACTAACGCTAACGGATGTTACCCAGTTTTTTGCAAAAACCCTCGCTGAAGATGCGTTTGCGCCTTGTCCTTGTCGTTCCGTTTCTGCTGCAAATTACGACGGCTGTAGGATTAACGGGCTGGCTTTCCTTACGCAATGGTGAACAAGCGGTTCATGAACTGGCTAGCGATTTACGCCAAGAAATCGCTGCCCGGATTCAACAGAAACTCGATAGTTACTTGCAGATACCCCATGCCTTTAATCAACTCAATGCCAATGAAACCTGTCTGAATCAATTAAAATTAGACAATTTGCTGGATTGTGAGAAAACCGTCTGGCATCAGATGCAAGTTTTTCCGGTTAGCGCTACAGCCATCGGTACAGAAGATGGTAAATATCTGGAAGTGGTGCGACAAGAGGGGGATAATTTTCAAATTCATGAATCAGTGAATTATACTAAATATATTTATGCCGCGAATCAGCAAGGAAATCGGATAAAGTTATTAGAAACTCCTGCCTACGATGATCACCGCACTCGACCCTGGTATGAAGAGGCGGTAGAAGCAGGTGAGGAAACCTGGAGTGCGGTGTTCCGTTATGAACATGAAGACACATTAGCGATCGCGGCGAGTCTGCCCCTGTATCAGGGTGATACGTTGCTGGGCGTAACCAGTACGATTCTGTCTCTGTCTCATATTGGGGACTTTCTGGAAAGCTTGCAAATTAGTGACTTTGGACAGACGTTTATTTTAGAACCCAAAGGGAAAGGAACCTTAGTCGCTACATCGATGAGTGAAGATACATTTGTCTCTAATGATAATGCTAAATCTGAACGTCATGACTCAATTACCAGTGAAAACCAGCTAATTAAGGCGACGGCTGACTTTTTGGTGGGAAAGTTTGGTAGCTTTGAGAATATCCAAGGAGAATACCAGTTAGATTTTACATTAGATAAAAAGAAGCAATTTGTCCAAGTTCTCTCGTTTCAAGACAATAAAGGACTCAATTGGTTGATTGTTGTCGTGGTTCCCGAAGAGGAATTTATGGCACGTATCCACGCCAACACGCGCACAACCATTCGCCTCTGTGTAGCCGCGTTGATTCTTGCCACCCTTTTGGGATTATTTACCTCTCGTTGGATTAGTCAACCCATTTTACAACTGAGTATGGCGTCGGGCGCGATCGCGAGTGGGGAACTTGATCAACGGGTAAAAGTCGAAGGTATTTATGAACTGCGGATTTTATCCAAATCCTTTAACCAAATGGCGCAGCAGTTGCAGGAATCCTTTACCGCCTTGGAAGATGCCAAAGCTGAACTGGAATTGCGGGTAGAACAACGCACAGCAGAACTAAAAACAGCGAAAGAAGACGCGGATACAGCGAATAACGCCAAAAGTGAGTTTCTAGCAAATATGAGTCATGAACTGCGAACGCCACTGAATGGGGTGTTAGGCTATGCCCAAATTCTGCAACGATCAAAAACGATGAGCGATCGCGAATTGGATGGTGTTCGTATCATCCACCAGTGCGGTTCTCATCTGTTGATGTTGATTAATGATATTCTCGATTTAGCGAAAATTGAAGCCCGGAAGATGGAACTTCATGGCAGCGATATTCATTTTCCCTCGTTCCTGCGTAGCGTTGTCGAAATTTGTCGGATTCGAGCGGATGCAAAAGGCATTTCCTTTATCTATCAACCCACATCATCCCTTCCTGCTGGTATCCACGTAGACGAAAAGCGACTGCGACAAGTTCTGATTAACCTCCTCAGCAATGCGATTAAGTTTACCGATGCTGGAGGCGTTACCTTTAAAGTCGGATATGCGGAGACTCAAACCAGTCAACCCATCGGGGTAATGAATGGGGTTAGCACAGAAGGAGTATCTCGTCAACCCCAAACATCAACCCCTCCCCATCACCGAATCCGGTTTCAAATCGAAGATACAGGGGTAGGGATGAGTCCCCAACAATTGCAGCGCATCTTTTTACCCTTCGAGCAAGTGAGCGATCGCAAACGTCAGGCGGAAGGAACTGGACTAGGTTTAGCGATTAGCACTAAGATTGTACAACTCATGGGCAGTACAATTCAAGTCCACAGTAAAATCGGCAAGGGGAGTGTATTTACCGTGGATCTAGACTTACCCGAAGCCAAAGAATGGATACAAAAAATTACCACCCCCACTCAGGGTAGAATTATTGGCTATCAGGGCAAATCACAAACAATCCTCGTTGTCGATGATCGCTGGGAAAATCGTTCAGTCATCATCAATTTGCTCGAACCTTTAGGATTTGAGGTGATTGAGGCGAATAATGGTAAAGAAGGATTAGATATCGCCATGACAGCTATGCCGGATCTGATCATTACCGACTTGATCATGCCGATTATGGACGGCTTTGAGGTGATGCGACATATTCGCCAGTCCAAAACCCTAAAAAATATGCTAATTGTAGTATCGTCAGCCAGTGTTTTTGAGATGGATCGGCATCACAGTTTGGCAGCCGGAGGTAATGATTTTCTGCCCAAACCTGTTCAAATTGATGAGCTACTCCAGACGTTACAACAACATTTAGGACTGACCTGGATTTACGAGTCCGCATCAGGGAATGGTAGTCAGTCGGCGGGTGTTAAGGTAACACCATACGAGCCACAAAAACCGGGCAAACCCGAAGCGATTATTTTTCCTGAAGAAGAATTAGACATTCTCTGGGATTTAGCCATGAAAGGTCGCATTAAAGTTCTGCTCGAAAAAATTGATAGTATCGAGAGTTCTGATCATAAGTTCGCCCCATTTGCTCAATATGTACGCCAGCTCGCTAAAGGCTTCCAAGTCAAAAAAATACGAGATTTTATTGAGGAAAATCGGTGCATTCACTAAACGCAATGAACCTATAGCTAACAACTAGAAATTATAGCCATGCTTAAGTCTAACTCTACTACGCTGAACCGGATCGAACAACGCAAACAGGCAATGATAGACAAGTTAAATAAAACGATTATTTTAATTATTGACGATAGTCCCAACAATCTAGAAATACTCTCAGAAACCCTGACTAGCGCTGGATTTGAAATTGCCGTTGCTCTTGATGGAGAAACCGCGCTTGAGCAAATTGCTTATGATCCACCGACCTTAATTTTGTTAGATGTGATGATGCCAGGAATTGACGGATTTGAAACCTGCCGACGCCTGAAAGCCAATCCTGACACTCACGAGATTCCGATCATTTTTATGACGGCTTTGACCGATACCATTGATAAAGTTAAGGGGTTAAATTTAGGAGCCGTAGACTATATCACCAAACCCTTTCAGCAGGAAGAGGTATTAGCACGAGTGAAGGTGCATTTGAAACTCCGAACCTTAACCAAAACCCTAGAAGAGCAAAATACACGATTAGTTGAGGAAGTTGAACAACGGGGTAAAGCAGAAGCCGCCTTACAAACATTGACTCAGGAACTCGAACAACGGGTGGAAGAACGCACGAATGAACTCGCCCAAGCCCTCAACAATTGGCAACAAGCCCAAGCCATGCTAGTTCAAAATGAAAAAATGTCCAGTCTGGGACAAATGTTAGCCGGGGTTGCCCATGAAATTAATAATCCCATTACTTCGATTCATGGCAATTTAAGCTGTGCCAGCGAATATAGCCGAGACTTACTTAAACTCCTGCAAATCTATGCTCAACATTATCCGAATCCAGTTTCCGAAATTCAAGATAAATCTCAAAAAATTGACACGGATTTTCTGGTAAAAGATTTACCCAAAACCTTTAAGTCGATGGAATTGGGCATCGAACGCATTTGTCAAATTATTAAAAGCTTGCGGAATATATCTCGTCTCGACGCAGGCGAAATGATGATGGTTGATTTGCACGAGGGGTTAGAGAGTACGCTGGTTCTCTTGCAACATCGGATCAAACCCTCCGGGAAACATTTAGGGATTCAAGTGATTAAAGAATATGGTAAGTTACCGCCCATTGAATGCTATCCAGGACGCCTGAGCCAAGTGTTTATGAATATTCTGGCGAATGCGATTGATGCCTTAGAAGAAGCCGAATTTAGAAAGCAAAATTCAGATCAAATTTCAGAGAGTGATACAACACCCGCGCCTCCCACCATCTGGATTCGTACCAGAGTGATTGATAACCAGCGAGTAGAAATCCGTATTTCTGATAATGGTTCTGGTATCCCTGAAGAGATACAAGAAAAGCTATTCCACGCCTTTTTTACGACTAAACCCTTTGGTAAAGGAACCGGGTTAGGGTTATCGATTAGTCATGAGATTGTTGTCGATAAACACGGCGGACAGTTATGTTGTGTGTCTCACCCTGGAGAAGGTGCTGAGTTTATCATTGAACTTCCGATTGGTTAATATCGTCATTCGTCTTATGCTTCCGCCCTGAGCGTAAGCCGAAGGGTCATTTGTAAGGGTTTGAGGACTATTTGCAAAACTAAACCAATCACTGATTTCTTGATAGAATAGCATAACCTAATACCTGACAAAAAAAGGAGGTGAAACCATTGCCGAAAGTTCGCGTGCGCCAACATGTCAATCCCCTGAGTAAAAAATACCTGACTCCAGTAACGCCTCCTCCGTGGGAAAAGGTTTATCATCAACCCATGCAACCGCTACATCTAGATATAGGGAGTGCTAGAGGTGAGTTTTTGTTAGACATGGCAACCCAGAACCCCGATTGGAATTTTCTGGGATTAGAAATTCGGGAACCTTTAGTTGAGAAAGCCCAAGAATTAGTAACGGAGTTAGGATTAAATAATCTTCATTTTATATTTTGCAATGTCGATAACTCATTAGCGCCAATTTTAGCCTCTTTACCCCAGGGACTATTAAAGCGCGTAACCATTCAATTTCCTGATCCATGGTTCAAAAAACGACATGCTAAACGCCGTGTGGTCAAACCGGAATTGGTCAATACTTTGGCAAAATACTTGGTCAAAGGTGGCGAAGTTCTGATTCAGTCTGACGTTGAAGCCGTAGCCCAAGAAATGTGCGATCGCTTTACTGAGAATCCAGCCTTTCAACGTCAAGGAACTGACTGGTTAGCCACGAATCCTCTACCTGTTCCCACCGAACGAGAAACCTACACAATAGCTTGTAGACAACCTGTTTATCGGGCGTTGTTTGTGATTGGTGATTAAATGGGTAATTCGTCATTTGTCATTTGTCATTTGTCATTCGTCATTCGTCATTTGTATTAATTATAGGTGTAGGGGCGGGTTTAGGGACTTTCTTCTCGCTATTGATAATTAGGTTTATTCAAAACCCGCCCTTCTACGTCTTATCAAAAACAGATTCCATTTTATTAATTAAAG
>JGI12140J13697_1008771_pt1 | contig 11458 bp, 10 predicted proteins | sample ElkSlonscriptome_5_FD_13697 | JGI IMG/M metagenome (IMG submission 13697) | reverse complement strand
GTTAGAGGCGATCCCTCAATTATTTTGTTTAGATAGTAAAATGGAGGATAACAAGAAAACTCTCTAATTGTAAATCTTTAACATAACTTTACATTAGTGTATTATTTCTGTGAAGACAAGCCATAAAGCTTGAAATCAACCAGACGACTGTGCAACTATTTTCCTTGAAGGAGGGAAAAACAATGGGGCTTCTACCAATCAAGACAACAACGACCACTATTGCAACAACGGCTCTTCTGAGCTTGTGGGGACTGCCAGCGATGGCATTTACAATTACGCCCGGTGGCAATGCTCAAGATTTACTTGATGTGTTGTTAGGGGATACGACCGGACTGAGTAACTTTGGTTTAGCAGTTTATGATGATCTAGGCGAAGTGAATGATGAAGCCTTTGGTCTTTTCAACAACGATCCTTTCGGTCTGGGTGAGGGCATCGTTTTGAGTACGGGTAGAGTTGAAGATTTACCTGGACAAAACACGCAAGATGGAGGAGTAGATTTTCACGGGGGAGATCTCAGCGACTTGAGTACAGATTTTGAGCCACAAAGCCCTTCCTATGAACAGAGGGAAATAGGGATGCAAGGGGATAACATGACTTTGGAACTCAGCTTTGATGCCGATAGCACAGTAGATAAGGTATTCTTTGAATACGTCTTTGGCTCGGAAGAATTTGTCGAATTTGGGGGGACGGAGTTCAACGACTCGTTTAACATGTGGCTGAATGGAGAGTCCTTGGCTATGTTGAGTGATAATCAACCCGTTACGATCAACAATTTAGTTCCTGACCCCAAAGACCCAACCTCGTATCACCCTGACTTTATTTATAATCCTGTCGGGTCTGGCGTCAATACAAAACTGGATGGCTATACCAAAAATTTGACCTTTGAGGGTCAGCTGATTAAAGATAGCACAAATACGATCAGGATTAATGTTGCAGATTGGGGTGATGGTATATTAGACTCTGCTGTCTTCATTAAAGGCAAGTCTCTGGGGACAAAACCGCCACAACTAAATCCTCAACCCAATGATGATCCGCCTGATGAATCCCCATTTCCCTCAGACGACCCTGTAACTGATCCGGGAACTGATCCGGGAAATTTATTTCCCCCAGATGACCCAGAACCCCAGAGTGTGCCAGAACCATCCGGCGTACTCGGATTGCTGGGAGTGGCAACCTTAGGGGTTCGGACAATGCTTAGACGCAAACAAAAAGCTCACTTACAAGAACACTGAATGCGATTAGCTAATTTCTAATTCCTCACGGGTCACTGGGTTGGCGATACCCATAAGTGGTAATCTAGAGAGCGGTATTGTTAAGCTCTTAAGCTGTGACAACTCCACACACTGACTCGATGGAGTATAGTGTGGGCTTCTAGAAATAGCAAGCCCTTTGTCACCTGAGTGCTTTATGAAGTCAGAAGCACGCTCGTTATCCCAGAATATAATAGACGCAAGCATGGTAGCCACCACAGAAAAAACAAACACCGGCGTTATTACTCAAATCATCGGACCTGTTGTCGATGTTGAGTTCCCTGGCGGCAAAATGCCCCGGATTTACAATGCTTTGAGAATTGAAGGTAAGAATGCAGCAGGACAGGATGTTGCCGTAACCTGTGAAGTGCAGCAGTTACTCGGTGATAACCAAGTCCGAGCCGTTGCCATGAGTGGTACGGACGGCTTAGTTCGAGGGATGGAAGCCGTAGACACTGGCACCGCCATTAGTGTTCCCGTAGGCGGTGCTACCCTGGGACGAATTTTCAATGTGTTAGGTGAGCCTGTCGATGAATTGGGTCCGGTCAATACCGAAGAGCGATCGCCGATTCACCGTTCGGCTCCTAAATTCACCGAACTGGAAACCAAACCGTCGATTTTTGAAACGGGGATTAAGGTTGTAGACTTGCTGGCGCCCTACCGTCGAGGTGGTAAAGTTGGTTTATTTGGTGGAGCGGGTGTTGGTAAAACCGTTATCATTCAAGAACTGATCAACAACATTGCCAAAGCTCACGGTGGTGTGTCGGTATTTGGTGGTGTGGGCGAACGCACCCGTGAAGGAAACGACCTTTACAACGAATTTAAAGAGTCAAAGGTTATCAACGAAGAAGACCTCAGCCAGTCTAAAGTAGCGCTGGTCTACGGTCAGATGAACGAACCCCCCGGTGCCCGGATGCGTGTCGGTCTGGCGGCGCTGACGATGGCGGAACATTTCCGCGATGTCAACAAGCAAGACGTGCTACTGTTTATCGACAACATCTTCCGGTTTGTGCAAGCGGGTTCAGAAGTATCTGCACTCCTGGGTCGGATGCCTTCGGCTGTGGGATATCAGCCCACATTGGCTACAGAAATGGGTCAACTGCAAGAGCGGATTACTTCAACCAAAGAAGGATCAATTACCTCGATTCAAGCGGTTTATGTCCCAGCTGATGACTTAACCGACCCAGCACCAGCAACCACCTTTGCTCACCTGGATGCGACGACGGTACTCTCTCGTGCTTTAGCCTCGAAGGGAATCTACCCCGCTGTAGACCCCCTTGATTCAACATCAACCATGCTCCAACCCAATATTGTGGGTGAAGAGCATTACCAAACGGCGCGTGCTGTCCAGTCAACCCTACAGCGCTACAAGGAACTCCAGGATATTATTGCGATTCTGGGTTTAGATGAATTGTCGGAAGATGACCGTCTGACAGTTGCCCGGGCGCGGAAAATTGAGCGTTTCTTGTCTCAGCCATTCTTTGTGGCGGAAATATTTACAGGTTTACCCGGTCAGTACGTTTCTCTTGACAAAACGATTAAGGGATTCCAAATGATTCTGAATGGAGAATTGGACGACCTGCCCGAACAGGCATTCTACCTGGTCGGTGATATTGATCAAGTGATCGCTAAAGCTGAGAAGATGAAAGGGTAATCCCTTCCGAGTTTTGACCAAGCCAGCCAGTTTGGACAACGTAAGCGGTTAATAGCTCGGATTGAGCCTAGTTCTGGCACAGACTTCCGAATACTTCCCTAGTTCGGACTATCTCGCTTGCCTAATTGGTTAGGCGTTGGGTAATGCCAAGACATCTTGGACTGGGTAGGCGAAGGGACTTATTACAGGGCGAGCTGGTTCCTGGGATTATCTCCATTTAAAAACCAGCATTTAATTGTAAAGCTGTCTTATAAAGACAGGGTTTGGGACTCAAAGGAGTTTCGATGAGCTTAACTGTTCGAGTTGTTTCTCCCGACAAAATTGTCTGGGATTCTAATGCCGAAGAAGTGATTTTGCCCAGTACTACGGGTCAACTGGGTATATTGACGGGTCACGCCCCCCTGTTGTCAGCACTGGACATTGGTGTAATGCGAGTTCGTCCGGGTAAAGACTGGATACCCATCGCCCTCATGGGCGGATTTGCCGAAGTTGAAAATGATGAAGTAACCATTCTCGTTAATGGGGCGGAACAGGGAGAGACGATTGACAAGGAAGCCGCACGAGAAGCTTTCTCTCAAGCCCAAGAGCGTCTCAACCAAGTCCAAACCAGTGAGAATCGGCAAGAAAAAATTCAAGCCACGCAAGCTTTAAAGAGAGCAAGAGCTCGCTTTCAAGCGGCGGGTGGTATGGTTTGATGCAAATGTAGAGACGTAGCATGCTACGTCTCTACAAGTTGGTGTCCTCGAAATCGATGCCCGAACGAAAGACTGTAACACAAGCTACAAGATTTTCTCTGTTGTAGAGACATTCCGCCGGAACGTCTCTACGCACCGCTATGACTAAACCGACGATCTAGGCGCTACCTGTAAAGGTGACTTCTGGAAATTTTGCCTGCGCTTCATTCATGGGACGATTTTTACCTTCTTCTTGCCAGTAGTTAATCACTTCAGTCGCTTGGTTGAGCAACTCAACGCGATCCATTTCGCTAATCCAATGTTTGGCTTCCAGTTCGTTTTTGATTTGCTCCCAAGCATCGTTCCGGGGCCAGAAAAAGTAGGATGTCAGCGGGCTAGTTCCTTTACCCACGACTTGATCGACGGCGAGTGCCACATTCTCTTCTAACCAGAGAACTTTTAAGATAAATTTAGACAAACAGACCTCCAACAATAGATCAGGTATCTTATACTTAATGTACAATCAATCATTCTACAGGATAGCGTTGGTGAAAGCTCTCGTGATTTATCCGGGGGATAAAACTGCACGGCTTAAGCAACTGAGTTAGTCGTGGGAGTATTTACATTGACAACTTTAAAATCAAGAACAAAATCAGGGTCTAGACGAGCGATTGTCGTTTTCGATATTGATGGTGTCATCCGGGATGTGAGTGGATCTTACCGGAGAGCGATCGCGGATACAGTCGAGCATTTTACTGCCGGAGTGTATCGCCCGTATTCCGCCGAGATTGACCACCTCAAATCAGAAGGCTTATGGAATAACGATTGGGAAGCCTCACGAGAGCTCATCTATCGCCACTTTGAGCAGCGAGGTCAGGCGCGATCGCAGGTTGCCCTAGATTATGATAACCTGATTGCCTTTTTTAATGCTCGCTACCGAGGTGCTGATCCAAATCATTGGACAGGATACATCTGTGATGAACCATTACTCCTCAACCCCAACTATCTCGAATATCTAACCTCAGCCGATATTTTATGGGGCTTTTTTAGTGGGGCGACGCGAAATGAAGCACTTTATGCTCTTTCAAAACGTCTCGGTTTGCCAGCCCCCGTACTCGTGGCGATGGAAGATGCCCCCGGTAAACCTGATCCGACAGGATTATTGGCAGTAATTAACCAGCTTCAGCAACAGCACCAAATTGAGCAACCATTGCCTACCATCTATGTGGGAGATACTGTGGCAGATATGTACACAGTTAAAGCAGCCAAAACCCTTCATCCAGACAGAACCTGGGTTGGTGTTGGTGTTCTCCCGCCACATGTTCAGGAAACAGCAGAACGCCGTGAGGCTTATCAACAAACCTTAAAAAAAGCAGGGGCGGCTCAAGTTTTTAGCAATGTTGAGCAGATCACCCCAGAACAAATTCAGCAATTGGTGTGAGCTAAGCTGTTCGGCATTTAAACCTTAATGTCAATAATGACTTGTTAAGCTATATTAGTATTGCTATATCAGTATTAGCAATTTAGATGCCAATAATAGCATGGTGCATCCCCATAAAAGCAATGAATTTAGACTATGATACTGCCGTGATCATGCTAGCCATCACCTTTCCTTTAGTGATGACTTGGTTGCTCGTTAGTGGTGAATTAGAACTTTGGGCTTATTTAGGTATATATGGTATCTGTTTGTGGGGACTAGGAGCTTTAAAAAAAGAATAGGGATAACGGGGTCATTTTTCCGCGTTAGTCTGACAAAAAAGGAGTGATAAGTAGTCGGATAAAAGAAAACCGTACTATATTAAGTTTTACAAATAGCCCTCAAACCCTCTCTCAGTCTACTTTTGCATCAGCCTCACCTATCGAATCAAAAGCATGACAGCTTGCTGCATTGTTAAATTTATCATCCCATTAAAAACGCTAAAACCCTAATAAAAAGGGACGTTTACCCCCCCGAAGCCGTACCAGTCTCAATTAGAGCAGAGTAAAATATTAACTAGAGTTAATTGTTCCAAAAGGGCTAAACACAACTATGGACTTTCGCCTCAAGACACTCTTACCTGACTACGAAAAAGCCTTCCTGACCTGTAACTTACAAAAAGAAAAAGAATCCGAAGTTCAGCAAGTTGTTGAGCGAATGAAGGATCTGCGACAACACTATGAAACCGTTGAACAAGCGACAGGCATTCCATGGTGGTTTGCAGCAGTTCTTCACTACAGTGAGTGGAACCTCCGCGAACCTGACTTATTTGTGAAAAAAGTGACAGAAATTTTACTGGCTAAGGAGTTCCATAAAGCCCGAACTCGCACCCTCGGTGCTTATCTGTGGGGGTTTGACTTGTGGAATGGATTTAGACATGGAGTGGGAGATGAATCCGAGTGGGTTTGGGGTGGCACCACGGTTCTGAAGCATCCATCAACCACCATTGGAGCAGCGGCGATTGTTTACTATCTCCAATCCCAGAAAATTATTGATATCCCTAAACCGGGAACAGGCATTAAAATCAAGGTCTTATCCGATACAGTATTTAAAGCGCGACCCGATCAATCATTTCGGCTCAAACCAGAAGAAAAAATCACGGTAAAAGGGGGTACTCGCCTGGAAATTATTGAGGATGATCCTTCTGAGGGAGGACACGTCAAAGTCCTGTTACCCGATGGGGTTTTGTTAGGGCAGAATAATCAGAGTGATTGGTATGTTTTCAAAGAACATATCGAAATTCAGGGAACGGAACCGAATAATCGCCCCAGCGATAAAGCAGAAGAACCCGAAACTAAAATTGCTTCACCAAATAAAGGACGTCCCATCACCGTACCCAAATTAGGAACAGTCTATCTGGGAAATCCAATTCTCGAAGGTGGACACTTTAGTTGGGCGGAAGCGACAATGAATGGCTCAAGGATTCCCGTGAATAATGAAGTGGTTGAGGGGATTTTGAGAGTGGCTCATGTGATGGAAGAAGTGAGAGAATATTTGGGCACTCGTCCGATTACTATAAATTCTTGGTATCGTGATCCAGTAACTAATCGTAAAGTCGGAGGGGCAACAAAATCCAGGCATTTAGTTGGTGATGCTGTGGATTTTGTGGTTCAAGGAATCTCCCCACCCCAAGTTAATCAGCGCCTAGAATCCTGGTGGGGAAATCGGGGTGGATTAGCTAGTGCTAGCTGTTTTACCCATATTGATGTGAGAGGGTATCGCGCTCGGTGGAGCTATGGATTTTGAGTTAATGCGTGTCTTGGGGGGTCTTCCGTAGTTAGTGTGCTAAATTGTTAGTTTGATTTGTCCAAATATTGGACAGCAATAGCTTTAACCATTTTTACAGTACAAGCGATGGTGCAGGTTCCCCCGTGTTTCAACCGGGGGAGTGTCAAACTATGATCGGTAGCGGAGTGTTAGTCGATAGCGATACTATATTCGTCATCTGTCCTTTGGTTCATTAGGCAACCGCCTCGTATTGTTGGGACTCCGTCTCAACTTGCCGAAGAATCTCCATGGCTTCGGGTAGCGTCTCACAGCTATAATTCGCTTTGAAGTGAAAGGGGCGAACGCGAGAGTCGGTTAGCACAGCCGATTCCCAGATGCACAGCTTGATCGGTTTTTTGGGATTGTTGGTGGCACTAATGGAGTATTGAACCATGGCAGTGCTTCTTTCTACAAAAGGTCGATAGTATCGCAGTACAAACTCAGGAGACTTTTTCTCTCCTTACTAAATTATGAGGCAAAACCGGGCTGGAATGTTCCCTCTAAGTGAGGATTTGCCGGAAAAAACAGCAAGGATGAAGGAGAAAACCCCGGTTTGCTTTCATCCTTGCTCTAAATCTAGCCAGCTTCCCCAGCTTCCCCTGCTTGCACGCCCGGTGATCAAAAACTTTCGTCATGCCTTAGTGATACTCCCATTCAGCTAGGTGGCAATGATGTGCAAGTCAACATCCTTGAGATACCGCAGCAACTGCTGCACAGGAGAACCTTGTAATGCTAACTGCCACCGGGATTTATGCGTTTGTCCGACCACAACTTGAGTAATGTGGTAGGTGTGTGCTACTTTAGCGATCGCGTTGGGAATATTGGTGCTGGTGACGTGTAAAAATTCACCCCCAAATTCCTGACAAAAATGCTCACACATTTCTATATAGAGGCTTTCATCTTTGGTGAGAAACTGTTCAGGGTGAGCCACAAACAATCCATATAAACGGGCTCGCATAATAGTCGCTAACCGCGCCCCCCGTCGTAGCAATTGAGCTGAATTAGGATAGGTGGACACACAAACTAACACCCGTTCGTGAACGCTGTAAAATTTGCCTGTTAGGGTAGACTTTTCAGCCACGGCTTCCAAGTTGTCAGCCACTTCCCGCAGTGCCAATTCTCGTAAAGCGAGTAAGTTTCGGCGTTGGAAGAAATTCTGTAGAGATTGTTCGATTTTTTCAGGGGCGTAAATTTTCCCTTCGATTAATCTTTCTTCTAAAGTTTCTGGCGTGACATCGACAATAACCACTTCGTCGGCTTCATCCAAGAGGCGATCGGGTATTCGTTCTCGCACGACAACCCCGGTAATTTTGGCAACTAAATCATTGAGACTTTCTAAATGTTGAATATTAACGGTAGAAAAAACATCAATCCCGGCATCTAAAATAACTTCAACATCTTGATAACGTTTTTCCCTAGGCAAACCCTTTATATTCGTATGGGCGAGTTCATCAACTAATACCAGTTGCGGTTGACGCGCCAGAATTGCATTGGTGTCCATTTCCGTAAGCGTTGTGTTTCCTCGACATATAGATAAACGGGGAACCATTTCTAGTCCCTCAGCGGCTGCTGCTGTCTCCTGACGTCCGTGAGTTTCTAATAACCCAATAACGACATCAATTCCTTCTTCTCTAAGTCGATGCGCTTCTTGTAACATTCGATAGGTTTTACCCACGCCCGGTGCCATACCGATATACAGACGGTGTTTTCCGCGACGGCTGGTAGGGGGTTCAAAAGATTCAGGGGAAGCGGATGAATGGGTGAGTTCGTCTTTATTAATCATCGCGGATCAAAACGTAGAAATTAACTTATAAAGTAGTCTTCGGAAAGTGAACTACAATCATCGAGGTATCGGGATGAGTTCGTGCGATCGCCTCGGGTTCGATCAGTTGCCCTGGCAAACTTAATAAACGAGTAGAATCCGTGTATGCCATTAAAATTAGCAAGTCGTCCCTTTGCAGCAGGCGGGAAACGTTTTTGACAAAATTTCCCCGCACTCGCATTAGCGGAGTATCGATACTTAACCCAACTGATTCTGGCTGTAGCCTGAACGGTTTCGAGTGAGTCGCCACCACCATAAGTTGGAGCGTTGCTTTGATTTCTTTGGCTAAATTATCAGCGACTTCTACGGTTTGTTTAAATGTAGCCGATGACGTAGTTTGAGCGTCTGCGGCTAAAAGAACTCGTCGGGTATTTTCAATCGGTTGGGAAAACCGACTAATTAATACGGGGACAGGGGATCGCTGGATTACATTATCGATAACACTGCCAAAAAAATTCTCGCGAGTGGTTGAGTATCCTTTCCACCCACAAATAATCAGACTGGCATCACGTTCTGATGCTGTGCGGGTAATTCCTCTGTCAATTGCATCATCCACTCGACCAATTGACTCCACCTGAGTTACGGCGGCATGAGCGATGGCTTCTGCTGTGGCTAAGAGCTGGGTTTGTAGCATCTTTGCTTGGGGAGTTACAGGTTTATATTTATCGGAAATAACATGAAGTGGTAGTAATATTCCTTGAGCAGTTTTTGCCAAGATTAATGCCAATTGCAGCAGGTTATCTTCAGTATTGGGATTAGCCACCGGAACGAGAACGCGCTTCCCCAATCGCTGAGAACTTTCGGTTTCAACTGAGAGAGTTTGGACAGTTTCGACTTTCTTACCCCAGCGCTCAGTGATCCAGGGCGAACCAATACAAGTAACTAGGATCATGGCAATAATGCCATTAACGGTTAACTCATCAACCAGTTCGACATCATAGGCAACTGTAATCGCGGCTAGCGTGGAAGCGGCTTGAGCTATGGTCAGACCAAACATGATCATGATGCTGGGAAATCGAAAGCCAAACCACTTCCCTGTTCCCCAAGCCGCGAGAAACTTACTGATTACTTCAACGACAACAATAACAGCCGCAATTAAAATAGATTTTGGTTGCTGGATTAACACCAGGGGGTTAATCAGCATTCCTACAGAAATCAGAAAAAATGGCACGAATAAGGTGTTACCAATAAACTGAATCCGATTCATCAAAGGACTCAGTTGGGGAATCAGTGGCGTCAGGGCAATTCCTGCTAAAAATGCACCGATAATCGGTTCAATTTCAATCAAACCTGCTAGATAAGAAATGACAAATAACGTCGCCAGAACAAAGATAAATTCTGCACCTTCGTCATGTCCAAACCGCCGGAAAAACCAGCGACCGATTTTAGGAACACCCCAGAGGGTGGCAAATGTATAAATACAAAGCGCTGGAATCAGAAATAACCAAAAACTAAGGGTGAGTGTTCCGCCATCTGCTTTGAGGACAACGGCTAATACTAATAATGCCAAAACATTGGTAATTAAGGTTGCTCCCAGAGTCGCGGTTACAGCCTGAGTTCGCATAATTCCCAGCTTGTTCAACAGGGGTAATGCTAGGAGGGTATGAGACGCGAAGCATGAGGCTACCAGTATGGCGGCTAAGACGCCATATCCCAACACCAACATGGTAAGTGTCCCCAGCACCATCGGCACAGTAAAGGTAGTTAACCCAAAAATGACGGCTTTACTAGCATTGTATTTAAGGTCATTTAGGCTGGTTTCCAACCCCGCCATGAACATCAAAAATAGCAACCCGACGGTTCCTAATAGAACAATTGTACTGTCACGTTCCAGCAGACCCAGAACATGGGGTCCAACCACCACACCAGCGAGGATTAACCCGACAATACCAGGGAGTTGCAGTCGCTCAAATAGCAGGGGAGCGACTAACATAATCGCCAAAATGGTGAGGAAAACGGCTACAGGGTCAGTAATCGGTCCGGGTAGGACTTGAGCTAGGTAAGTCGGTAGGTGCATTCTACTTAGGGATATCTATTTTACAAGTAACCAATAATTTAGTTTTGGACGGATTCTTTTTTAGGTTGAATTTGTGGAGAATAACCGTGTTTATAAATAAACCATTTTTTTCGCACAGGTCGAGTGATTTGCCAAAACACATTAGCAACAGGTTGTTCTACCCATTCCGGGATAAACACGCCAATTAGACCTCGCCCATCATCTTCTCGGAAAAGGACAAAAAGCCGCTCTAAAAAATAGAGAAATAGGAGACCTCCAAAAAAATTAAATAGATAACTCCCGACGTAGAATCCAAAGAGCCTGAGAAATAGAAACCGCAGCGGAATCCAAATTAGAAATCTGACTAGAAATGAGGTGGTCAAAAATAGAATCAACTTCCGCATGGCGTTACCTCAACGGAGGACGGCTTTTGTGGGATTGCGTGGCTCGTTTGAGGTTCGCTTGTGCCGGTTTGTAGGTGGGGTCAAGGTCTAGAGCAACTCGGTAATTTTTTAACGCTTCCAATAACTCGCCTTTCTTTAGGAGTAAATGGCTTTTGCAAAAAATCGACAGCGCCGAGTTTCATTGCTTCAACAGCATCTTCAATCGTGCAAAACACTTGACCGATAAAAATCATTAAAAAGGGATAAATTAGGGCAGTCAAAATCCACAAAACGAATGTGACACGAATTCCGGTAATCGTTTTTCGAATGACAGACATGGTTTTAAATGATGAATGGGTAGTGCTGGTAGGGTAGGTTAGGGGAGTAATATACTCCCCCTATTTCTGAGGCAAATTAACGGAATTGACAGATTTT
>JGI12140J13697_1162817_pt1 | contig 11632 bp, 5 predicted proteins | sample ElkSlonscriptome_5_FD_13697 | JGI IMG/M metagenome (IMG submission 13697) | reverse complement strand
AGAATATAGAAGAGTAAAACGCTTAATGCCTAACAACAGAATTCAGCTAAAATTCCCCTTGACTCAGAATTAAGGAGGGATAGGTTAGGACAAAGTATTGAGATCAATGCCTAATTCTTGTAATTTAGCCATTAACATCTGATTGCGTTGCCGTTCTTGCTCTAGATTATTTGCCATTACATCAGCCCGTTGGCGTTCGGAGTATTCTCCCGCTTCAGTGTCTGACAAAAACTCCATCACCACCCCAACTGGATTGCCTTCGAGATTGGGTGTATAGCGGCGGCGAATTTCTCCTTCTGGAACGGGTAAAACCTGGGGTACATACAGCCAGTCTGGTGCTTTGACGACAATTTTCTGATCCACCGTCGTGACGAGACCAAAATTGGAGGCGATTAACATTTGCGAATTCAGGCGATTGGCTGCACCTAAAGCGTCTGTCAGGGCGGCGGCGAGGGGCGGTTGTAGAATGTTTTCCACGGGATCATCGGGCAAAATGAAATCGTCGGGAAGCTTTTCCCAGGTGACAAGGGGTTCTTGGCGTTTGGCGGAGGTTGGAGTTTGCAGAACCATCTGAGATTGTCCAGCCTTGGTACAACTATCTATTCTGTGACGCTCGCCGACTACGAACAGGCGCTAAAGCGCCGACTACGAACGAACAAATGGTGCGATCGCACATTCATCAATAGTCCCGATAAATTAAATCTTACCGCTTGCCTGCCCGTTACAATCAACAATGAACCATGAACCATGACCATTCAACCATGTACCCATTTCGGCTTTGTGCGATCGCGTTGCTTCTTTGTATTACCTTATTCGGCACTTCTCTACCCGTTCAAGCCGCTAGTCAAGTGAGTCCCAAATTAGAAGAACAAGTGTTGCAAGTGATTCGCGAACACCCAGACGTGATTCTGGAATCCGTTCAGGGGTATCAGCAACGTGTCCAACAGCAACTCCAACAAGCCCAGCAAGCGTTTGTTCAGGAACTTAAAACCAATCCTCAAGCCGTTATTGGAGAATCACCGACGACAGGGGCGTCTCAGTCCAAGATTGTCATGGTAGAGTTTTCTGATTTTCAATGTCCCTATTGTGGCAGGGCGCATAAAACGGTGCAACGGTTTATGGCAAAGCATCAGGATCAGGTGACGTTGACGTATAAACATTACCCCTTAGCCTCAATTCATCCCCAAGCTATCTCAGCCGCGAAAGCAGCGTGGGCGGCGTTTCAACAGGGGACGTTTTGGCAGTATCATGATGTGTTGTTTACTCAGCAAGAAAAACTGGGAGAGTCATTTTATATTGAGACAGCCAAAGGTTTAAATTTAAATGTAGACCAATTTAATCGCGATCGCAATAGCCAAGCAGCAGAAACAGCGATTATTCAGGATATTCAGCTAGCGGAGAGTTTGGGGATTACTGGAACTCCCTTTTTTGTGATGAATGGGGAGGTGTTTACTGGGGCGATAGAATTAGAGGAAATGGAGAAACGTTTCACTCGTGTCAAACAGTCGTTAAAGGAACAGGGAACAGGGAACAGGGAACAGCAATTGTAGAGACGTGCTTTTGAAGCGTCTGGGAGATAGGAAGGAACGGTAATGGCTGTAGGGGCGACCCGCTTGCATCAATTAACAACTGTGTCCACTCAATTGACTCGGGTCGCCCTTTACTCAATGACAAATGACGAATGACAAACTTAAGGTGTAACCTCTTGCAGTTGGTTTCCGGGATTCAGTTCTGATGTTTTTTCATCCGTTTCGGTAGAGATAAACGGTTCTGTAGAAAAAGGTTCAGACGATTCTTCTTGCTCCTCTGACTCCCTCTGCGCCAGTTGAATTGTTCTCTCGACTTCTTCCTTAAAATGCTGCTTTTGCGAATATTCAGCCATCTTAATTTGAGCCGTATCGTAGGTGGATGTACCTGGAGAAATTTGGGAAAGATAGTTCAACGCGCTCTTAAAGTCTCGTTTGGCGGCTTGGTTATAGGCTCGTTGTAAAAGATACTCAGCTTTAATGCGTTGTTTTTCTTCATATTCGGCTAACTTCGGTTGAATTTTAGCCGCCGTTGTTGTCTCTGGGGGAATTTGGTTGAGCAAGTTCAAAGCGCCAGTAAAATCTTTTTCTTGGGCTTTAGCGTAAACTTGATTCAGTAATTGTTGCGCTTCGGCTTCTAACTCAGGTGTGGCTTGTTCCACCAAGGATTCAACTTTACGCCGCCAAAAGCGGACACCATCCATCTTACGAGCTTCTGCCAACACATCTCGCCATCGTTTTTCCTTCAACGCTTGTTCAGCGGCTTGGTATTGAGCAGCGGCTGTGTACCATTCCCGTCGCCACCGTTGGAGGCTAGTCTTAGAATCCTGATACAAAGCACTCTCTTGGGGAATCGATTTAGCTAGTGCGATCGCGTTTTGAAAGTTTCCCGCATCATATTCTGCCCTCGCCCGTTCTAATCGGTCAAGATCCGGGTTCGATGGAACAGCATTCAACAGAGAATAAAGCCCAAACGAGATCACCACAGTATTACAGGCGGCGATGCTCACCCCCATACCCTTCAGTGCAGGGGGTAGCTGGAAAAACCAACGGAAATCGAATAGCGTCGCTTCGGCTTGAGGTTCTAATGCAACTCCATCCGATGACTTTTTGTAACTCACTATAGACTGCTGCTCCATAAAACCTATCCAAAATACTTATCTGGCGTGGCATTTCGGTGTTTACTTCCTGCTGCTGCGGGGACTTTTTGATAGCTTACCCTTGCTCAAGTCACCCTCATTTTCCATATTTCTATAGATGAACAATTTTTCCGGAATCCCATCGGGTAGAGTTTCAGGAGACAGTAGGGGTGCAGCTAACTTTTCACATACTGCCAATTCCTCTGCGCCCCTCTGCGCTACCCTCTGCGCCCCTCTGCGTTGAAAAAATATAATTCCGAGTATTACACTCAGTCGGGGCGGGTTTAGTTACATCTGGGTTAGCCAAGAAACGATAGTAGTGAAACCCGCCCCTACAAACCAGGTTCCCTCAAAAATATTCCTCTACCAAGGACTACCAATCATCGTAAACGCCGCCCAGTAATAAGGATGAGAAAAATCTTGATTACCTCTGCCTTTTAGTTCCGGGGGTAAAGGAATTCCCCCCATACCAATACCGTGTAATTGACCATTCTCCAGACGCACCTGTCCCCGTAACATAGCAATTTGGGCGCGTTGCAATGCTTCTGCTTTAATCGTCACTTCCGGTTGACTCAATTGCCAATAAAACTCACTCATCAGCGCCAATGTACTGCCATCACTGACATACCAAAGACTGGCTAAGGCAGATTTCACTCCCGCATTCACCGCTAATCCAGCAAACCCTAACTCCGCATTCACATCGCCAATAGCGGTGCGACAAGCACTTAAGACTAATAACTCAACTTGAGGCGGCTGATTCCAACCGATTTGCCTTAGCTGATTTAACCGGAGTTTTTCATCCCAGAGTTGAATATAGGAATGACTGGGGTCATTTTGTCGGAAGTCGGCGTGAGTGGCGAGGTGGATAATGCCAAATTGCTGACGCTGTTGTTTCAGGTTGTTTAGGGTAAAGTCTTCATTTAAAAAAGATCGACCTGACCATAATTCTTTAGTAATAATCTGCAATTCATTCGGTACAGCGGGAAGCGGGGATAAATCTTTAAATTTAGATGCTCCCATGGCTAAAACTTGGGCATTTTTGATTGTGTTATAGCGGTGATTGATGAGACTCATGCTGGGGATAGAACCAATTGAATATTTTTCGACAAGAAATTGGTTGCCATCGTGAAGTGCTGCCATGGGAATTGTCCGCAAACCTGCACCCATAGAAAAGATCAGCGTATCAATTCCCTGTTCTTCTAGCTCAGATTCTAGAGGGGCAATCATCCAATTATACAGTTGTTGCGCGGGGGCGAGGTAGGCTTTGGGGCGATAGGAATCGGTGACGGTTTGGCGAAATTCTGTCAAGGTTTGCTGTAATTCTTTAGCATTGGCGGTTGGGATTCTCTTGCGAATGGGATAACCTTGAGGAAGAACTAACAGCAGTTCTAGATGGTTGGTCAGAGAACGTACATAAACAACGCCGGAACTCTTTCCCGTTTGATCTTTTAGAGTGGTTAGGGTGTCTCGCAAGCCTTCGGCTGTGATGATTTCACGGCTTAGATCTTGCTGGAAATACTTTTCAAATTGCTCCTCAAACAGTTTGTCAGTCTGACCCACTGATAATGAAGTCTCAAGATTGAGCGAGAGAGTTCCTGGAGTGTAAAAGCGCTGCAAAATCCTTTTTTCTCCAGTTTCGGGATCTTCCTCAATTTCGATTTCGGCTTCTAAACCCTGCCCAATTAGATTGTTTAAAGACTCAATAATATCTACATCTGTCTCTAGGTCGGGTTTGGCTTCTCGAATGAGTGATTCATCGGGAATGAAAGGGACAGGGGATGATAAAATTTGTATCTGTTCTTCATCTTGGCTATGGCTGAAGAAATAGACTTGATTGGGTACAATTGTTTGGTCTGGTGCAGCATCACCTCGAGTCATTGCGCCTCGGATACCGTTGGTTTGGGAATTACCAACAATAAATGGGACGACACCGTTTCCCCCATGACGGATAATAATGCTGCCACCGTCTGTTCCTCCAGCAGTGGAAATACTGGCATTGATACCATTTTGGTCGATGAAAGAGTCAGTCGCCCGGAAGAAATGGTTGGTTGTAATTTCAACGTTTCCGCCTATACCATTGAGACTCTGAGTATTAATGTGGCTAACAGTAATCCTGTCATTAGCAGTCAGCTTACTATTACCACCATTACCAGAAGCAGAGGTATCCAGAATACCTGTGGAGATTTGTCCGTTGTGGCTGAACAAATTAATCCCGCTAGGGGCAGTAATATCATCGGTTTTGATCGTATTCTCGGCTGTGATATCTATCCCGGCTGGATTATTTGTGGTAATATCACCTTGAACCCATAAACTTTGCAACGGTTGCAAGCTGCCAACCTGATCATTAAACTGAACAATACCACCACCGGGATTAAGGGTGAGATCGTAGGTTCCGTCAACCGTGCTATTAAAAATAATCATACCGGAGTTGGGGATACTCACAGAGAAATCTCCTGGTAAAATTAGGGGACGATTGAACGTAATCTGGTTACCTGCATTAAGCGTAATTGGTGCTGGAGTTCCAGACGCAGAACCCGAGTCTAAATCTCCAGTCGTGATAGTGTTACGGGCATTGAGTTCGATCGCGCCTCCTTTGCCTATACTTGATCGTGTGTAAATTGTCCCCGCATCAGTATTGATATTTCCCGAAAGACTCGTCAGCGTCACCGCTGCACCCGGATTGTTAATCGTACCTGTGATAATATCTTGGTTCGCTAGTAGCGTAATCTCACCGTTTCCGGTTAGAGTAAAGCCTGTGGTAGTAATCGAACCATCACCCATGGGCGATCGCAATGTCACTGAGTCATTAAACGTCACATCATCAGCCAGGGTAATCGCGCCACTGCTGTCATTGCGCCCGATGGTGATAGACTCGAAACCATTTTCCCAGGCGTTGATATCCCGGGCTGACAGGTCGAGCTGTTCTGTGTTAATATCGGTCGTACCGTTAAGTGCGATCGCGTGACTAGGACTAAACGGTTGTAAGGTCAAAGTCCCATTCCCCGCTACAGTCCCCAAAAAATTAATTTCGTCACCCGTTAATTGAATATCGCCAACAAGAGTAACGTCATCACGGTAGGTTTGACCCAACTCTCCATTCGTTATCACATTTCTACGGATTTGAGTCATACCCCCGGTATTAGTGGTTAGACTCTCAACGGTTACAGAACCCTTGAATTGGGTGATACCTGTACTATTGATGGTTAAGTTTCCCAGGTTAACCGTATTCCCGACACTATCCTCAAACGTAATCGCACCCGTACCCGAATTTAGGGTCAGGTTTTGGCGATCAGGTGTGACACCATTGAGCGTATTGGTGAATATCATATCACCCCCAACCGTCATCCCTGTGGTGGTGAAGCTTGTATTCGGTTGAGTTAGAGTAACAGTACCATTTAAGCTGATATTACCACCACGTCCAGCAGCCGCCGAGGTATTAATAGAACCGGGATTAATCGTGTTCGCCGTGAGAGTAACATTCCCCCCATCCCCGGTTGCGGCGCTAGTGTTGAGGATACCGCGATGAGTGTCGATAATCCCGTTATTGCTGGTGAGGCTAATCTCCCCACCTGGATTAATAATATCGCCCGTTATAATATCTTGATTCGCGTCTAGCTGAATCGTAGCGTCATCGATTCCGGTTAAGGTATAACCTGTCGTCGTAATCGAACCTGAGTTGGTTTGCGATCGCAAAACTACTGGGTCATTAAAGGTAACATTATTAGCTAGGGTAATTGCGCCACTACGATTCGCGCCACCAATAATAATTTGTGAAAATCCATTTTGGAAGCTAGCCAGTGTATCGGTATCCAGGTTTAATGTACCAACAGCAGTATCGCCAATCGTAATTCCTAAATTTGGAGTTAAGGGTTGTACCTGTAATTGTCCTTTACCCACCAGATTAAACGTATTATCAACATCCAACGAATCCGTCGTTAGCGTCAAGTTTCCCGTTTGCGTTTCTTGTCCCAACTCTCCATTCTCTGCTAACTGAATCCCATAAGAATCCGTTCCCATACCCCTAACACCAATTACATCTACTGTTCCGCTATTCGTTCGCACTTGGGAGGATTTCCATATCCGCACCCCTTGATTATCACTTGTACCCATCCCACCAGTACCATTTAATCGGATAGTTCCATTTCCAGTCGCTTCCACAATGGAATCCAAAGCAATTTCCACACCATCACTTTGAGTGGTTGAACCTTGTCCGACTCCTGTCAGATTAATATCGCCATCGGCTGAACGAATTATGATATTACCCTCACCCAGAACAATACCATCATTGGCTTGAGTTCCCGCGCTACTTCCCGTACCATTAAAGGTTATAGTACCACTCCCTGTGGTTTCGACAATAGGACCCATACCTCCCGAAAAGTTATCAACTCGAATGCCACTATTTTCATCGCCTGTTCCTTGTCCGATTCCAGTTAAACTAATAGTGCCATCCACTGAACTGATTATACTAGCTGGATTAGTTGGATTAACGGGTTCCCAAATAAAAATTCCATGATTTTCATCGACTCCTATCCCACCTGTCCCCATCAGCTTGATGTTACCCGTAGTGGTTTGAATTATCGTTCCGTTCCTGATCTCTATACCTTGGGCTAACTGTGAATTATCGACGCCCTTACCTATAATCGAAATATCACCTATCCCAGAATTGAGTACAGCATTGTCGAGAAGAATTCCAGAAGAATTAGACACTGTACCTACCGCCGGATTCATCAACGGATTATCGCCACCCCCCAGAATAATATCACCGCCATTGGAATTGATAGCTGAACCAGGGTTAAGGAGAATTGACCCTGCACCACTCCCATCTCGGTCAGCATTCAGAGTAACATCTAACTTCCCGATATTATTAGCTGTTATATCTACATCTGAATTTAAAAGAATACTGTTATTCGCTTGTAGCGTAAGCGCAGTATCAGCCGTTCCCGAATAGATAATATCCGCATTAACATTAATATCGTTATCAGCGAAAAGTGTTAGCGACGAGTTACTACTCCAGGTAATCGGATTATCTACAGTAATTGTTCCCGCATCTGGCAAACCCGAAACTGTCGAAACGGTGACATTACCCAAAGTCAATTGATTTTCTAGAGTCGTAGTATTAAGAATAGAGGGAGTCGTCATCGTGTCGGAAAATATACCTCCCGCAAACGTCATACTTCCGGTATCCGCTGCGGTACTAATCGTAATATTTGTTGGGTCTAATAATAGCGTTCCTACATTACCCGCAGGCGCTAACAAATCGACAACGCCTTGAAAATCTAAACCCTGTTTTCCCGAAACTTCAACAAATCCGCCATCGCCGCCATTCAATCCGCCACGGGCGCTGATGCTACCCAAAAAACGGGTGATTTCATCTGACCAAAGAATCACGTTTCCGCCATTCCCTTGATTCAGTGCATCCGCATTAATTACTGAATTGTGACTCACAAACGTCTGTAAAGCATTAGGAATTGTACCGTTTCCCTGATACTCTCCACCAATCCTGACTGTACCTCCAACATTCGCACCAGAAGCATTAATCGTCGCGTCAATAAGTGCCACGTTATCGCCCAAAACATTAACCTCACCACCAATCTGGGATGAAGCTGAAAAGTCTGGCGTTGATACATCCAAATTACCGGAAATAATAGCTGTTCCGGCTTCAGTGGGTAGGGTTGTATCAGATTCAGTTAACTGCACCTCGTTCGTTTGAGAAACAGTTAATCCCGTATCTACTGTTTCCCCTGTACCCGTTAATAATACTGGCAAATCTAGAGGATTTAGCTGTAGCGGTTCATCAGTATTACTTGGACGGGGAGAAATCTCCAAACTCAACAAGTTTCCCGGTTGACTAATGCGAACTAAATTTTCACCCGGTACAGCCGCAATCGTAATCATTCCTCCGGGTGCGGTGAGTTGACCTGTGTTAATCACAGTACCCCCCAACATTGTTAAATTCTGCCCCTCGGCTACCGCTAAATTACCAGCATTCACAATACTCCCCGGCTGGGAAACATCAAAGGCAAATTGATGGGGAACACCCACCAAACTTTGGTAGTCATTGTTACCCAAAGCATTGAACCAATTATTATTGCCAAACCCAATACTCGTAGCCGTGGTTGCAGTAAAGTCAGCCGGAACATTTAACCAGGCGTCTGCACCAAAAACAATTCCAGCTGGGTTGAGTAAAAATAAGTTAGCATTACTTCCAGTCACTTGGATAAGACCATTAATAATTGACGGATCACCCCCAATTACCCCCCCTAAAATATTACGAGTCTGGGGATTCGCCAGAAAATTAGCAATTTGATCAGAATCGAGTCCAAACTGCTGGAAACTATGAAACAGATTTGCCCCATCTGCGGAAACGCTACCCCCCTGGATATCAAAGCGGTTACCATCAGGTGTAACCTGGGTTCCTGTTCCATCAGCCGCTGGTATAATCGGTTGAGAGACTAGCGGCGTTGGTGTAAACGCGGCGACTAAGCCTAAGGGGATAAGCAGTCGATATATGATTTTCATGGCGATTGTTCCCTATGCAGTGGTTAAATCCCTACCATCTCAACCGGTTGCTTTACGAGAATTAAAGGTATTTTTTTTATAACACAATGAAGAGGAGAAGACTTGAGGATTAATCAGTTTTTTTGAGAATTATCAAAATTAGCAACATCTCTTAATCTATGTTGAGCCTTACAGCCGCTGATTTTTATCCAATAGCTTAATTCTGTTGATTTAATTACTATACTGTTACAAATATTGATTAAAAAATGAAACCTTTAGAAAATTAAATCGGATAAAATAAGCCGACACATCACCAAAGCGGCGAGAAGCTGACCTCGATCAAAGGTGGTAGGGATAGCCGCCCCACCCTTGGTTCATGGTTGATCACCTGTCGTTGATGGCAATGAACCATTGTTGCCTAATCTCAACCATTAACTTTAATTTTGCCCGACTACGTATGGTATTATTAGTGAGCGAAACTCTATAACTCGGTAACAGATCACCCCTATCTCAATCATGGTTGCAGTCGCGATTTTAGCCGCAGGACGCGGGACACGAATGAAATCCAAGTTGCCCAAGGTATGCCACAATTTGGGTTCCTTGTCAATGGTGGAACGAGTTCTCAAAAGTTGTCTTGGTGTCGATCCGTTGCGGTGTCTGGTGATTGTCGGTTATCAAGCAGAACTTGTTAAACAGTCTCTCGCCCAGTTCCAGGATATCGAATTTGTGGAACAAACCGAACAATTGGGAACCGGTCATGCAGTACAACAACTCCTCCCCCACTTAGAAGGATTTACGGGGGATTTGTTGGTCTTGAATGGTGATGTTCCCCTGTTGCGCCCCCAAACCCTGCAACAATTATTAGATACCCATAAAACCCATCAAAATGCTGCGACGATATTAACCGCGCAACTCCCCAATCCGCAAGGATATGGGCGAGTTTTTTGTGATGGACAAAATCTGGTTACTCAGATTGTAGAAGATCGAGACTGCACCACCGCCCAAAAGCAGAACCGTCGAATTAATGCGGGAGTCTATTGTTTCAATTGGCAGAAGTTGGCAGAAATATTGCCGAATCTACAGTCAAATAATGACCAAAAGGAATATTATTTAACCGATACGATTCATCAGCTAAAACCAGTGATGGCGGTTGATGTAGAGGATTATCAGGAAATCTTGGGAATCAACAACCGCAACCAGTTAGCCGAAGCCTACCAGATTTTACAGGATCGGGTGAAGGAAGCCTGGATGATGGCGGGGGTGACGTTAATTAATCCCGATAGTATTACCATTGATGACAGCGTAGAATTGCAACCGGATGTCATTATTGAACCCCAAACCCATCTGCGGGGGAAAACCGTGATTGGTTCCGGGAGTCGGATTGGACCGGGAAGTATGATAGAAAATAGTCAGTTAGGGAAGAATGTCACCGCGCTGTATGCGGTGGTGAGTGATTCAGTGGTGCAAGACAATAGCCGTATCGGACCTTATACTCATCTTAGAGGGCATGTCAGCATCGGGGAATCTTGTCGGGTGGGGAATTTTGTGGAACTGAAAAATGCCCAAATTGGCGATCGCACAAATATCGCCCACCTGTCTTATCTGGGGGATGCGACGTTAGGGGATCAGGTGAATATTGGCGCAGGAACGATTACCGCCAATTACGATGGGGTACAAAAGCATCGCACTCAAATCGGCGATCGCACAAAGACGGGTTCCAATAGTGTGCTTGTTGCACCTATAACCTTGGGCGAAGATGTCACAGTAGCAGCGGGTTCCGTGATCACCGAAAGTACACCTGATGATTGTCTGGTGATTGCGCGATCGCGTCAAGTCGTCAAACCCGGTTGGCGTCTCAATTTTCCCACCCCGTAGGGGCTTGGTTCCCAAGCCCTCTTGGTTCCCAAGCCCTCTTGGTTCCCAAGCCCTCTTGGTTCCCAAGCCCTCTTGGTTCCCTTCCGGGGTAGTCTAGGAACACATAAGGATTTCAGCCATTACCTGACCCCCCCAGAAACCTTACGCACAAGCGCCCAAAAATCACTCATTTTCCTGTAACCAACTTGATAACTCTTCTAAATTGTTGAAATCAAAAACATCATTTCCGAGACGTTCCAACTGGTCAACCGATAAGTTTTGAATCCGCTGACTGATTTCTGGTGGAATTGACCCCAACTGTCGCTCCAGAAAACGGAATATCCATCGGATTCCTTGCTCTAATCCTTCTTGCAGTCCCTCCTGCTTTGCCTTAAGAATCGATCCTCGTTGGTCTTCCAGGAACATTTCTTGCTTACGCAATTTTTCCACTTCCTCTACACTAAAATTCGCTTGATTGGCGATATTCATCGCTTTATCTAGTTCCGGAAATTGGCTAAATGTGGGGGGAATTACCTCTAAGCTGGGAGCCTCTTTAATAAAATAAATCCATTTATCTGTTAAACTCTCTAGCTGATCTAGCGTTTTCGTGAATTT
>JGI12140J13697_1144259_pt1 | contig 11651 bp, 9 predicted proteins | sample ElkSlonscriptome_5_FD_13697 | JGI IMG/M metagenome (IMG submission 13697) | reverse complement strand
GTCGTTTACGGTTTATTTTATTTATTATTGCCTTTCAAGTTATCTTTGACCTATCAATTCCTCAAGTAAGTTTCACAGGTCACACGTCAGGCTTAATTATCGGTTTTTTGGTGGGGCTTATGCTGTACCATAAGTAATACTAAATCTGGGTTAATTACCCCCGTTTGGGTAGGGACGGCGATTGCCTAGTAAGCGCTTAGCACTCTGGGCAATTGCTTTTTTTGTTTGCCAAAGATGATTATATACTATAGCGTCAAAACTTATTCGTCAACGCTTAATTGCTTAAGCTGTAGCATTTAACCTCTAGTTCTGGTACATAAATGCTCATAAGCTAAAGGATATGTACCGAGTTAGAGTCAGAGTTAAAGAGCTGTGTCAGGAAAAAGACTGGAGCCTCAACGAATTGAGCTTGCGTTCTGGTGTCACCTATAGCACCGTTAGGCGTTACGCCCTGCAATCCTTGGGCAAGGTAAACATGGATACTGTGTGCAGGATAAAGGAAACGTTTGGTTGTTCTTGGGAAGAATTGCTGGAAGTACAAGGGGATAGTTCGTTCGATGACTAAGTAGTCAGGAGTCACACGGAATTTGATGAAATTGCTGATCAGCAACGATGACGGAATTTTTGCCTTGGGGATTCGCACCTTGGCTGATACACTGGCACAAGCGGGTCATGATGTTACCGTCGTTTGTCCAGATCGAGAGCGATCGGCAACAGGTCATGGTTTAACCCTCCATGATCCTATTCGCGCCGAAGCAGTTGATACGATTTTTCACCCGGCGGTTAAAGCTTGGTCTTGTTCCGGAACTCCCTCAGATTGTGTCAAGTTAGCATTGGGAGCCTTAATTGATAGTCCTCCCGATTTCGTCCTATCGGGGATTAACCACGGTTCTAACTTAGGCACTGATATCCTTTACTCTGGCACGGTTTCCGCCGCCATGGAAGGGGTTTTAGAAGGAATTCCCAGTATTGCCTTCAGTCTGACTAGCTATACGTCAAAGGAGTTTCATGTTGCAGCCACGTTTGCCAAAAGCCTGATTGAGCGACTCTCTGGTGCACCCCTAGCTAAAGTCATGTTACTTAATGTTAATGTACCGCCCGTGAGTCAGGCGGAAATTGCTGGGGTTAAGGTTACCCGTCAAGGAATTCGTCGCTATTTTGATAGCTTTGAGAAACGAGTTGATCCACGGGGTAAAACCTATTATTGGTTAGCGGGTGAAGTGATTGAGGATATAGAACAACCGCCTCATTCCCATCTTCCCCCCGATTTACCTACCGATGTTCAAGCCGTTAAGGAAAACTATATTGCGATTACGCCCCTGCAATACAACCTGACGGATATTGCTGGCGTCTCTAGTTTGCAGAGTATACAGTTTTCTTAAGCTGGGTTCGTAGTAGGCACGAAGCGTGCCAGAAGCGGCTAAAGCGCTGACTACAAACTCTAAAGTCAGCGACATTCATTTTAAGTGGGTGGACACAATTAACGTGAACGGTGGAGAACTCGCTGCCCTTGAGAAGCAAGCTACGTCATTCGTCATTCGTCATTCGTCATTCGTCACTTAGACAGGGCGGGTTTAGTGACATTAGAGTGGGCAAAAAACGATAGTAGTGAAACCCGCCCCTACAGATAAAACTCTTTTCTAGTTATTGATCATTTACCTTCCCCAGCTCCCCCAGCTCCCCCAGCTCCCCCTGCTCCCCCTGCTCCCCCTCACCACAAGACTTATTCAGCAAGCCCTAATTTATTGGGGCGTTTTTTGTAACTCCGGTCGCTCTTCCGGAACGATCGCGCCTTCTACAGGACATACCTGTAAACATATACCACAATCGATGCAGGTATCGAAATCAATCCAATACCAGTCTGTCCCCTTGACATTTTTGCCCGGACCAGGGTGAATGCAAGCAACTGGACAAGCATCGACGCAATCTGCAACCCCTTCGCAGGTTTCGGTAACAATAGTGTGAGACACGCTATTCCCTCTCGTAGTTACATGACATTGAGAGATGATCCCCCATGGGTTTTATGTTACTGCATTATCGGCAAGGAATCCATGTATCTCAACACCAATCAACGATTATAGTGTGCCGTTTATTGCTCCACCTTTTCCCCGACAATTCGCCAAATAGGAATGAATGAGACTTGCTTCAGGTGTATCTTTGACTTCTCGACGGGTTTTGAGCAGGAAGCCACCAGATCGCGATGACAACCTGAAGCAAGATATTACTTGGGTATTTTTTCATAGCCAGTCGTCAGTGGTCATTGGTCAGGGAACAGGGAACGGGGAACAGGGAACGGGGAACAGGGAACGGGGAACAGGCAACAGGGAACGGGGAACAGGCAACAGGCAACAGTAGAAAATGTCCTAACCTGCCTTAGTAAGGCTATAACTGGATGCAGAATGATTTAAGGGCAATCCTCAACTCAGCCAGCAGAAGTCCGTCTGGTCATGGGGCGAGGGCAGAAAGATGAGACAATAGAGGTAAGAGTGAATGACAAAGGATATAAAACAAATAACAACTCAGACAGATAAATGTATCTAAAATTGAGATTGGTCTAAACTAACTGAAAACGGAAGCGTTTTTCAACGTTCACCGATATCGCTGCGCTTATTTGTTTTAAATCGCCCGACTGAAACAGTCAACCAGACGTGCATGAGCGTGCGTCTGACAGCCAGAGCAAAAAGTAGCTGTTCAACAGCGAATACTATGACACTGTCTAATGCCGGTAGCGTTCTTGCTACATTGACCCAGTTAACCCAACTCAATCGCACGAGCGTTTTAACTCATCGAGTTAAAGACCTATCCCTTCCCGAATTTATCTGCTTACTGGACTTCATCACCGCTGAATTTCAGCAATTTCTGCGGGCGCTGGAAATGATTAACCATGAAGCGCTGGAAACCATGCTGGAGCAGGTGATGGAGGCATTTACCCTAAAAATCGGTCAACTCCTACAAGCTGAGCGTACTACTATCTTCCTCGTTGATGGTGACAAAGACCAGCTTTGGGCAAAAATTCCCTCTGGTGAGGACAACGCCGCCAAGGAGGTTCGCATTCCCCTAAATGTGGGTTTAGCGGGTCATGTGGCGACGACGGGCGAATCACTCAATATCACCAAAGCCTATAACCATCCCCTGTTTAATCCTGAAGTTGACGAATCTCCGGGCTATCATACCAATTCACTCTTGTGTATGCCCATTGTCAGTAGCAATAAAAAGATTGTCGCTGTCGTGCAGTTGTTGAATAAAGCTGGGGGTGTACCGTTTGACGAAGAAGATGAACAGCGCTTCCGTGACTTTGCCGCCTCGATTGGCATTATCCTAGAAACCTGCCAATCGTTCTACATGGCAGCCCGTAACCAACGTGGTGCAGCCGCCCTCCTGAAGGCAACTCAGTACCTGGGTCAAAGTTTAGACCTAGAAGCTACACTGCGTCTAGTCATGGATCAAGCGCGGGAGTTAATGAAAGCAGACCGCTCCACGTTATTTATGCTAAGTAAAGATGATGGGGAACTGTGGAGTAAGGTGGCGACGGCTGATGGCAAAGAGATGATGGAAATCCGGATCTCAGCCAATCGAGGAATTGCAGGTTATGTGGCGTCTACGGGTCAACCGTTGAATATTGCCGATGCCTATAAAGATCCTCGCTTTGATCCAACGACGGACAAAAAAACAGGCTATGTCACCCGTAATATTCTCTGTATGCCTGTCTTTAACTCGGGTGGCGAATTAATTGGTGTGACTCAATTGATCAACAAGAATCAAGGTAGCTTCACCACCTCCGATGAAGAGTTTATGCGGGCATTTAATATTCAAGCTGGAATTGCCCTAGAGAATGCCAAACTTTTTGAAAATGTTCTGCTCGAAAAGCAATATCAAAAAGATATCCTGCAAAGCCTTTCTGATGCGGTTATTTCTACCGATATGCAGGGACGAATTGTGACAATTAATGATGCGGCGCTAGGATTACTGGGATGTCCCTTACAACAACTCGACAATCGCAACCGTCAGTTGTGGGAGGAAAAACTTACCAATCGCTACGTCTGGGAGGTTGTACCCATTGAACATCTCCAATTCCGGTTACAAGACAGCCTAACTACGGGGGCGAAGCATTACCTTCCCGAACAAAATTTAATGGTCGGTCTGTTTCAATGTCCCCTGGAAGACATAGAAATACCGAATACTCCCCCCTATTGCCAATCCCATGATGATACTCATCTTTATCTCCTAGCTATTCCTAAAAGCGATGACCCAAAAACCTATAGTTTGTGGAATGAAGATGATGATAATTCTGGATATTTAGGTTACCTGTCTAAACAGCAAATTCAACCGATTGAGCGGAGTATTAATTTAACAGTTAATCCGCTAACCAATCCCCAAGGAATGGTGCGAGGGGGTCTGGTTGTATTAGAAGATATTAGTCGAGAAAAGCGGCTGAAAACAACCATGTATCGCTACATGACTCCAGAGGTGGCGGATGAAGTCTTAGCCTTAGGTGAAGATGCGCTGATGCAGGGGAGTAAAAAGGATGTCACTATTTTATTTTCAGATATTCGGGGGTATACGACTTTAACCGAAAATTTGGGAGCGTCGGAAGTTGTATCGCTACTGAATAAATACTTTGAAACAATGGTCGAATCGGTATTTGAGCATAAAGGAACCTTAGATAAATTTATTGGTGATGCACTGATGGCAGTTTTTGGCGCTCCCTTGGCGTTAAAAGAAAATCATGGCTGGATGGCGGTTCAATCCGCCTTAGATATGCGTTGGCGTTTAGCCAAGTTTAATGAACCTCGGATGCGAAATCGTCAACCTTTAATTCATATTGGGATTGGAATTAGTTCGGGAGAAGTGGTGTCGGGTAATATTGGTTCCCACAAACGCATGGACTACACGGTTATCGGCGATGGCGTGAACCTCAGCGCCCGCCTGGAAAGTATTACGAAAGAGTACGGTTGCGATATTATCATTAGTGAATATACCTATAACCTCTGTCGCCATAATGTGTGGGTGCGGGAACTCGATAAAATCCGCGTGAAGGGGAAAAACCAAGCGGTCAGCATTTATCATTTGATTCAAGATATCGATACCCCTCTTAATGATAAAACCCACAAATTTTTAGCTCTGTATGCTAAAGGGCGTCAGGCATACATAAGTCGCGACTTCTCGAAGGCAATTGTTTATTTTGAACAAGCCTATCAACTTGAACCTAATGATAAGCCAGTTTTGATTCATATTGAACGGGCTAAACATTATCAGAATAATCCTCCTCCCGATTATTGGGATGGCGTTCATACGATGACTAGAAAATAGGGGACAGGCACAAGTTTGGATTCCTTGATGTTAATCTACTACAGAACATTCTACTTACAGCAGATTTGGTGGTTGATGAAGTGCAGCCTTAAGCAAGATCCCCGACTTCTTGAAGAAGTCGGGGATCTGTCTTACTTTTGGTCGGGATCTGAAAAACCTCTCTCCAAACCTCTCTCCTACAAGGAGAGAGGCTTTGAACTCTCCCCCTTTTGAAGGGAAGAGGGGGATCTAAAAGGGAAGGGGGCTGGGGGATTAGGTTTGATATTGATTTTTCTAGATGACGTGAAAAGTCAGGGGGATCTGTCTCGATTTCTGTGATCAATAATTGCCACTCGATAACTAGAGATTTGGGAATAGTTAAGGAGAGGGGTTGTCCATGATTGAGGGATATGGAAAGGATCAGAGATTCATCAGCTTGTAATTTGGCAAAGACATCGGTAACATCATACTGACCAACATTAGGCGCAGGCGCGGCTTGAGCAAATACATCAGGGGCGGTGAGCAGTTTCCCCCCTGCTGTGGCAATTTCCAGCAATTGGGGATGGGTAAACTCAGCCATAGCCGGAAAGCCGACTAACCGCAGATTCAGGCGCGTTGACTGACCTGGTATTATTTTTTTGAATAGAACCACCTGCCAAGTTCGTCCGGATTTATCTTTCAACGACTCCTGGGAGTGATAGCGCATGATTCCCGGCGCGTCTTGGTGTTGTCGCAGTACAGCAACGGCTGGCGGAGTCAGGAAGGTGGCTTGGAATAGGAGTAATACCAGCAGGAATCTACCAAGCGTTAGAAGCAAAGAAAAGTATCGCTGAATAGGATCAACCATAAGTATTCGATATAAAGTTAACTCAAAGATGTTTGCATATTTCCCCAGAAGGCTTCGCGCATTCGTTACCCCCGCCAGAAACAAATATCAATAATACCAAGGATAGATGTGTCGGGGTGACCTGCTCACCTAAATTAACAATTCAAATTCATTAAATTTTATCGGGTCGCCCTTTATTCTCGCTAATATAGGATATCTTATTTAAATTGTGCCATAGGAGAAATTCATCATGACCAGTCAAATTCCCAGCCAATCATCGTTTTCATTGCAACTGCGCGATCGCATAGAATATCCTGAAGGAGGTGTAGTGAGTAAAGTTATTCATAAAGATGACCAGTGTGACCACACGTTGTTCTGTCTAGCGGCGGACACGAGTATTTCTGAACATACGTCACCTCGTAACGCCACAATTAATGTGATTGAAGGAAAGGGGCTCTTTACTTTGGAGGGTAAGGAGATTCAATTAGAACCGGGCGTTTTTATTTCAATGGAGGCGAATGCGCCCCACGCTTTAAAGGCGGAACAAAATCTGGCGTTTCTGTTAACGCTATGGAAAAATGACTGAGGTTGAAAATCCGAGGAGAAGTCAAGAGCCAGAATCAGCCTTGAACAAAGCTGCGTTACGCTTCACTCTCCTCACGATGGCGGCGTTACACAGCTAAAATTGTGGAATAGATTTTACCATTGAATCGGGCGCAAAGCTTTGCGCCCCTACAGTTTCTGGACGTAAGGTTAATTCATCAAATTGTTCCTTGGGTTTAAACCCAAGGCGGGAAGACAGCTATAGGTGCAAGATGTGAGGGGCGGGTTTAGTTGCATATGGGTGAGGGAAGAAACGATAATAGTCAAACCCGCCCCTACAGATTAAAATGGCACGTCTCTACATGTCCCCAATCCCCAATTAACCCCAATATGATACATCCCCTAAGCGAAACGGGAATACTTTAGTATAGCCGTCACGCTAATCCCGCTTTTGCCTAAGGATGTTCATGAGTCAACCATTACTCACCCCCGAATCCCTTCCGCTTAACGCCCTCAAGGAAGAACCCGACTTAACCGCAGCGCTGTTGGATTTAATCGGCGCGTTGGTTATTGTTCTGGATGCTCAAGGACGAATTGTTTATTTCAATCACGCCTGTGAACAGTTAACGGGTTATTTGCGCCAGGAAGTTCAAGGTAAATATGCTTGGGATTTATTAATCTTACCGGAAGATGTAGCCTCAATTAAAGCCATTTTTGATAACTTAATCCCCGATAATTTCCCCCAACCCTGTGAAAGCTGCTGGGTGACACGGGATGGAGACTGGCGCTGGATTGCGTGGATGGATACGGTTTGTTTGAATGAACAGGGGGCTGTAGAATATGTAATTGCTACAGGTCAGGATATCACAGAGCGTAAACAGGCAGAAAAGGCGCTGCGGGAATTGGCGACTTTAAATCAAGCGATTTTAGATAGTGCCAATTATACGATTATCTCCACTACTGTTGATGGTACGATTTCTACCTTTAATCGAGCCGCTGAGAAATGGCTCGGTTATTCGGCGTCAGACGTTGTTAGTAAAACCACACCTGCTCTGTTTCATGACCCTGAAGAAATTGTAGAGCGATCGCGCGAACTTTGCCAAGAACTTAATACTCCGATTCAACCTGGATTTGAGACATTTATCACCAAAGCTCGTCGGGGAGAAATTGATGAACGAGAATGGACTTATATTCGCCACGATGGGAGTCGCTTTCCGGTTTTACTCTCGATTACCGCTTTATATAACTCCGATAACCACATTGTCGGATTTTTGGGAATTGGTAGTGATATTAGTATTCGGAAACAAGCCGAACAATCCTTGCGCGACAGTCAGCACTTTAGTCAACGCATCGCGGATACAGTACCCGGTATCTTGTACCTCTATGATGTGATAGAACAACGCAATGTTTATGCCAATCGTTCTACGGTTGAACTGTTAGGGTATACACCCCAAGATATTCAAGATATCGGTACAGATTTTATGTCTCATCTGGTAAATCCAGAGGATATTCCTCACATTCTAGAACATCAAAAGCACTTGACGACGCTTACCGAGGATGATCATCTCACGCTTGAGTATCGGATGAAACATGCTAATGGAGAATGGCGCTGGCTGCGGAGTCGAGAGACGGTTTTTTCTCGAACGGTTGCAGGATTACCAAAACTGTTTCTCGGTATCGCTGAAGATATTACTGACTATAAACGGGTTGAGGATGTCCTGCGTCAAACCAATGAAGACTTAGAACAGCGGGTAAAACAGCGAACGGCTGAGTTAGAAAATGCCCATAAACAATTACGATTTCATGTCGAAAATTCCCCCTTGGGAGTGATAGAGTGGGATAGTCAGTTTCGTGTCCAGGGTTGGTCAAAACAAGCCGAGCGTATTTTTGGCTGGAAGGCGGAGGAGGTTCTGGGCAAACAGTTGAATGATTGGCAATTTGTTTACCCGAATGACCTAGATTTTGTCCATCAGAAAGCTTTAAACCTATTGAATCCAGAATCGCCACCTGAGATTATTGAGAACCGTAATCTAACTAAGGATGGCAATGTATTATATTGCCAGTGGTATAACTCTGTGTTGTTTGATGAATCAAACGCTGTCGTTTCTATTCTGTCTCTGGTGCAAGATCAGACAGAACGTAAGCAGGCTGAGGAAGAACTCCAGCAATTGAATCAACAGCTTCAACGTTCTAACCAAGAATTAGAACAATTTGCCTACGTCGCCTCCCACGATTTGCGAGAACCCCTGCGGAAAATTAGGAGTTATAGTGATTTATTGGTGAAACGCTATCAGGGTCAATTGGATGAACGGGCGGATAAATATATCAACTACATTACCGATAGCGTTATCCGGATGCAGGCGTTAATTACGGATTTATTGACCTATTCACGAGTCAGCCGCAATGAACTCATTTTAGAACCAACTGATTTAGGTGAAATTATTCAGCAGACGTTAACGGATTTAAGTCCAGCGATTGAAGAAAATCACGCAATTATAAATACCACGCTGCTGCCCATTGTGCAAGCAAATCCCTTACAAATTAGGCAAGTCTTGCAGAATTTAATTGCCAACGCGATTAAATTTCGCCGCGAACAGCCGCCACAAATTGATATTAAGGCTGACTGTCAGGATGATTTTTGGCAGATTTCCATTCAAGATAATGGGATTGGCATTGATCCCAGCTATAGTGATCGCATTTTCGCCATTTTTCAACGCCTACATTACCGAGAAGAGTATCCAGGTACAGGGATTGGGTTAGCTATTTGTCAAAAAATAGTGGAACGTCACGGCGGAAAAATTTGGGTTGAGTCAGAATTAGGTCAGGGAAGTACATTTTACTTTACTCTACCTGTTGTGTAGAGGAGATGAGGAAGATGGGGGAGATGGGAAAAATTATGACAGTTGTAGGGGCGGGTTTTACCACTAACGGGAAGGTTTTCACCCTGATATCTCTAAACCCGCCCCTATAGAGTAAGAGTCATCTGCAACAAATGACGAAGGACGAATGACAAATGACAAATGACAAATGACCATTATGTATATTCCCCACGGACATTGTTATCTCTGGCAAACGAATTTAGTCGGACTGCATGTTATTGCCGATGGCTTGATCGCCTTAGCCTACTATTCTATTCCGGTTACGCTGCTGTACTTTATCAAAAAGCGGCAAGATGTACCCTTTAAAGGAGTATTTTGGTTATTTAGTGCCTTTATCATTAGCTGTGGTACAACTCATTTAATCGGAATTGTGACCCTTTGGTATCCTATCTATTGGATATCGGGATTTATTAAAGCCATAACCGCGATTATTTCTATTTACACAGCTTTGGTAATAATCCCGATGCTCCCGCAAGCATTAAGCTTACCCAGTCCCACCAAAATGAAGCAAATCAACGATGATTTAGCCGCTCAAATTGTACAGCGAAAGGACATAGAAACATCATTACGAGAAACGCAAGAGCGATTTATTTTAGCGGTTCGGGGGTCAGGCGATGGATTATGGGATTGGAATATTAGTACGGGAGAGGTTTATTTTTCACCCCGGTTTAAACAGATTTTAGGCTATGAAGAACAAGAAGGCGAAAATCATTATAATTTCTGGGAATCCCGAGTCCATCCAGACGATCGCGATCGCGTCATGGCGGCGATGCAAGATCACTTAGAGAATCACGTTCCTTATGCCATAGAATATCGCCTCCGCCAAAAATCTGGGGACTATTGCTGGATTTACGCGAGGGCGCAAGCCATTTGGGATGAAACGGGTAAACCAACGCGAATGGCGGGTTCAATTAGTGATATCACGGATCGCAAACGCGCCGAAGAAGCCTTACAGCAAAGTGAAGCGAAATATCGGGCATTAATTGATACCACGCAGACGGGTTATGTGGTGCTTGATCAACAGGGTAGAGTGCTGGATGCGAATCAGGAATATAGTCGCGTCACGGGACATTGTAATGTATCCGATATTCTGGGAAAAACGGTTCTAGATTGGACAGCGCCTTATGATTTAGAACGAAATGCGGCGGAAGTGCAAAAAGCGTTAGCGGAACGATTAGTGCAAAATTTAGAGGTTGATTATTGTCATCCTAATGGTAAAATTATACCGATTGAGGTGAATGCCAGAGTTATCGACACCGACGAGGGCTGTCGCATTTTAGCCTTATGTCGAGATATTACCGAACGCAAACAAGCCAGACAAGAACTCAAATCCGCGATCGCGGATTTAGCCCGTTCTAACCAAGACTTAGAACAGTTTGCTTATGTCGCCTCCCATGATTTGCGAGAACCGCTGCGAAAAATTAGGAGTTACAGTGATTTGTTGGTGAAACGTTACCGGGGTCAACTTGACGAACGCGCTGATAAATATATCGCCTATATTACTGATGCAACACAGAGAATGCAAAGCCTGATTAGCGACTTGTTAACCTATTCACGGGTAAGCAAACCGGAACTGATTCCCGAACCCACGGATTTGGGACACATTCTTAAGAAAACCCTGGCAGATTTAAGTCCTCTGATTAAAGAAAATAAGGCGGTAATTACCGCCGATTCCTTACCAACAGTTAACGCCAATTCGACACAAATGGCGCAACTGCTGCAAAACCTGATTACCAATGGGATTAAATTCCGTACCCAACAGTCGCCTCGCATCCACATCACCGCGACACGAGAGGGGCAATTTTGGCAGATTGCGGTTCAGGATAATGGTATGGGAATGGAAGCCCAGTATCGCGATCGCATCTTTGTCATTTTCCAGCGCCTACATTACCGGGAAGAGTATCCAGGGACAGGGATTGGACTCGCCGTCTGCAAAAAAATTGTCGAACGTCACGGCGGACAAATCTGGGTAGAATCGGAATTAGGACAAGGTAGCACGTTTTACTTTACACTACCCGCCGTGTAGGGGAGATGGGGGAGCTGGGGAAGCTGGGAGAGCAGGGGGAGCTGGGGGAGCCGGGGGAGCAGGGGGAGCAGGGAGAGCAGGGGGAGCA
>JGI12140J13697_1176609_pt1 | contig 11668 bp, 14 predicted proteins | sample ElkSlonscriptome_5_FD_13697 | JGI IMG/M metagenome (IMG submission 13697) | reverse complement strand
AACTTGTTTCAACGAGAACGGTTTTATGCTGACAAAGTAAAAACAATTCAAGCCGTATTTGCCCAGGTTTATCTTTGTCCCTTAAATGTAGGGAACACCGTTGTACTGGCGACGAATGGTTCCCCGCTTCATTTGCCGGAAATCCTGGAACGAATCCAAGGATTACAAAAGGACTATCACTTTGCTTTCCCCTTGTCAGAATCCGCTGTTCAGGTAAAAATAGGGTCACAGTTGATTGAGTCTATCCCTGAGTTAGACCAAGCTCAAGTGCTTGTAGATACTGAACCACCAGCCGATTATTTTGATGATCTGCCTTCCTTTAATCCCCTATTTGCTCAAGGTGTTAGCACTCGCCCCTGTCCCTGTGGGTCAGGTCAATTGTTTCAAGCGTGTCATGGCAGCTTAACTATCAACTGTCAATCGTCAACCGTGGAAACCTCTGAGTCATCGTAATGAGTAATTCTCTAGCCATTGCTACCGTAACCGCCACTCTACAACGAATCGTACAGACGTCGATTCAGGACGATATTAGTGGGGCAACGGTGACCACACTACGACCTAATGAAGTGGGAACAGCGACTCCCCAAGTGGGTGTGAATGTCTTTCTCTACCAGGTTCAGATTAACCATGCGTGGCGTCAACAGGCTGAAGTACAAGCCCGCAGTCGGAGAAACCCAGGTGCTAAGCGATCGCAAACTGCCCTAGACTTACATTACATGATCAGTTTCTACGGCAATGACAACGACTTACAACCGCAACGGTTGATGGGTAGTGTGATGGGTGGACTTAACGACTGGCGTACTCTGAAAAAAGAGAGGATTGAGCGGACTCTCCATGATTCTACTTATTCTTATTTATTAGAGTCTGACTTACCCGATCAGATCCAAGAAATCTCCCTGTGGCCCCTCGATTTGTCCCTAGAAGATTTATCCAAAGCCTGGTCAGCTTTTTTTCAAACCACTTACTTGTTATCGGTGGCGTATCGGGCTAGGGTAATTATGCTCGAAGGGCAAGATACAGGCAGTAGACCTTTGCCAGTACGCGCTCGTTCCTTAGATGGAATCGTTCCCTTTACCAATCAACCGAAAATTGATCGGATCATTTCTCAAGCTGGACGATTGGAACCCATATTAGCTGACAGTACTGTCTTAATTCAAGGAAACCATTTAAAAAGCGATATCACCCAAGTTTGGATTGGGGAAATGGAAGTCACCCCCAGTGAAATTACCGATACCCAAATTGTATTACCCCTGTCCTCTATACCCACTGATTCGTTACAGGCGGGAATGCATAGTCTCCAAGTGGTGCATCGTCTTGCCAAAGTGATGCCACCTACATCTAGTAATGGTAATGGGGCAAGCGGGAATGGGGGTCAGATGCAAACGGTTAATCAGCCGCAAACCTTTGTTTCTAGTATTCAGTCGAATGTATCTCCGTTGGTGATTCGTCCCACGATTACCAAAACCACGGTATCCAAAAAAGAAGTTGATGATGAAGATTTGCGGTCTGCGGAAATACGAGTACGATCAAATTTAACCGTAGGCAAAAAGCAGCGCGTTTTGTTAGCCCTGAATGAAATTGACACGAATCAACCAGCGGCTTATTTGTTTGAAGCCTCACCTCGCCAGACAGATGTAATTTGGGTGTCTTTCCCGGTGGAACGGATGAAAGGAGGACGCTATTTAGTTCGTTTGTTGGTTGATGGTGCAGAGAGTCCGTTGATTGTGGATACTGAACCCGATAGTCCGACGTTTAATCAGTATGTGGGTCCGAGAATATCGATTTAAAGGGTTGATTGTTCATGGTTAATTGTTCATTGGTTTTGACATCCTAAATTTGTCCCTGTTGGTTATCCTTTATTTTGGAAAAGACGATGAACGAAGATTTTATCAGACAAAAACTTAATCAAGAGTTGGATTCAATTAGTATTAACAAGTTGACCCAATTGGGGAATCAAGCGGTTCAGTTGGGGCTAATTGCAGGTCATGGTTATCATAGGGGTAAATATGAAATTCTGCGTCAGGGTGAGGCGTTACTGATGTCGCCTGATGAAGCTCAAACTTATTTGGAAAAGTTAATTCAGGACGTGACATGAAGGTTCGTAGTAGGCACTTTAGTGCCATAAGCGAGGCAAATATTGACGACAAACTTTCATATATTATTATTCTAGTAACCAAGCAAATAGGTCGCCTAACGTGAGTTGAAATTCACTGGCAAAAGTAGGAACCGGAAGCAAATCGTGGGGTTGGTCAAATACTTGGGGTTGTTGCTGTGGTAAATAGGCAAATACCGTCTGTTCATCTGGATCAATCAGCCAACCCATTTTGGTTTCAAACTGAAGACTCCGCAGAATCTTTTTAATGACTTTCGTGGCACTTTGATCAGGTGATAGGATTTCAATGATCCAATCGGGTGCGATTTCAAATACATTGGCGATACGACCATTTTCCTGGCGAGGAATTCTTTCCCAGGTAAATATGGCTACATCTGGCACAATTGACACAATTGATTTCCCGCCAAATGTACATCGCAGTTCGGGGAAAGCGCGGGCAATTTTTTTAGGCTTAACGGTAGCATTAATTGAAATAATAAGTTCCCCTTGAATGGTACTATGTTCTCCCTGTGGCATCGGTTTTTGGATAATTTGACCGTCAATATACTCGCTGGCTGGCTTGGTTTCGGGTAGCTTGATAAACTCTGCCAGAGTCAATGGTTTAGGGGGTGTCTGTAACATTTTCAGTGACCTAGAGTTACATTGTAAGTTGATAGTCTCAGACTTTGTTTGTATAGCCGTGACTTCCTTTTCAACAGGGCAAAAAGGGATTTTCTTTAATCAACCGACGGTAAGGGGGGTTCTTCTTCCTTAACTCTGCGGATAGGAAGATTGGCAATTAACGCTGTTGCCCGTTGGTTACTCTCTAGGGTAAACTCCAAACCCTCTTGATCAATCTCCACATAACGAGACACTACTTCTAGGATTTCGGAACGCATTGACTCAATCATCTGGGGACTGAGATCGGCGCGATCGTGGGCAATAACCAGTTGTAGGCGGCGTTTTACTTCCGCTCGACTGTTACTGGCACTTGTCCAGGGAAAAAGTCGTTCTAGAAGTTCGCTAATCATGGGGTTTTGCATCCGTGGTGAGTGAGGAGTGGGGAGTGATGAGTTGGGTTAATTGATTATCAACACTCAAAATTTCAATACTTCAACTGCGGAACATGCGACGGATACGATTAATCAAGGTGTCATGTTCTGCCATCAAATCCAGGAAGGGAACTTTATCGCCTTCCAAACGCCGAGCAATATTGTGAATAGCAATACCGGGAAGCGTGAGATTTTCCGCCAGGGCTAAGGGTTCGCCCCGGTTACTGGAAACAATCACGCGCTCATCATCAGGAATCACGCCAATTAAGGGAATTGCCAGAATCTCTTGGACGTCTTGCACAGACATCATTTGATCCGCTTGCACCATGGCGGGTTTCAGACGATTGACAATCAGGAAGATGCGCTTTATGCCTTGAGCTTCCAGTAAACCCACGACGCGATCAGCATCTCGCACCGCCGCAATTTCTGGCGTCGTCACGATTAACGCCTCCGACGCCGCAATAATCGCGTTACGGAATCCCATTTCGATTCCGGCTGGAGAGTCAACCAAGATGTACTCATACTTCTGAGATAGCACAGCGATGAGTTTTTTCATTTGCTCAGGGCTAACCGCTTCCTTGTTCCGGCTTTGGGCAGCCGGAAGCAGTACCAATCCCTCTTGACGCTTGTCTTTAACCAACGCCTGTTCTAAGCGACATTGCCCTGCGAATACTTCAATGGCGGTATAAACCACCCGATTTTCTAGCCCCAGGAGCAAATCTAAGTTTCTCAATCCAAAATCGGCGTCAATGAGTGCCACCTGACGACCTAATTTCGCGATCGCCGCGCCTAAATTCGCCGTAACCGTTGTTTTACCCACCCCTCCTTTGCCAGAGGTGATCACTATAATACGACTCATGAATTTAACAATAACTGGGTCTTAGCAAAATCAGCAGCTCTAGCAATACGAATACCTTGGGGTGTGACATACGCCACTTCTGGATAAAACTCAATCGGTGGCGTCTCCGGTGCCCTAGCCACAGCATCCGCAATTCGGAGTTGGGTGGGTTCCATTTTCAGAGCCATAATCCGACAGGAACGATTGCCATCAGCTCCCGCATGAGCTACCCCGCGTAGACGCCCCCAAATGAAGATGTCTCCGGCTGCAATCACTGTACCCCCCGGATTTAGGTCTCCCAGTATAACAATAGTACCAGGATGCCGAATTTCTACACCCGATCGCACGGTCATTTGTAAGTATAGGGGTTCGGTTAACTCCTGAGAGAGTTCAGGGGTTTGATGGAGAGAATAGGTAGCCGATTGTTGCTCGACACAATACCCGGCTGTCGCCGCAGCAACGGCTGTTTGGCGTCGGCTGGTGTACACCCGTGAGATTCGCAGCCCAACGTCGTTCAATACATCCGCGATCGCTTGTAACTTCAGTCCATCCAATAATTGGTCACCTGCCATCAGATGTACCGTACCCGGCACTTGCCAAAAGCGATCGCTTCCATGACAGCGATGCTTAAACTGCTGCCACAGATCAGACCAACTGGCATCGGACATATCTTCCACTGAGGGCAAGATAAGCTGTAGCCCTTCCTCGGTCTGTTTCAGGCGGACTTGAGACTGGCAATCCATTGCCATGTCGCTCTCGGCAACCGTTGACATAAATAATAGTTGGTCAGAATCTGAAGTCATGCAACCACAGGCGTTCTTATCGGCAAACAACCTAAATTAAACGACATCGTACCTTAAGCGCAAGTCTTGGTCGAGAATTTCTTCAAGGGTGTTCCTTCAACCTAGAACGTCCGACAAGTCCCCTGAGATGATTATAAATAATAATAAGAATTAGTTGAATTGGGGGTTAGAGAGACTGGGCTAAACGCTAACGTCCAGAGTCAAACGTTTTCACCAGTTCTCTGGTGGATATCAACATCTCCCCCCTTATCAGGTCTGACCTCTGTAGAGTAGAGTGGTATATTTAAGTCAGTGGTGGACTACTCACCTCTTGAACCGTTGAAGCTGGCGATTGTTCTACTTCATCCCTTGAAGATGTAGTGTTTTGTGTCAGACCTACTGAAGTAGCATAAACGTCGGTCAGAGAGTTAGCTAGGTATTGCGAACTCTTTTTTGTGCGTTGAGCTACCATTAACAGCAAGTAAATCGCGACCAAATAAACAGTTGCCAGAACAGGAATAATCAAAGGCATATCAGTGTAAATCATAGTATGAACGAACAGCAAAGTTATGTAAGATTTCATAGAAGCTGAGGCAACGGTACTAGCTAACCAGGGAGCAATAAACCCTAGCACCATGAACCCCGGGGAAAACTTCCCCAGCTTTTCGGTTGCTTCACTACTACTGACAGTGATGTGTACAAGCCTTTCTCCAACTCAGTTGGATGAAGCTTGACAGGTTTCCTACCGGAAAGCTCCTGTTTATGTAAAATAGAGGACGACACTTAGTTAAACTACCCAGCCGTCATCCAAAACCTTGAGGCTATCTCTGCCTACCTAACGGCACCTTAACCTAAAGGTAAGGAAGCTAGTTGTCCCTACCATCTCGGAGTCAATCGGTCGATTAATCTTTTGAAATCCTTAATATTTAGCTTAACATAAGAGTTCCAGCAATTTCTAGGAATTTTCTTATCAACTTAATAAGTCGATACAATTCCAGGGAGTCCCCCCCATCAGGTTATTGGTCAAACAGATTTCCCTACTTGGGACGCTTCGCTTAAAATTAAGGAAAGAATATGTAAACTTTCGTAACCTAATTTCTGAGTCGCCCAATCCATGACCTCAGTGACTTCCCTTTTTGCCCCTGTTGAAGCAGACCTCTATCTGCTGACCGAGAACTTAAAGAACCTAGTGGGTGCCCGTCACCCCATCCTCTATGCCGCAGCAGAACACCTATTTGGGGCTGGGGGCAAGCGGGTAAGACCAGCCATTGTCCTATTGATTGCGCGAGCGACGGTGCTGGATTCGGATATTACCCCCCGTCATCGACGTCTAGCGGAAATTACCGAAATGATTCATACCGCTTCTCTGGTTCACGATGATGTCGTGGATGAATCATCAGTCCGTCGCAATGTCCCCACGGTTAATAATATGTTCAATAACCGCGTCGCCGTACTAGCTGGAGATTTTTTGTTTGGTCAATCGGCTTGGTATCTGGCTAATCTCAACAACTTAGAGGTGGTCAAGTTACTCTCCCAAGTGATTAAGGATATGGCGGAGGGAGAAATTCAGCAGGGGCTGACGCGATTTGAAGCGAGTACCACCATTGATACCTATCTAGAAAAGACCTACAAGAAAACAGCATCCCTGATTGCCAACAGTTCCAAGTCAGCCGGACTGTTGAGTGGCGTCTGTCCCGAGGTAGCTGAAAATCTGTATCGCTATGGAAATCATCTAGGTTTAGCCTTCCAGATTGTTGATGATATCCTCGATTTCACCGCATCTACAGAGGTGTTGGGCAAGCCGGCGGGTTCTGATTTGATTAGCGGCAATCTAACTGCCCCTGTCTTATATGCTATGGAAGAAAAATCCTACCTAGAGGTCTTGATTGAGCGAGAGTTTGCCCAACCGGATGACATTAATCAAGCCTTGGCATTAGTGATGGAGAGTGGGGGTATTGAGCGATCGCGTGAACTGGCGGCTTACCATGCTCGTCTCGCCTTAGACAATCTGACGCCCTTGAAACCCTCACCCGCTACGACAGCTTTAGTCGAGCTAACTGATTACGTCCTGAGTCGCATGTACTAGTCAAAGGGAACAGGGAATAGAATATCCAATTAAAAAGCACATCAGCTTAATGCAGCATGAAGGATGAAGCATTAGAATATCCTGGTTCCCTCCTCCATCCTCCATCTTGGATGCGGCAAGAGGACTCCCGTTATACCCGCGCTTGGTTAGCGGCAGGGGAATTGCCGCCAAATAAACAATTGAGCGAAAGTGAATCCTCTGTTTCAGAATTGATATTCATAGCCGTCAGCCTTGTGAATAGTTTTCAGGTATTTGGGATGTACATCAAACTTTTGAGCGGGTAGTTGCAGAATAAAGCTTGGTCTAAATCGAATAGCAATTCGACCAACGTACTGACCTACAAACTTACCTTTTGGAACGTCTGCTTTAACAACGTCGCCTGTTTGAAACCCCTGAAAAAACTTAGCTTTTGGAGCATGAGCTTTGGGAAAACCGTATTGATCAGGTCGGCAACGTTGTCTTGTTCCGTGTCCTTTTGCCGCCACCTTGAGAGGTTTAATCCCCCTAAGCAATAGGCATTTGTTACTCGCCCCTTACAGGATTGAACAACAAGCTCACTGGCTTAACTCATTACGCCTGTTTAAAACTGTACGAAAGAGCTACAAACTGGCACGTATCTGTAGGTTTCATGAACTGAATAACGTAGTTATTGCGAACTGAGTCTGGTCAAGGAGCGAGCTTTTTCAAGCTCCCGTCATACCCGTTAGGGTTGACGGTGAGTTCTTGACCCTTTGTCCTCGGCTAAGATGTGAATTCCGGTAAAACTCTTAAATTCCAGCTCCATCCAAAAATTGCTGAATCGCTTTATCTCGAAGTTGGCAGCTATCCGCCTTAACCATCGGAACCCGATCAGAATTCAAATCGCGCCAATTTTGCACAGGTGTCGATGACGGCTTTTCGCTTAACTCTGCCAACTTTTGTTCCAGGATTTCAATCCGATCCACTAATGATCGAATCACAGTGGCTTCAGAATCGGGCAAACTACCATGCTCTAGGGGATTAACGCGCACTCCAGAACGATAAACGATGCGACCTGGAATACCGACAACTGTACAGTCAGACGGAACATCTCGCAAAACGACTGAACCTGCACCAATGCGGACATTGTTGCCAATTTGAATGTTACCGAGAACCTTGGCACCCGCACCAACGACAACATTTTCTCCTAAGGTGGGATGGCGTTTGCCACATTCTTTCCCTGTACCCCCTAGGGTGACGCCTTGATAAATAAGACAGTAATCGCCCACAATTGCCGTCTCACCAATGACAACACCCATGCCATGATCAATGAAGACACCTTGACCAATTTGGGCGCCGGGATGGATCTCAATACCCGTCAAGCTGCGAGAAAACTGAGAAATAAAACGAGGGATGAACGGAATCCCGATAGTATGCAACCAATGGCAGAGGCGGTGAAACAGGAGTGCCTGTAGACCGGGGTAGCATAATAAAACCTCGAGCCAGTTGCGAGCAGCGGGGTCGCGATCAAAGATGATGCGGAAGTCAGCTAAAAACGTGGATAGCACAAGCGAGTTAAGAGAAACAAACGTAAACAACTCATTGACTATCTTATCGTTCTTGGCTACTCTCGCACAGTCAGGGTATAGTTCCAGGCTTGATTGGGATTGATGGTTCCCACCCAGACTTGATACTCTCCTGCCTCAACGTTTGAGCTGGTTACGCTAGCATCTTTGCTTGCGCCCGTATCATCACCGCACAAGGCAAAGCCATTGGGTCCAGTAATCAATAATGTGGTGTCTTGACCGCCACTATCAACGGCAATCTGGAGCTGATTAAAATCTGCGTCTAAGTCTATGATGTGATCGGGAGTTTCCTCGGCGTAGCCCAAACAAGGATTATTTTCGCGATCGCGGTTCACTAGCGACGGCAATGAAAATGAACCCCCTGTCGTACCTATCGCCGCTCCCTCCTCCGAGGAAAATCCGGGTGATAAGGTTAACGTGCCAAAATTGGCTGACTGGGATAAAACGGGTGTAGCCGTTAGCGCTATCACCATGGCTATTAATACTTGAGAACCCCTTTGCCGTAACATACCTTAACTCTCCTGGAAACACTGATTGTTAACTTCTTTCCCTATCCCCCTTGAGTACCAGTTGATCAGACTGTCTACTCTTGTTCTATCTGATTTCCCGCTTATATAGTGTTGAAGAGGTGACACCTTGGCATCTGCCACACTCGTTTGGCTCTGGAGGTACTGTGCCTTTAATTATATTGATTTCGCTGCTGCTGATTATGAGTTGGCTATTTTCAGAGGTTCTCGTCTTGTTTCCGGTGGATATCTTAAATTCATTGAAACCGTTCACCTCATTAACCCTGATTGTTGCCTTACTCGCTTTTTTGTGGTGCTTTGGCGAGTAAGATAATGGTAATGCCACTCTGCCTATAAATTAGGAACGTCAGTCTTGGCAAATAGAGGGTTGGGTTTTGTCCATTCCACCCATAAGTAAACTTGTGATTGACCGAAGGAGAATTTAACCAATGTTTCTTGATGAACTCACCCCTATCGTTAAAGAATTGTTCCAACAGCCTGTAGCATTCTTAGGCGGATTTTGTTCAGGAGTGTTTCGACTCAATCTTTCAGATGACCCCGTTAAAAGTTGGCTCGATCAGCAAACGGGTTCCACGAGCTATACGACCACTCCGACAGGAAGTGACAATGGCAGGACGAACGGACCTCAATCTATCTCGATTGAATAGAACTCCGAGGGCATAACACTCTCACTGGTGACATCCTCCTACACTGACCCTAAGGGTACAGGGTAGGCTTCCTTTTGTACTAAGAAATGTTAACGACCCTCAAATCCATTGCCTGTTGCCTGTGACACACCGAGCGTGTTACCGAGCGTGTTACTGAGCGAAGTCGAAGTAAGCCGAGGTAAGCTAGATAACCGACCAGAAAACCATTTCTAGGTTATCATTAACGATATCTGTAAGTTCAGTTCTACCTTTGGTGAGATTTTTGGTTGGGCAGCTACATTCCTAGTTGATCACCCTGGAAACTAACCACGGATTACCAGACAAGACTTTAAGCTATTTGCATTTTCGAGTTTTCGTCTGTGGCTCTGAACTTTAGCCTTTCGTTCAGCCTTATCGATTTCAAATGACCATTTACATCGGAAACCTGTCTTACCAAGCTACCGAAGACGACTTACAAACAGTATTTGCTGATTATGGCACTGTCAAGCGAGTCGTATTACCCACAGATCGGGAAACAGGTCGAGTTCGAGGCTTTGCTTTTGTCGAGATGACAGACGAAGCTCACGAAGAATCTGCTATTTCCCAATTGGATGGCGCAGAGTGGATGGGACGCCAGCTCAAAGTTAATAAAGCCAGACCCCGGGATAATAATCGTGGTGGATCTCGCCGCAATACCGCAAATAATGCGTGGTAGCGCTAAAGCGAACCCGATTTAACGCTCTTTGAACCAGAAAAAATTTTACGTAGTAAGGGACATAAAGCCTGATTTTGCCTTGTGTCCCTTTTCTGGTATTTGCCGTATTTGTCGCTACAACGTCAAGAGTCTAACGTGCATTAATCTCCTAGACAAATTCCTAAACCTCTGGCGGTTTTCACCAGAGTCCCTTGGGAATCCACCGCTTTATACTGACCGATCGCGTCTACAATCGGGACGCTGACAACCTGTCGATTTTGCCAGGTCACCATCTTATCGTAGTCTTTGTCCGCAATTAAATCCACAGCGGCGACACCGAAGACTGAGGCGGTGAGACGATCTAAGGGTGACGGGGTACCACCGCGCTGGGTATGTCCCAACACCGTCACTCGTGTTTCTGCACCACTGCATGCGCTAATTCGTTCTGCCAAATAGTGACCAACTCCACCATAGCGACATTCGCCAAAACTGAGCATATTCTGCACCACTTCCCCAGATTCGGTGCGAACGGCTTCGGAGACAATTGCCACACTATAGTTATTGCCCTGTTGTTTGCGTTGTTGGATTTGCTGGCAGATTCGTTCTAGAGTATAAGGGATTTCCGGAATTAGAATAATATCAGCACCGCCTGCAATTCCCGCACTAATCGCAATATGACCCGCATCGCGCCCCATAACTTCCAGGATCATCACCCGATCATGGCTAGCGGCGGTAAACTGTAAACGGTCGAGGGCTTCTGTGGCAATATTTACCGCTGTATCAAATCCGATGGAGCGCTCCGTAATCCCCACATCATTATCAATCGTTTTGGGAATCCCCACCAAATTTATCCCCCCAACTTCCGCCAGTTTACGCAAAATCGCCAAACTACCATCACCACCAATCCCAATCAGGGCGTCGAGTCCCAACTGATGATACCCTTGTGCAATTTCCGCCGAGCGATCGCGTACTGTACCATCAGACATGGGAAATGCAAATGGGTTGCCTTTATTCGTCGTTCCCAGAATCGTTCCCGCCAAAGTTAGCGCCGCATCCACTTGCTTGGGTTCGAGGCGAGTCGCTTGGGGAGGGCGCTGCATCAAGCCTTGGGTGGCGCGATAAATGCCCCAAACCTCCCAATTGTACGTTCCCACCGCTCGGTGAACCACCGCTCGAATCACCGCATTTAACCCCGCACAATCCCCACCACTGGTGAGAATACCAATCCGTTTGTGTTCTGCCATACTGTTTATAGTTTGGTTACCTCAGCCTGTTCATCCTCAATACTACAAGCTGAAACAACAGGGGAAGCCTATAGAGAATGATATTCTACTACACTGACCCTATAGGTACAGTGTAGGCTTCCTTAGTCGTAACCTTACGCTAAAATCGGCTTACCCTGAAGGAGTGCAAGATGGAAGTTTAAG
>JGI12140J13697_1116847_pt1 | contig 11673 bp, 10 predicted proteins | sample ElkSlonscriptome_5_FD_13697 | JGI IMG/M metagenome (IMG submission 13697) | reverse complement strand
TCGCCAGTTGAATCTAACCCGCATCACCCAACCGGAGGATTTTTGGGAGAAGCATTTATGGGATTCGTTGCGAGGTGTGGCTTCCCTGTTGTCAGGGGAGGAGAAACCGCTGAGAATTATTGATATTGGTACGGGTGCAGGATTCCCCGGATTGCCTGTCGCGATCGCGCTTCCTTCAAGTTCGGTGACGTTACTCGATTCGACGCGCAAGAAAGTTACCTTTCTCGATACCCTGATTCCCCAGTTAGCCATCCCTAATACTACAACTGTACTGGGTCGGGCGGAAAAAGTTGGACAACACCGTCAGCATCACCAACGGTATGACATCGCCCTGGTTCGGGCTGTGGGTTCGGCATCCGCTTGTGCGGACTATGCGTTACCCTTCCTGAAGCCTGGAGGGTTAGGGATTTTATATCGAGGACATTGGAGTGACGATCAAACCGATGAGTTGAAGGGGAAGGTTGAATCATTAGGGGGCGCGATCGCATCGGTTGAATCCTTTACCACGCCGCTATCTCAGAGTATCCGCCACTGTTTGTACTTACGGGTCATCCCTGATCCGGCTTGAATCCCCTAGTCGTGAGTCCTAAATCACTCACATCTGGTAAAAAACCCCAATCTTTCTGATATACTAGCTTGCCTGCGGCAACTCGTGTTAGGTTAACAATAGTGTAAATATTCTGTAATAATTAGAGTTACGAGCCAAAGCATTAGCTTCAAACCTGATATGACGACCCGGAGTTCACAAAGGGGTCGTAGCTAAACCGTGTAAATGGTCAAAAGAGTTTGATTTTACTACATCAGTCTGTGCTGTTGAGGTTGGTCAGGATCAGTGGAAAATTATCTGGACGTAAAAATCGTTCATTCCTTTCCTCTATCCTGTTTCAATCCAATTGCTGGTGTATGCTCATGGATTTAAATTTCAATCACATCTGGAGGTATCCTTCATGTCCGTTCGTCTTTACGTTGGCAACCTGCCAAAAGAACCCGTTGATCGCGATGAACTGCAAGCAATTTTTGCCGAAGCTAGTCCATCGGTTTCCACCAAAGTGATTAAAGATCGCAAAACGGGGAAATGTCGCGGATTTGGTTTTGTCACCGTTCCCAATGATGAGTTGGCTGAGCAAATTATTGAGAAATTCAACGGTCACGTCTTTAAAGACAGCGCCTTGAAAATCGAAAAAGCCCAGCCCAAGTCAAAAAGTTCCAATGAGGAGGAATCTCGCCCAGCTGGGGGTGGTGGTGGTGCCTCTGGACGTCGAGGGGGTGGCAAAAAAGCCAAACGGAATACTCCGGCACCCGATGCGGGTTCAGTTCAACCTGACCCCCGGTGGGCAGATGATTTGGCAAAACTCAAGGAACTTTTATCGGCACAACCGAATAATTCCTAGAGTTGGTTTAACTCAAAAGCTCAATCAACTGAACTCGTCTAGCGACAAAAGCGGCGTTAGACAACCCGCGCTAACCGTAGGACACGGTAAACGCAGTGTTTTCTGCTGCCAATTTGCCGTGTCCGTCTTTGTTGCCAACTTTCAGGCAATGGTGATCGCTAAAGACCGACCGACAATGATACCCTTACTTCTGGGGTGACATTCTGAAATCTGGGCATCGTTAACCCAACGATGACATAAGCCCCATCCCCAGTAATTCATAACCAAGAAGGACATTTTAGTATGAGTGCAGAAACTGACCCGGTTAAGGTGATGAAGCAAGAAGTCGGTAAAGCAGCGGCTGAACGGGTGCAATCCGGGACAATTGTTGGCTTAGGTACAGGCTCAACTACGGCGTATGCGATTCAGTATATCGGCGATCGCATCAAAAAAGGTGATCTGAAAGATATCAAGGGAATTCCCACTTCATTTCAGGCAGAAGTGTTAGCGAAAGAGCATGGTATTCCCTTAACTAGCTTAGATGCGGTGGATCATATTGATGTTGCCATTGATGGCGCTGATGAAGTTGATCCGCAAAAGAATTTGATTAAAGGCGGTGGTGCCGCCCATACTCGTGAGAAGGTTGTGGATTCTCTCGCCGCTCAATTTATTGTGGTGGTTGATAGTGGTAAGCTAGTTGATCGACTGGGTTCTACGTTTAAACTACCTGTAGAAGTTATTCCTATGGCGTATGCCCCAGTGATGCGGGCGCTTGAGAAATTGGGAGGCAAACCCGAATTACGGATGGGGGTCAAGAAAGCGGGACCCGTGGTAACCGATCAGGGCAATATGGTTATTGATGTTACCTTTGATTCTATGGATAACCCAGGTGAATTAGAAAAGACGATTAATAATATTCCTGGTGTTTTAGAGAATGGTTTATTTGTCGGTGTGGCTAATGTGGTGCTAGTCGGTGAAGTGAAAGATGGTAAACCGCTAGTACGCGAGATGTAATCGGTTATCCATCTAATTTTATTGTAGGGTGGGTAAGACTATAAACATTGAAATGCTGATGTTATAGTTCGTTGCTCTTGCCCACCAAGCGAGGAACTGTAATTTAGTAGTATGGTTAAGTTGGGTTTATAACGCTCTATCTGCCCGAGTCGGATTCGTGTTATCTACAACAAACCGCTGTTGAGCATCGAGACATGCTTGAACCAGAATCGCTTCCCGATGCCGAGTTTTGAGCATATCCAAGTTAATCCGGATATGAGTATTATAAAAGCGATCGCGGCAAAATGATGATTTCCCTGACGCCTGAATTCCGATTAAGATAACCGCTTCCATAGTGGTTTTGCTTTATTGCTGCGACAACTCCATAACCCTTAAATTGAAGGGTACTGAAATTTTGGCTGGTGGGCATTGCCCACCCTACTGGCTACGATATATCAGGGATTTCGGTGATATAAAATTATTGAGCGTACCATTGTCTTTAAATTAGGATGAGAGTGACGGCGGTGATTTTTTACGGTGTTGGTGATAGTATCGGTAAACCTCAAGGTTTAACAAACAAGCCATCAGCCAGGTTAATCCTGCCGCTTGTCCAGCGACGATATCTGTGGGCCAATGAATACCCAGATAAAGCCGACTGAAGCCAATTAAAGCAATCAAGGCAATAAGTAGGCTAACAATCCACCACCGCCAACGGCGAAAGTGGCGGGCTAGCAAATAGGCAATAAAACCGTAGATAACCAGTGATAACATGGCATGACCACTAGGGAAACTGGAGGTATTGGGTTCACTCCTAGTCATTTCCCAGAGTTGAGGGCGCTGACGGTCAAATAACTGTTTAATTAACAGGTTTAATCCGGTTCCGCCAATAGCCGTAATCGCTAAAGCGGTAAAATAAACGCGCTGTTGTCGCGCCCAAAATATTGCCCCTAAAATTAGACAAATTAGAGTAACAACCACGGTTCCACCGATAATCGAAGCACCCCGCATCACCCAATCTAGCAGCGGCGAATGGAGTCGTTCTACCAGCAACATGAGCGTTTTGTCAATTGCCTGGGTTTGATCCTCTAACACCTCATCTGCAATTTCTAGAAAAACCCAAAGCCCCACTATTGTCAAGATTACCCCGGCAATTGGGATAATAGCAAGCTTCCAGAATAGAGGCTTATTAGCTTGCGATCGCCAAATCTGGATGATAGATGCAATGATTTGGCTTAATTTTTCCTTGAACACCGTTCATTTCCTATCTTATAAAGAAGTTATATTAACCATTCAATTAGAGTATCACCAATAACTGCTCAATCAAACCTGCCTTTCCTAAAGGAAATAATAATGTAGGGGCGGGCGCGAGCCATTTAATTAGGATATCACCGATAACTGCTCAACAAAACCCGCCCTTTCCCAAGACATCATCTCTCAACTTCAGTGGTATTAGTAGATGTCAAAGAGAATTTAAGCGTACCTTGATTAGCATGTCATTCAACGCCTCTTTTACTGATGGTGTTGCAGGTAGTTCACTCGACTGACTGGCTTGTTCTAATTCATCATACAGCCGTTCGTATTCTCCCCGATAAAATGCTAAATCTCCCTCTTCTATCGGAGATTTTTCCGCATTGGTTAATTTCTGGGTAATTAAATCGGAAATATAGCTTAATCTAAATTCTTCATTCAACTTGAGCAAATTGGCTTCTACTTCACCGGTTTTCATTAAATGAATACCTGTGAGTAAAACCCGATAGACATAAAGCAAGGGCTTAATGCGACGCGGACATTCTTTGCCAAACAGTCGCCATTGAGTTCGGGCAAACCCCAAGTAGTGATGGCTGTGGTGGCGGGTGATGCATCCTTTCGCGATCGCCTTTAATTCTTGATGGTCTGGAGTTGTATAAACAATCAGGGGAGAGTACAATTGCTCTAAGACATATCCATTCTTTTTCAAGAGCAGAGAAAAGAATTTTTTGATATCGTGAGTGACTAGATCCAGTTCCAATCCATCTCTCATTTGCGATACTTCAATTATCTCACGTCCGGCTTCCAATCCGACTACTTCTTGTATCGGTAAAATGTGACTACCGCGCAAATCGTAATCAGAATCGGGTGAGGGGAATCCATATAAATGCGCCCCGCTAATAGTGGCAAACAACAGCGGATACGGCTGATCGGCAATAGCGGGAAGTAAGGTATTTTGTCTTTCAATCATGATTTGTCTGATTTTTTAAAATATCTCTACCGATTGGGTTAAATCGGATTAATCGGAAACCTTCGTAGGAGTACAAAACCTTGTGTTCTTCTCAATCCTTAATTTAATTGATAACGCTTACACCCAGGAAATATAGGAAGCAACAGCCTTAATTTGTGTCAACTTAAGCTCAAAACTTGGCAATACCTTGATTTGACCCCTCCCTAACCCCACCCTTGCCAAGGGGAGGGAACTCGGATGACTTTTAGTTATTCTGCCTAATCTTAATGTACTGACACTGAATCCACTAAAAAACGCTTTTGTTGATAGGGTTGCTGACAGGGGAACGGCTGTTCAATAAACCAGTGTTTACACCCATCTGGTGACAGAGACGAAACTTGACTTCCGGCACTTTGAAACGCACCGTGCATACAAATGTTTCCCTTATGTTCTCGTAAAATTGATTGCGCTGTCTCAATCGAAAATTTGCCTTGATTAACTTGACATAAATGTCTGACTGTCCCTTCTCTGGAATCAATGGATAGGGATTCTGAATATCCTCCTTCCGAAAAAATGCTGGCAAAATCAAAATCTTCCTCTCCCGCACACCATCCTCGATTCACCGCATAATTAATTATCTCTGGATGGCGCAAATCACCTGAATTCCGAATACTGAGATTATTAGAAATTGAGCGAGTTCCTTGTTGTACTCGTTCAGCTACCCAATACTCGCCAGCGGTTTCTAATACCCAGGCTTCTTGGTAGTCTGCCAGAATAAATGAATTATGATAATTCATGGCGAAGTTTTCGGCACAATTCCCGCCTTGTCCATATTCTTTTAGCAGTGAGGTAATTACATAAAGCGCATCTAATGCTGTTTTGCCGCGTTCTAAGCCTAAGCGGACTAAATCCATGCCCAGCAAACCTTTGGTTTTATAGGGTTCAACTGTCCAAACGGCTTCATTGCCAATCACAACGCCACATTCATTCGCCCCCATTTCTGCACCCCACATCCATCGGGGTTTGGAGAGGATCACAGCTAGGGTTTTGTTAACTTGGGGAATGGCAATATAGGTACATTCAACTGTTGTGTTTGAGTTTTTGTTTCTGGCGGGAATGACGACAACATCTTGAATTTCACCCTGGGGGCGATCGCTATTTTTGCCGAAGATAACGTTACCGTTGACTGTTGAGTTGGGTAAGGCAACAAATGTATCACACATAGGATTTATCAATTTGACTTCAAAAACAGGTGGTGAATGGAATAAGGGATTTAATGGTGTAGAGACGTAGCATGCTACGTCTCTACAAGGTTAGGATGTGGGGCAAATATTTTGATATTTCATTATTCATTATAGGAAGGAATGCGAATGTTTAGGGCGAAGACAGGGCAACTACGAACGACTCCGCCTTGCTTGAATTAAAAAGGCATTGGCTTTTTCATAATCCGGACGTTCGGGTAATGAAGTTTTTCTCAATGCTTCATCAAACTGATGATGTAACGCTAACCGCCAAGCGTTTACCTCGTCCCAAGCCATGTCTCCCTGGCGAATCGCTAGCAATTGTTGTCGATAGTCCTCGACTTTAACCGGAACAAAGCCGTCTTTGAGGATTGTAATCCCTGATAATAACAACCGGATCAGATGCATGGCGTGTTTTAAGCGAATTTTTCCTTTGGTGCGAAGATCTTGCTCCATTTTTTTGAATTGGGACATTACATAACCGTTATAGGTTTGATAGACTAATTGCGACAGAAACATTTCTCGCTGCTCTAGCAAGTCTTTGGCGATGGGGGTTGCTGTCTCGACTAAGGGAGTATACAAGCATTCTAAAACATTGGGATTGGCTTTAAGCGCTAAGATTAAAAACTTTTGGAGTTCCCAATAACATTCCTGGTTTTCTTTATTTTCTAATTGTTCGGGAATGCCGTAAAGTGACCAGTGAACGTCAGCAGGCGGTAAGTAAATCCCACGACGGTCAATATCTGAGGTTTCCTGATCTAAACCAAACGCCCTAGACCCGACAATACAACGATAGATGACATACTCGTATAAATTGTAATCACTCAGGCTATCTGCGGCTTGCTGTAATCCTTCGTTTTGAAAATGCTTACGGATACTAAATTCTTGTCGATTTAGGGTGATTTCAACGTTGTTCGGTAAACGGATACGATAGGCATGGGAATTATCAGTTGGCGATTTGACGATAACACCAACCGCACCGCGTACACATAAGGGTTCATTGGCAGAATTTTTGACCTCGACACGACTGACAACTTGCGTACCGACGGGCAGAATTAAGTTAGGATTCATGGATAACTCGATAAGCTGTCATGCATTTAACTTGAGTATAGGTAGTGAGCAAGATGCTCACACAACAAGGATTTTTCTGAGAACCGTCTGCCTTATGCCTTTGACACAGCGATCGCGGATTGTCCTAAACTGATACCAAACACCGATCATTAATCAGGGCATGGGGCAGAAACGGGCAATAGTATGCGGATATTATGGCAAGGGCAATGGGGGTGATGAGGCGTTGCTGGCGTCGTTGCTACAAATGCTGCCTAAATCGATAACACCACTGGTGCTTTCAGGTAATCCGAACCAGACAGGTAAACGCTATGGGGTAGAAACCTGCGATCGCACCTCGGCGTTCCGTGTCTTGCAAGCCTTTAACCAAGCCGATAGTTTTATCTGGGGGGGTGGTAGTTTAATCCAAGACGCTACCAGTGCCATGAGTCCAGTGTACTACAGTGGTTTAATGGGATTAGCTCAACAGCGGGGCTTTAAAACCATTGCCTGGGCGCAGGGAATCGGTCCATTGCAGCGTCCTCTAACCCGCTGGATGGCGCGACAATGTTTTCAAGGGTGTACAGGCGTCAGTGTGCGCGATCGCACCTCAGCCGCTCTCCTAGCCGATTGGCAGGTGCCGTTTCGGGTTGCTCCTGATCCAGTCTGGGCATTAGACTCAACCCCAGTCCCTGGATTGTGGGATTTACCGGCACCCAGAGTCGCCGTCACCTTGCGATCGCACCCCCATCTTACCCAAGAGCGTCTCGCCAACCTCACCCAAGCTCTGATCGCCTTTCAAGGAGCCACCAAAACCTGTATACTACTTGTGCCATTTCAGGCATCTCAAGATCTGAGCATCGCCCAATCCATTGCCTCCCAGCTTCCGGATACCCATCAGATTTTCCAGCTCGATGAACCCCAACAATTAAAAGGATTGTTTCGCGGGGTAGAAATGGCAATTGGGATGCGCTACCACAGTCTGATTATGGCAGCAGCCCAAGACTGTCGCTGTTTTGCCTTAAGCTATGACCCGAAGGTTGATTCCCTAATGGCAGAACTCGACTTGCCGGGATGGAGGTTAACCGACATACCCAATGACCCAAACGCGATCGCGCATACCTGGATCGATTACTATGCCAATGGTAATCCTCTTAGCCGCGATCAAATCCAATCCTTAGTCGATCGGGCGTTGATGCATCAAGATTTATTGGTAGACATCCTCGTCAAGGAGTCATGAAAAACAAAGGCAGAGGGCAGAAAGCAGAAGGCAGAGGGGTAGAGGGGGTTTATTCCGATGATTTTGCATACTCTGGTGAGGCGGTTGTTAAATTCTCCCAGCACAATTTGTAATCTGGCGAGTTTTGTGTCTTACTTTGGAAAGGAGTCAAAAACCAGGAAATCTTAACTCACCTTGGCTCTGAGCCATCCCCCAGCTTAAAACCCAAAATACTGGTTTATATCAATAACAACTTAAAATTCATAGTCCATAATTGATAATTTGGTTGATTTGTGACCCTCTGGATGAAGAGCAATGAGTGATTCTGACACCCCCAATAAAGAGCCTCTCCCGGAGTCCAGTGAATGGACTGATGAGAGTGCTGAACATACTCCCGATGAGCCAGAGAATCCTGAATCTCAGACGCTGCTCAACCTCTTTCAGATAGCCGACATGAATGAGGATGAACCCCAGCCGGATGTGGACATCGACCAAACCGTCGAGTTAGACTCCCCACTCAACGTTGAGGCAGAACCTAGCGATCCTGAATCACTCCCCACCCTGGCAGAATCTCGCAACAAAGACAACGTTGAGGCAGAACCTAGCGATCCTGAATCACTCCCCACCCTGGCAGAATCTCGCAACAAAGACGCGGATTGGTTTGCCCTTGCTCAAAAAATGCGCCAGCGCAATCGCCGCTTGCTCGAACAAATTGCTCAACTTCAGGGCGCCCTGAATGAAAAACAAGACGCCTTAAACGCCGAGATGCTGCGATCGCAAGAGCAGGATAGTCTGATTGTCCGCCAAGGTGAGGAACTTAACACGCTGCAAGACCAATTAACTCGTCTCTTCCATACCCTAGAATCCTCCCATCAAGCCGCAACTCGTCAGCAAATTCTGATTGAAACTTTGTCCGAGCAACTACAAAGCTCTCAAGAACGAGTCGCCCAACTAGAACGGGAATGCGCCCTCACCCAGCAACGGAATAACGAACAATCCCATCAATTAGTGCAATCGGCTAATACCTGTCGAGAACTGAAAACCCGCTTACACCGACAACAACAGCAAACCTTACAATTCAAAGTCGCCCTGGAAAAATGCCTGGAAATGCCGAATCGTCAGGTAAGCGAAGCCCAACCTACCCGTCCAAAACGGGATGTAGGCGGTGTTGTCCCCAAAGCCCAACCCATCCAACCGTGGTCCACTCAACAGGATTTCCTCGCCGACGAATCCTCAACGGATACTGAACCCCTGTGGAATCGTCCCCTCCAGCTTGATTCATTATTGGCGACATCTACTGATACCGAAGACGTTACTGAACCCACAGAGTCTCACCCATCAACAACGCCAATTGACTCAATCGTTACTCCGATTTCAGGCAGTACGGCGGCGGAGTTAGAAGCCGAGCGACAACTTCTGGCGGAAATGAACTCCCTGGCGCAAGCTTCAGGATTATCAGAAGTAGCATACGATTTAACTCAGGAGCCAAACCCTTGGATGCTCGAACCTGGAAGGGACGCCGAAACGGTTGATGAATCCGGATTCTCCTCAGCAGAGACATCAGAGACTGAAGATGAAGGGGATGAAGAGAATGAGGTGACTCTCCCCCAACCCAATTGGCCCTCACCCGTCGTTTATCCCCTACGACGTCCGAAAAAAATTAAGTCATTGTCATCAATTGAGTTACCGAGTTTTCCCCGGTATCGCCCTGTCTAGATAATCGATATAAAACAAATGTCCCAATCCTTAGAGCATCAAGAGCGAGATAGCCTGGACATTCAATTACTGGTTCTGGATATTGATGGCACGATCGCGGGTGAAACCAATACGATTACAGAACCTGTAAAGCAAGCCATTCGTAGGGTACAAACAAAGGGAATTCAAGTCGCGATCGCAACCGGACGCATGTACTGTTCTGCTTTACGCTTCCATCGGGATATCGGTTCTACTCTACCGATTCTGGCGTATCAAGGCGCATGGATTCAAGATCCCGCCACACAGACAATTCACCGACATTTATCAGTCTCCCGTGCTAGGGCTGAACAATTATTAGATTACTTTGAGAGTGACATGCTGCGATCGCAGCTTTCCGTGCATTTCTATATCAATGACCAATTGTATGTTCGGGAAATGACCCCCGAAACCCAACGCTATGCTCAACGGGCAGATATTGAACCGCTATCGGTGGGTGACTTGCGCCAGGTACTCACGAACGAACCCACCAAGGTATTAGCCCTCTGTCAGGATACAACGGTTATCGACCAATTATTTAGCCGCTTACGCCAGCAATACACCCCAGCTGAACTTTACCTGACTAAATCAGTCGCCACCTTCTTTGAAGCCACCAATCCCCTCGTTAACAAAGGAGAAGCCGTGCGCTACCTAGCAGAAGACTTACTGGGACTATCTGCCCAAAATGTTATGGCAATTGGTGATAACTTTAACGATATTGAAATGCTGGACTATGCTGGGTTCGGCGTCGCCATGGGCAATGCGCCTCTCGAAGTTCAGGCGATCGCGCAATGGGTAGCGCCCTCTGTTGAACAAGATGGCGTAGCTACAGCTATTGAAGCGTTAATTTTATAAAGTTTAGCTGGATCAGAAAGGGAACCGACGACTGTCCGTGTTTCGTCTCGGTTCCCTCGCTGGTTCGCTCCTCACACATTCAGAATCATACCGGAATAAGTGGAAAATGTCACGCCTCGTAAGAAAAGTTGTTTTTCTATGCTCCTAGAATAAAAAAACCTTTCCTTTCACCTATACCCAATTCTTCATCTCCCCCAGCTTCCCCAGCTTCCCCAGCACCTACAACGCTCTAGGAGCAGATACACCCAATTTTTCCAGGAGCGATCGCAACACCACCTGTGTAACCCCGATTAACCCCAATCTCGCCCGCGCCAAGGGCAAATCATGAATCTTCACCTCTCCCCAAATTCGGCAGGATTTGTAAAATTGCTCATAAGCCTCACTGACAGCCAATCCTTGTTTAACCCAACGCTGACAATCGGAAGCACTCATCACATCTAACAGATCGAAAAGCTGGACAATCAAATCCCATTCAGCAGGATGGTTTGTACGTAGCCGTACCAACTCCCTATCGGAGTCTCCTGCATCCTGGAGCCAAGGAATTGGATTTGGGGAAATGATCGTAATTGGGGATTGGTGAGTGGTGACTGAAAACAATTCCTCATTGTCTCCCCCAGCTCCCCCAGCTCCCCCAGCTCCCCCATCTTCCCCATCTTCCCCACACCCCCGTACCCCTGCATCTGTTACCTGAATTAACCCCTGATCATCAGCCAAGTGTAAAAGCGAACAGCAACGGGCATGAACATATTGAACGGGAAAAATCTTGTCAGAATCCGGCTGATTTTGTTGTCGTTTTCCCCTATCCCCAACCCCCCCTTTTTCCTGAAGTTTCTCGTTTAAGTAATTGCCTGGAACTGATGAAAAGGGGGGTATTGTAAACCACCCTTGTAGGTAGGTGGCTAAGGCGCGATCGCCAAGTCCCAAAAGAATCCAGCCCGGAGGCAATACTTCAACGGTAAAATTGATACCAATCGCGTCAGCAGACTCTTGAGAAAGCGTTAGCAACGCTTCGGTGAGCTG
>JGI12140J13697_1141601_pt1 | contig 11687 bp, 8 predicted proteins | sample ElkSlonscriptome_5_FD_13697 | JGI IMG/M metagenome (IMG submission 13697) | reverse complement strand
CACAGCTAAAATTGTGGCATAGACTTGACCATTGAATCGGGTGTACGCTTTGCGCCCCTACGGTTTCGGGACGTGGGGTTAATCTATCAAATAAGCTGTGTCATCTTCTTCCGCAAGATCCCCGACTTCTTAGAGAAGTCGGGGATCTGTCTGTGTACGTCACTTACACGCCATCGCGCTGTAATCGTGTTGAGTTTAGTTCCACCAACCTACTTATAGACGCCGACGATAACACACCGCTTTATCGACTTGCACCCGTTCAAAGGAGTCATCTAAATTTAAAGTTGTTTCCCCACCGCCTAAAATTAAATAACCATCCGGCGCGAGAATTGACCTAATTTTTTCTAATACGGCTTTTTTGGTGGCTAAATCAAAATAAATCAAAACATTACGCAAAAAAATAATATCCAGTTTATGGAATTGGGTAAATGAATGGGTTACTAAATTAAGTTGCTGAAATTCAATTCGGTGGCGTATTTTATCACAAATTTGCCACTGGTTTCCTCTATGTTGAAAGTATTTATTTAACAAGGAAAGGGGAAGTCCCCGTGTCACTTCAAGCTGACTGTAGAGTCCCGCTTTGGCACGGTTGAGGATCTCATTGGAGAGATCGGTGGCAATTAATCGGAGTTTCCAGTTCGCCAGTTCGGGAAACTCTTCGTGCAGTAACATGGCAATGCTATAGGGTTCTTGACCACTCGAACAAGCCGCACACCAAATATTCAAGGTTCGTTGCGTTTGCCGTTTGGCTAACAGTTCGGGCAAAATGACCTTGGCAAGGGCATCAAAGGGATAGCGATCGCGGAAAAAGGATGTCTCCGTCAGCAGCATTCCCTCAACTACCTGGACATGGCGCTGATTAAAGGGTTGCGTTTGCAGATTGGCAATCATTTCCCCCAAAGAACTAAATCCCATTTGCGTCGCCAGAGGGGTTAAGCGTAACTCGGCTAAATAGGCTTTATCGGCATCCAGAACCATGGCGGAATGATGGCGTACTAATTGACGTAAATAGTTAAAATCTTGATGATGAATTGGCATTGTTTTAAGTTGTGATTTTTGTGTAGGGGCGGGTTTTACTATTAACGTTTTTGACCTCACAACAGATGTGACTAAACCCGCCCTGACTGAGGTTGGAGAAGAGGGCGACCCGAGTCAATTGAGTGGACAGGTATTGTTAAATGGGAGAAGCGGGTCGCCCCTACAGGTTTCGTGATGCTATGTTCATTTATGGGAGTCTCTTCAGGAATTTCAACAAACCAGTTGGATAATTTCATCGGCGATTTGGTCTAGGGGTAAAATATTATTAGCTAAACCCGCTTGGGCGACAGATTTAGGCATTCCCCACACCACACTGCTGGCTTCATCCTGCACCAAAATATGTCCCCCGGCGTCGCGGATATGGTGACATCCTTGCAAGCCATCTTGTCCCATACCCGTCAACACCACCGCGATCGCACTCCCTGGAAATGTCTTAGCAACGGATCGAAATAACACATCCACCGCCGGACGACAGGAATGTTCGGGCGGGGCTTGGTGTAAACTCAGATGTACCGTTTTCCCCCGACGCACGACAATTCCATGGAAATCTCCCGGCGTAATCCAAGCATGACCTGGACGCAGTTCAGCGCCCTCATAGCCCTCGGCGACAGAGATGTGACATTGATGGGTTAAACGTTCGGCTAAACGTTTGCTAAATAGGGGAGGAATATGTTGCACGATGACAATGGGTAGGGGAAAATCGGCGGGAAACCGGGATAAAAGCGTGGCTAGTGCATTGGGTCCCCCAGTAGAGACGCCGATCGCAACAACTTGGGCTTTGGCGAGTTTGAGGGTGGCGGTTTGGCTGGGAAGGCGCGATCGCGCGATCGGTGTATTGTCGGATACGCCTAAGATATCGGCACAAAAGACTTTAATTTTAGGAATTAATTCGCGTTTTAAATAATCGGAAACTGCCTCACCTGTTCCCAATTTTGTTGGTTTAGTAACATAATCCTGAGCGCCGAGAGAAAGGGCTTCTAACGTAGCTGCTGCACCGCGTTCGGTGAAAGCACTAAACATAATCACGGGCAAGTTTGGATAACTTTGGCGAATAGCCGTTAATGTTTGTAAGCCATCCATTTTTGGCATTTCGACATCTAGGATGATTAAGTCGGGTTGCAGGTGAGGAATTTTAGAGAGGGCAATTTGACCATTGGCGGCAATTCCAACTACGTCTAAAAAAGGGTCTTGAGAGAGGATTTCACTGAGTTTTTGACGAATAATTACCGAGTCGTCAACGACTAGCAGGCGAATTTTACGCATTGTAGGGTAGGGGAGATGTAGAGACGTGCCATGGCACGTCTGTTGGCTCCCCTCTCCCCCGCGTGGGAGAGGGGCTGGGGGTGAGGGGTTTAGTTGACATAGATGGGCGGGTTTAGTCACATTTAGGTGAGGTAAGAAACGATAGTTGTAAAACCCGCCCCTACACAATCAAAACATTCCCTTCACTAATTAATACTTGAACTGATTCACCAGGGCTTCTAATTCCGACGCGAGTTCGGCAAGTTCCGCCGCCGATTTCAACGTGTTGCTGGCGAGGGCGGTGGTTTTTTGAGCCGCGTCAGCGACATTGTTGATATTTTGGGGAATTTGTGAGGTACTTTGGGCGGCTTCGGCGACGTTGCGAGCCATTTCATTCGTCGTCGCAGTTTGTTCTTCTACCGCACTGGCGATTGTGTTTTGGAAGTCGTTGATTTGATTAATAATCGTGGTAATTTGACTAATCGCTTCAACGGAACTTTTGGTGTCACCTTGAATCGCTTCGATTTTTTGACTAATGTCTTCCGTCGCTTTGGCAGTTTGTTTGGCGAGTTCCTTCACTTCATTGGCAACAACGGCAAATCCTTTCCCCGCTTCTCCCGCCCGGGCAGCTTCAATTGTCGCATTAAGGGCGAGGAGGTTAGTTTGTTGGGCAATGGAGGTAATTACCTTAATCACATTACCAATTTCTGCACTACTTTGACCCAATTTGGTAATCGTTTGGTTAGTGCTTTCAGTCATATTAACCGCCGTTGTCGCGACTCGCGCCGCATCCGCCGCACTTTTGGCAATTTCTTTAATACTGGCGCTCATTTCTTCTACACCTGTCGCCACCACTTGAGCATTGCGGTTGACTTCTTCGGCATAAGCTGACGCAGTTTGGGCTTGTCCAGAGGTATGTACGGCGTTTTCATTGAGTTGTTGACTCACCAGGTTCATGTCTTCTGAAGCTTGAGCAACAGCCGTGGCGACTGAGGCAATTTTGCCGACGGATTCGGTTAAATTGCTTGCCATGCGATTGACATTATCGGTCAGTTGTTTGAAGTCTCCTGTGGTTTTGGCGGTAACGTTTTGGGAGAGATCACCTTGAGCAATGGCTGAGGTTAATTGGGTAATATTTTCGACTTCTTCCTTGAGATTCGCCGCCATCTGGTTAATGTTTTCGGTTAAGTCTTTCCAGATTCCGGTAGCCGTTTCCACAACAGCGCGACTACTCAGGTTTCCTTCGACACTAATTAAACGGGCGACGCGGTTTTTCTCATTGGTATATGCCTCGATATTATCCCGCAGGGTATTAATTGTAGTACTCAGGGTTAAGAGATCACCCTTTAACGGCTGATTGTCAATCTCTAGAGGCATTTTACAGGATAAATCACCAGCCGCGATCGCCTTCAGTACGTCTTGGGCGGCGAGGGTGGGTTGGGCAAGGGTGTGGATGATGGTATTAATTGCGGTGGTTGTTGTTGCCCATCCTCCTTTTAAATAGGGGGGTGGAGATACAGGTTCAGCCCCATATAACCAGCGTCCAGCGTGATTTTCCCAATCCTTTAATACAGTTGTTTTGTGTTGATATCCCACTCGTTCGGTGAGTTGACCGTCTTGAGCAACCTGTTGACTAACTCGGACAATTTCATGGATAACGGTTTGATTGATACCCATCCATTCATTAAATACTTGAGCAATTTCACCCCAGCCATTTTCCTCAGTGAGTCGGGCATTAAAGTTACCATCTCTGGCACTTTTTAGGGCTTGGAGGAGTTCATTAAAGTTTTCTGGGGATAAGAGTATTCCCTCAATTTCATGGTTTTGCGGGGAAACAGTCTGGGTGGCTTTAGGTTCAGATACCATGGTTTTACTGTGATCATGTTCATTGTTGCCGTTAGTCTCTTGATTTTGGAAAAAGACTAAGCGTCCGGGTTTACTGAGTTTATCGATGTTCATGGCTTCTCCTAATTTGTGAATTCCTTTGAGATGATCGAAGTTCATTGTTTTTTACTCTTTGTCATTGGTCATTCTTTAAGGAATGAGTTTGACGTTTCTGTATTCTTTAGCCCTTGACTTGCTGACGTATACATTCTTTAATTCCGAAGAGTTGGCTTCAAAATGGTGAGTTCAACAACTTTGTCGGTATCGAGAATCAGCAGAAGTTGATCGGCAAGTTTATACGCGCCACGAATTAATTGCCGTGCGTTTCCTGTTAAGGTTTCTGGGGATTTCTCAAAGCAATCATCGGAAATTTCTAACACTTCTCCCACATCATCAACAAGCAAACTAATCACCTCATCAGCCGTTCGCACAACCACATTGAGAGGGAGGTGTTCGCTATTTTTATCCAGTTGTGTTTCAACGGGTATCTTAGTGACATTCTGATCTAACTCCAGAAATTGACGTAAATCCACAGCCGGAACAATCTGACTCCGTAGGTTAATTAAACCCCGCACGGCTGGTGGTGCTAAGGGGACACAGGTAATTGACTGATATCGAATAACTTCTTGCACGTTTTCTACTTCTAGCCCGAAGAAGAAGTGGTCGAGAAAAAAGGTACAAAATTGATGGAATTGAGCCATGATGAGGGAATTATTTATAATGACGAATGACGAATGACGAATGACATTAAATCGCTTCGATATCCAAAAGTTCGGTAACTTGACCCTGAATAACCGCGATCGCCTGTACCCCTGGACGAGTGGCTTCACCTGTGATACAAAGGTCTTCCATGACGATATCTACCATGCGTTGAACCACTAATCCAATTTGGCGTCCACTTTGACAAGCAACGACGACAACTTGCAGCGGATCAGCGTCTAATACGGCTGTTTTTGGGTTAGCAGCGCTAAAGCGCTGACTACTAACAAAAGATACATTGGCAAAATTAACTAGGTAGAGAATTTGGTCGCGATACTGAATCACTTGGCGATCGCCAACTTGTTCGATCGCGGTTCTGGGAAATTCTTCTAAACGCACTACTCGCGACAAGGGAATCGCCATGCGGCTGTTATCTAAGGCTTCAAATAACAGTAATATTTGCACTGTTTCGATAGTGGATTGAGAGGATATTTCCTGCTGAATTAAAGCGTTTGTTTGTTCATCTGAAAGTACCCCCGCCCGTGATGCTAGACTAAATACATCTAAAATTAATGCCACTTTTCCATCACCTAAAATTGTGGCTCCGGCAAAACAAGGGGTTTCTTTGAGTAGTTTACCTAAGGGTTTTACGACAATTTCTTGAGTGTCATTAATCGCATCAACGACTAAGCCAAAGGTAAAATTATCGACTTGCAGAACGACAATGTTCAGCATGATTTCCGATTGCGGATGGGCTGTTTTGGGTTCCCATTCCACTAATTCAAGTTCCCGATTTAAATACACCAGGGGTAATAATTTCCCCCGCAACCGATACACAGGGGCTTTGTGGACATATTCGATCCTGTGATCCGCTTGTTCTCCCTGCAAGCGGACTAATTCTAAAAGATTGGTTTGAGGAATGGTATAGCAGTCCCCTCCACTGGTGACAATTAAGGCGGGAATAATTGCTAAGGTTAAGGGAATTTTCAGTTTAAATGTTGTTCCTAAACCAACTTGAGTATGCACATCTACCGTACCGCCAACTTTTTCTACATCCGTTTTCACTACATCCATTCCCACTCCCCGCCCAGATAAGCGCGTCACGCAGTTGGCGGTAGAAAAACCGGGAAGGAAGATTAAATTTAGGGCGTCAGTCTCACTTAAGCAATTGGCTTGATTCGGCGTAATTAAGCCTAAACTTAACGCTTTTTGTTTCAAGCGTTCTGAATCAATTCCCGCCCCATCATCCGAAATTTCAATGGTTACATATCCACTTTCATGGAAGGCTTGCAGACGTAATCGCCCTGTGGCGGGTTTTCCCTGAGTTTGACGTACCTCTGGGGATTCAATCCCATGATCCACACAATTGCGGAGTAGATGCGTTAAGGGATCTTTAATCGCCTCAATAATCGTTTTATCCAGTTCCGTCTCTTCTCCCTCTATCTCCAATTGCACCTGTTTTTCTGTCGCGATCGCAACATCCCGAACCACACGAGGAAACTTGCGCGTAATTGTACTAATCGGCTGCATTCGGGTTTTCATTACCCCTTCTTGTAACTCTGTTGTCAGTCGGTTTAATTGCTGGGAGGTGGTAACAAAGGCGGTTTCATCTTGCAGCGTGGAGAATTGTTGAATCTGATTGCGAACTAATACCAATTCTCCCACCAAATTCATCAACTTATCCAAAAGATTGATATCGACTCGGATTGACTGTACTGTATTTGGGGTTGTCAACGCCGACATCAACTCCTCGCGATCGCAGGGAAGTTTTGACCCTTCAGGATTTGTCGGGGCGGGTTTAGGGATTTGCTTTTGGCTATTAATGGTAACGTTTGTACAAAACCCGCCCTCATCTCCGGTATCTCTAGATTGCAGTTGATTTAAGGTCTGAATTAAGCCAGAATAGTCAACATCACCTTCTTGTCCGATCGCTTCTATCTGGGCGCAAATTTGCTGCATGGCGTCTAGGAGTTCCAGTAAGCCACTGGTAATCTCTGCATTTAGCTGCAATTGTCCATCTCGCAGACAACTGAGTAAATTTTCACCACTGTGGGTAAGGGCTTCTAGGGTGGGAAACGCCATGAAGCCGCAGTTTCCTTTAATTGTATGTAAGGAACGATAAATTCCTTCGAGTAAATCTTGATTAGTCGGATTTTTTTCTAATGTGACCAGATCCGTCTCAATCTGGCTAATATTCTCGTAGCTTTCTACCAAAAAGGCTTTGATATCTTCATCCATGATAGTTAAGTAATCGCTTGCATGTATGGGACGTTAATGGTTAAAGCTGACAGGAATTATTTCAAGAAAAATACGGCGGAAGTCAGTGGGATTCAATTTCACTGAGTTTCGCCACTAAACCGAGTCTATCTTGGCGCAGGGAACGCTGCTATCGGTGATACCACCCAACTTGAGACGGCTGGATTAGAAAGATCCGTGATTTCACCGAATGACATTCTCGGACATGGGCTAGACAATAAAAGACAAGGATGAAACAGTTTTGATCAGTAGGGGCGGGTTTCACTATTATCGTGTTTTTTCATCCTGATGTTACTAAACCCGCCCTGATCAACGGTGCAGATTCGTTGAGAGTTGGGTTTCGTATCTCAACCCAACCTACTTGCTAACTTCATTCAACCAACCGTTTAACTGAAAAATGGAGGAAAATTATGGCATTAATTCTAATCGTTGATGACGCCGCGTTTACCCGACGGATGATCCGGAAAACCCTTGTTGCGGATGGACATGAAACCCTAGAAGCCACTAATGGACAAGAAGGACTAGACATGGCGATCGCACATCAACCTGACTGTATCTTAACTGATATGCTCATGCCCGTTATGGATGGCTTTCAACTCCTCACCGCCTTGCGCGATCGCCAAATTAATACGCCAGTTATTGTGATCACCGCCGATATTCAAGAAAACGTGCGCCAGCGGTGTCGTGAGTTAGGCGGATCAGGCTTTATTAATAAACCCCCCAAAGACGCCGAATTACGTCGCGTTATTGGTGAAATCTTAGCTTGTCCCCAGGAGACTGTATGAACTTAACTCCCGATCAAATTGATGCGATCCAAGAAATCGTTAATATTGGTGTCGGTCGGGCGGCTAGCGTCCTGAATGAAATGCTGGAAGCCCCGATTCGCCTGCAAGTCCCCTATATTAAAATTGGGTCGCCTCTGGATTTTCAATCTGAAATGGAAACTCGCCTTGGTGGGGAACAAGTTGCAGCGGTTCGCCAAGACTTCTCTGGATCTTTTGCGGGTTTAGCGGAGTTAGTTTTTCCCACCGATAGTGCTTCAATTCTCGCCGCTGTTCTCACGGGGGAAGAATTAGGAACACCGGATTTAGACGCCGTTCGCATTGGTACGTTAAGTGAGATTGGCAATATCTTAATTAACAGCGTGATTGGGTCAATTAGTAACGTCCTCAATCAACGCCTCGATTATGCCATTCCCAGCTACATCGAGGATACTGTCGAAAACTTAATCAACGTCGGCGACAATCAGCAGGATAATACTATCCTGTTAGCCCAAACCCAATTTTTTATCGAACAACTTCAGATTCGCGGCGATATTATTCTCGTCTTTGAAGTCGGTTCCTTCGACGTGTTGCTGGACGCGATCGCGATGCTAACCACTGTGTAATCTGATTCATTTTTTTGAGCAATGACCAATGATAGAGAACGAGGCTTTCTGTGTAATCAGTGTAACTAAGCTTTTATCCTCTACCCGCATCTGGACAATAAATCTGTGAAATCAGTGTTTTGACCAATGACCCCTTAATCTGTCCATGCAAGAGATAGAAATCGCTGCCGAAAAATTTTGCATTCTTGACCAAATGCCTTTGGGTGTCTGTATTCTCCGATCCGATTTCGTGGTCTTATTTTGGAATCGCGGTTTGGAGGATTGGACACACCTATCCAGAGGTCAAATTTTAGGTCGAAAAATCAGTGACTATTTCGCTGATTTAAACCATCCCCGCTATGAAAAGCGGCTGAAGTCCATCTTTTCCGGGGGACCTCCGACCATTTTTTCCGCCCAACTTCATCCTCATTTTATTCCCGCCTATTTACCCGATGGACAACAGCGAATTCAGCGTACCACTGTCACCGCCATACCCGGCTTAATAGAAGGAGACTACTACGCCCTTTTATCCATTCAAGATGTTACTGAACTCAGCCAACAAGTTCAAGACTATCGCAAAATGCGCGATCGCGCATTAGCAGAAGTCCAAGAACGACAACGCGCCGAAGCCGCTTTACGATCTCAAGAAGAACAATTACAAGCAGTTTTTGATGCGGTTCCTGGCTTTGTATCTTGGGTGAATTCGGATTTGCGATATCTAGGGGTTAATCGCCATCTAGCTGATACGTTTCACTTGACTGTCGATCATTTTATTGGTCAAGATGTCGGCTTTATGAAAGCGAGTCCCAGCTTTGCTGACTTTATGCGTCAATTTATTGCTAGTCCCGAACCAGCCGCTAGCCAAGTGATTGAAGCTTACGTCAAGGATACCACCCGGAGTTACTTAATTGTTGCCCAAAAATACCAACAAGGACATGCAGCGGTTTCGGTGGGAATTGATATTACCGATCGCAAGCAAGCGGAAGAAGAGGTTCGCAAAGCTTTAGCGAAAGAAAAAGAACTCAGCGAACTTAAATCTCGTTTTGTTACTATGACCTCTCATGAGTTTCGCACACCCCTAACTACTATTTTAAGTTCGGCGGAGTTACTCGAACATTATGGTCATAAATGGACACCGGATAAAAAACTCACCCATATCCATCGTATTCAAGGAACGGTTAAACATTTAGTCCAAGTTTTAGAAGATGTCACTCTGATTGGCAAAGCCGAAGCCGGAAAACTTCAGTTGCAGCCTGTTCCTCTGGATTTGGTTGAATTTTGCCACGGCTTGATTGAGGAGTTACAGTTAAGTTTAGGACAGCATCATTCTCTGGTCTTTACCCATCAATGCCCAAACCTTAATGTCTGCATGGATGAGAAGCTGTTGCGGCATATTCTGACGAATTTAATCTCGAATGCGATTAAGTATTCTCCCAATTGTGGAATCGTTACCTTGAACCTCGTCTGTCAGGATTCATCCGCTATTTTCCAAATTAAAGACCAAGGGATTGGGATTCCGTTGGCGGATCAAGAGAAACTCTTTGAGGCGTTTCATCGGGCGCAAAATGTGGGGAATATTTCGGGAACGGGATTGGGGTTGGCGATTGTTAAACGGGCGGTTGATTTACAAGGGGGTGAGATTACGGTAAACAGTCAAGTGGGAGAAGGAACTATGTTTACGGTTACATTGCCTTTATCGGTATAGATTGAATAATTTATTTATAAAATAATGAATTAGGAAGGGCGGGTTTTGCTATTCAGTTATCGGTAAATAGCCGAATTGAGTCCCTAAACCCGCCCCTACAGAGTTATCGGTGGGGAAAGTTATCGGTGGGGAAGGGCGGGTTTTGCTGTTCAGTTATCGGCAAACAGGTTAATTTAGTCCCTAAACCCGCCCCTACAATTGGTTAATTAATTGCCTACTCTATTGCATTTTCTAATAAACATGGTGTTATCATCTCACGTAAATTACCCTGGAAATAAAACTGCGATCGCGACTGAAATCGAAACAGCGGCGCATCAATTTAATGTTCTGGATCAAGTCCCTATGGGTAACTGTGTCCTGCGATCAGATTTAGTGGTTTTATATTGGAATCGCTGCTTGGAAAACTGGACGCATCTCTCCAAACACCAAATCTTAGGTGAAAAAATTACCGATCATTTTCCCCACCTGAATCATCCCAAATATACCACCCGCCTCCAACAAGTTTTTACTGGAGGACCACCCACCGTCTTTTCCTCCCAACTTCATATCCACCTGATTCCTGCACCTTTAGCCGATGGAGGATTACGGATTCAGCATACCACCGTTACCGCCGTTCCTAGTGAAAAAGATGGCGAGTATTATGCTTTATTATCGATTCAAGATGTTACTGAACTCACCCAACAAGTTCATAACTATCGCACGATGAAAGATCGGGCGATCGCGGAAATTCAAGAACGCCAACGCACCGAAGAAGAATTAGCAGACTATCGTAACCATTTAGAAGAACTGGTTGAAGAACGAACCGCTGCACTCCAGACAGCTAATGAACAATTAAGTGTCAGTCAAGCCAATTATCGTAGTATCTTTGAAAATGCGGTTGAGGGCATATTTCAACGTACACCAGATGGCATCTATATCAGTGTTAATCCTGCCTTTGCCCAGATACTCGGCTATGCTTCACCAAGCCATTTTTTACAGTCTCTAAAAAATATTGAACAACAATTTTATGTTAATCCGGATGATCATCGACGTTTAACCCAATTAATTCAACAAAATAAAGCTGTCTCTAAATTTGAAACCCAGGTTTATTGCCAAGATGGACGGAAGATTTGGATTCGCAAAAATGCCCGTGCCGTCACCGACATATCAGGAACCATTCTCTATTATGAAGGCTCAATTGAAGACATTACCGAAAGTAAACTCGCCGAAGAACGACTGCGAGAAAGTGAAGAACGCTTTCGCCTCTTAGCCGACACCGCCCCCGTCTTAATCTGGTTAGCCGGAACTGATAGTAATTGTTACTTTTTCAATCAAACCTGGTTAGAATTTACTGGACGCACCTTAGACCAAGAAATAGGAGATGGCTGGACAGACGGGGTTCATCCTGATGATTATCACTATTGTATAGAAACCTATTCCAACGCCTTTAAAGCCCAAAAACGGTTTCGCAGGGAATACCGTTTACGCCGACATGATGGCAACTATCGCTGGATTTTA
>JGI12140J13697_1041957_pt1 | contig 11689 bp, 9 predicted proteins | sample ElkSlonscriptome_5_FD_13697 | JGI IMG/M metagenome (IMG submission 13697) | reverse complement strand
GAAAGAATTCTTCAAAAATTATATTTCACAGCATTCCTCAGCGAGTTAATCCTGAATCGGAGAACAAATCATGGCATTAGTTTTAGAACAAATTAACACCGAAGGACTAGCGCTGCTATCCTATATAGTGGGAGATGATAAAGTGGGTGTAGCCGCCGTTATCGATCCGCGTCGTGACGTAGATATCTATTTGCAAATTGCGCGATCGCGGGGTGTGAGAATTACCCATATTCTGGAAACCCATATCCACGCCGACTTTGTATCCGGCGCATCGGAACTTCAAGCCCGTACTGGCGCAACAATTTACGGCGGGAAGAGTAAAGATTATCAATTCCAGATACAGCAACTGAGTGAGGGAGACGAGTTACAACTGGGTACAGTTACCCTCCGCACCCTGCATACGCCGGGACATACACCAGAACATATCTGTGTATTAATTCATGATGCTCACCAGGGGAAAGAACCCTTTGGCGTACTCACAGGAGACACGCTGTTTAATCTAGATGTTGGGCGTCCCGATTTAGTCGGTACAGGAACCGAGAAAAAACAGGCGGCGCAACTGTATCATTCATTATTCGACAAACTCGTCCCATTAGGCGATCGCGTCGAAGTTTATCCCTGTCATGGTGCGGGTTCAGCCTGCGGTAAATCCATAGGCGATCGACGACAGAGTACAATCGGCAATGAACGGATTTTTAGTGACGCCTATAAACAGCGAACCGAAGCCGAATTTGTCGAGTGGATTTTGAGCGATATGCCAGAACCCCCCACTCACTATTCCCGCTTAAAGAAAGTGAACGCTAAAGGGGCACCGATTAAAGGGTGCGTGCCAACATTGCAACCCTTATCTCCTCAAGAATTCCAACAGAAAATGGCAGATGAAAACACCATTGTCATTGATACCCGTTCCATGCTGGCATTTGGCGGCGGACATATTCCGGGTGCGATTAACATTGCCCTGCAATCTGCCTTTCCTACCTGGATGGGTTGGATGATTGAACCCGAAAAAACGCTGTTATTAGTCGTAGAAAGTGCGCGGGATTTATCGCTTGTTACAGAACAGTTATTCCGTGTGGGTTACGATAAATTAGCCGGATATCTCCATAATGGGATGAAAAGTTGGCAGAATGCGGGGCTACCCTTGCAGCACCTGGGTGAGTGGACGGTGCATGAGTTGAATCAGCACAAGGAAGACTCAAAGCTGACGGTGTTAGATGTGCGAACCGATAAAGAATTTCACAGTGGCTGCATCCCTGGCGCTGAACATATTTATGTCCCTCATCTTGAAGAAAAACTGGATAAGTTAGATAAAAATAAAACCGTAGCTACCTACTGTGGGAGTGGATATCGGGCATCTATTGCTGCCAGTTTGCTGCAAAAGCATGGGTTTGAGAAAGTTATCAATATTCCCGGTTCATGGAGTGCCTGGAAGAGTGCAGATTTACCTGTGAAACAACCAGCATAAATGAATTAGGATTAGGCAAACAAAACGGTAGGGGTGCACGCTCCGTGCGCCCGATTTAACGATGCCATCTATTCCTTAATTTTAGTAGTTGTAGGTTGGGTTAACATAGGAAACCCAATAAAGTTAAGAGTCATTATCTGAAATATTGATTAAAGAATACACCGCTCAGTTAACATCGGTGGGTTGCGGCGGATACTCCATTAAATGATTATCGCTTCGATTTAGATGCCGCCTAACCCACCCTACGTTACTTGCTTCCCCTGCTTCCCCTGCTTCAAGAACTCCCTACCCCCACCACAAGACTTATTCAGCAGCCCCTATTTAGGCTGGGCAAGAGTGATATATTAACAATCGGTGGTCAATTTGAATTGAAGCCGAGAGGGAATCATCTTGACAGAAGAACAAAAGCTGATTGAAAAACTACAACGCATTGAATCCTTATTTGCAGGTGCAACTACAACGGGGGAAAAAGTGGCGGCGGCGAACGCCCTAGACCGTATCCGCGAAAAGCTCACCGATGTGCAAAAGCTTGATCCGCCGGTGGAATACAAATTCACATTGACGGATATGTGGTCAAAGAAGCTATTTTTAGCGTTATTACGTCGTTACGGGATTGAACCCTATCGCTATTATCGGCAAAAATATACCACAGTAATGGCTCGTGTTCCGGTTAGCTTTGTGAATGAAACCCTGTGGCCCGAATTTCAGGAGTTGGATGAGACGCTGCGTTCCTATTTAGAGGAGGTCACAAATCGCGTGATTTCCACGAGTATTTATGCGGATAGTTCGGAAGCTGAAGTTCGGCAGGGACGTTTAAAATGTACAGAATTTAACGAGTAATGGAGATAATTATGATTAGGCAAAGGCTAAGGAGAGACAATTTTAAATCCTGTCGTTTCTAGGATTACCTCAGAACCTTTACGGACAATAAGTCTTGTTGAACTCTCCGCTGTTTCAGGACGATCTGGATTATCGATTGGTTGTTCAATTACATACAAATAATCCCCATTTCTCCATCCTATTGTACATAGTCCATCGCGACAGGTCACTTTACCGCCTGTTAAATCAATACAGTTGCCTTGGGAATCACATCCCCGATAGCTCAGATTTCCGGTTCCATTCACTCCTGACCAAGACTCTCGATTACTAATCGTGATTGTCCACTCACCATTACTTAATGTTTGTGAGTTTCCTAGATTTTCAGAGTTTCCGTCTCCAATAGTCTCCATTTTAGTAATCAGAGACTCTATTCGGGTCTTGCCACAGGGTTCAATACTTTGGCAATCATTAACGGGAATTCTCTCATAAAAAAGGCGTACTTTTTGATTGAGAAATAGGTTGGAGTTGGCACAGATCTCAAACGTTGCACCGATTTCATGTTCACTATTATTTTCATCAACCAGAGTAACGTAACACATTAGGTCACCATTAACCATACTTTTGACTCTACCAACGGTTGGGTTATCGCCAACGATTGAGGGTTCAGAACCAGAAGTAGTTTGGCTAAGGTTCGCCGCTAATTTGTCCGTACTGCTTTGGGCTGTACTGACGGACGCTTTAGGCTCAGAGGGAGAGGGAGAATGACAGGCGATCGCGAATGCCAACACCAGTCCCGATATAATGATAGTTTTCACGAGTGAATTAGCTGTATTACCTCATTGTACTCTAGTTTGAAGGGCAAAAATCATGAATTCTAACAAAAAGCTTCCCAGTGTTTCTATTTCCGATTCCCTCTACCAATCTCTGACAACCTACCAAGATAAAAAGCAACTTGACTCCCTTGATTCGGCGGTTGTGGAAATCTTGACTCAATTTTTCCAGCTAGGCGAAGAAGCCAAACGCTATGCTACCGTTGAACAATTGGATACCCTCGCCGAAAAAGCTGACCGCCTCAGCCAACAAATCGCGGCACTGAGTCAGGTAAACGCTAATAATATCCCAACCCAACCATCCGCGATCGCATCTGAGGTATCTGAGGATTGGAAAGACATCGAGGATGAACCCGATGAAATTCTCTATGATTTCCTTGAGTATCAGTAATCCGTTAGTCTCCCCCTTTTGAAGGGGGACGTAAGGGGGATCTAATAGGGGTATGGGCATCCGGTGAGGGCTACAACTTACAATAAATATATGGTTGAAGCTATTATTGTTTTAGTAATTATTGTTGGGATTTGTGCTGGGGTTCTCTTAAGTCCACTTCTGACTAAATGGCGACGGAACCGCATCCAAAATAAATCGTTTCCTCGGCGTTGGCAAACGTTTACCGAGCAAATCTTGCCATTCTATCACCGTCTACCTCAATCCCGACAACGAAAACTCCAGAGTTACATGGCTGTTTTTTTAGCTGAAAAACAGTTTATTGGCTGTAGAGGATTACAGATTACTGAAGAAATAAAACTGACGATTGCGGCTCAAGCTTGTCTGCTTTTACTGAATGATAGCGGTGACTATTATCCCAATTTAGTGTCAATTCTGGTTTATCCCAGCGCGTACCGAGTCAAACCCACGAAACGAATCAGTGATTATATTATAGAAGAAAGAGATGAAGTGAGACTGGGGGAATCGTGGACACGAGATCAACTTGTCCTATCCTGGCAACAAATCGAATATGATATCCAGAATTGGCAGGATGGACATAATGTGGTTCTCCACGAATTTGCTCATCAGCTCGATCAAACCGATGGTATGATTAACGGTGTACCCAAGCTGGATTCTCAAGCTGATTATCAGATGTGGGCGCAGGTATTTAGCCAAGAGTATCAGCAATTACAACGCGATGCTCAACGCGGGAGAAAAACAGTGATGAATAAATATGGGGCGACTGATCCGGCTGAATTTTTTGCTGTAGCGACAGAGACATTCTTTGAAAAACCTGCTCAAATGGTGAGGAAACATGCTGCACTTTATCGGCAATTGAAACACTATTACAAGCTAGATCCATTGGAGTGGAAGCTCTCCCAGACTTAGGGTGATAATAATGATAAAAAATATTTTCATGAGAATAATCTATGAATACATTAATTATTTTTGCTGAAGTTAGCATCGTAATTGTCATTTTCTTGGTTTTGATTTGGTTGGTGGGTAAGTTGTCAAAACTATTGATTAAATACCCACTCTTTCACATTGAGGCGCAACGAGTCAAAATGATGCGTCGGAACATCACCGGATTGCTGATCCTGACTGGCTTTGTGCTGTGCCTTGCGATTGTCGGTGTTAATGGTTTCTTGATCTATCAAGGGAAAGACATACAAAAATATACACTCGATCTGATTGGGCTTATTCCACCCAGATTTTGGCTAACATTGGCAGTTGGCATCGCTCAAAGTATCGGTACGGTAATTTTAGCGGCGATCGCTCTAGTCTTGATCCAATATTGCCTCAAACTAGCGAACACTCGCGCCAAAAATATAGATAGCAGCACTACCGATGACGAAAGTATTGACGCTTTTTTTGGCGAACTTTATAAAAGAATAAAATGGGGCAGTTGGCTGTGGATAATCGGTTGCTGTAGTCTGTTTTTAAAATTACCCGCCGTCATTTCTGACTATATTTTTGTCGCCCTAAGCATCTATTTGATCATTGCAGTTGGATTACTCATCATTAAAGCGGCGGCGGCGATCGTAGATATCCTAGATGCTCTCAGCATCAGATACTCTAGCCCGGATAACCTATTAAGATTTTACGATCGCCTACGCCACCTCATCCCCTTTTTGAAGCGGTGTTTGGAATTAATTTTATACACTTGCATAGCGATATTGGTAACTCAGCAGATTCAATTAATCGCTAACTTATCCGATTGGGGGCTGCGACTTATCAAAATCATCACCCTGATATTCTTGAGTCGGGTGTTTTATGACGTGGTTTATTTACTAGCAGAAGAATTAGTCTTTAAAGAGAAACATTTGACCGAGCGGCAAAGAAGCAGACGCTTAACGCTGGTTCCTCTATTTCGTAGCTTATTGCAATACTCAATTTATTTCACCGTTGGGGTTTCTATTCTGTATACTCTCAATATTGATCCAACTCCCATCCTAGCCGGTGCGGGTATTATTGGTCTAGCGGTAGGATTTGGTGCCCAGGAACTGGTTAACGATATGGTTTGTGGCTTCTTTATTTTGTTTGAAAACTACTATTTAGTTGGGGATTATATTGAAGCCGGGAACGTGGAAGAGAAAGTCGTCGAGGGGACGGTGGAGGCGATTGAACTGAGAACAACTCGTCTTAGACATCCTAATGGTCAATTACAGATTATTCGCAATGGTGCGATTGGCTCAGTGGTTAACTACTCCAAAGAATACATTTTTGCTGTCGTGGAAGTTTGCATTTCTTATCATGCTAACTTAGCCCAAGTTTATCAAGTTGTTGAGGAAGTCGGACAAGAATTAAACGCCAATGATCCCGATGTCCTCGAACCCACACAAATTGATGGTGTAGAAAGTCTCGGAGAGTCTAACTTGTTGCTAAAGACATTGACGAAGGTTAAGCCAGGAAAGCATCTTCAAATCCAGCGCACTCTACGGAAGACGTTTATGGATACCTTGCGCTCCGAAGGAATTCTACTTCCGGCTCCGATTAAAAATGAAGAATAATGGATAGATTTATGGTTAAATCGCGCACAAGTCGGTCATTCGTATCAACTTAAGGTAAATAGCTCTTAGAGTGGGGGTGTAGGGGCGGGTTTTACAGATAACTTATGGCACCCAACTGATAACTTGAATAAACCCGCCCTTCTCTCATAGCTGAAAATTAGAATGGGTAAGGGTTATGGCTTAAGTTGGCACGGGCGCAAGCCTTGCGCCCCTACGGGGCTAATCCATTAAATTAGCTGTACCAAACCATTAGAATGGTTTAAGCTTACTGAGTTGAGTGTCATTGTAGGAGAGTGTCATTGAACAACTTCCAAGAAGCCAAAGCCCATTTCATCGCCTCTCATCGCCATCCGATCAATCAGAGGCTGCACCACCTCACCAACCTACTCGCGATCGCAGCCGTTATCCTACTATTCTACGATTGGCGGTTGACCTTGATTTGCGTCATCCTCACCCAAGTCTTTGCTTTGGGGGGACATGCGTTCTTTGAGAAGAATGAACCCGCGTTTCGCAAATATCCGGGTATCACTATCCTCGCTTCCCTATCTTGGTCATTCGAGAACTGGTTTGGCTTGCGTCCCGCCAGGAAGGGGTGATTGGGCATAGTGTAGAGACGTAGCATGCTAAGTCTGGGAGATGGGGGAGATGGGTAATACCAAATCCCTTGGGCATTTTTTCCTTCTACCCAGGCGAGCCATTATCCGGTTAGAATTCTAACCATAAACCGCTCTAACCAAGCGGGCTAACAATAATATTACTGTCTGCGGAAGGCGGACGGCTGCCTGTGGACGCTGAGTAAGACCAATAAAAGGTAACTTTTGGAGGCGTCGGCGGATGAAACGGGAAATCCCGAAGACGAATAAGACCGTCCTTGCTTGCTAGTTGGAAGCCCCAACTTCAGCGAAGCAAGTTGGGGTACTTCACGCCTTCATCAACAAGTTGAGGAGTGACAATGTATCAAGACTTGCTAGTGATCGATGCGGATGCTCATAAGCTAGAGAATCCGATGATTATGCGGGATTATCTAGAACCAGAGTATCGCGATCGCGTCGGTTTAGTGATTGATAGTCTCGGTGATCAACGGGCAAAGATTGTAGACTTCAATCCCGAAACCGGTAAAAATGACTTTTTGCGGATGTTTCCCCAACCTCAGGGATTAGGGAAAGGTGGCTTTCGCAATCTGCATCCAGATACCACATTGGGTGCGATGTTCAATCGGGTGCGGATTCAACACATGGATCAAGAGGGGATTGATGTCCATGTTATCTTTGGCACACTGAATCTGATCTTTTCCAGTATTCTGGATAAAGACTTTGCGATCGCACTCTGCCGCGCCTACAACAGTTACATGGCAGATGATTGCCGGGGTTATGATAATCGCCTCAAACCCATTGGGGTTATTTGTCTTCAGGATGTAGATGAAGCGGTTAAGGAAATGCATCGCTGTGTCAACGAACTGGGGATGATTAGCGTCGCCGTTGCGCCCAATATGCCGATTCCCCATCCCAAAGCCCCCGATGCATTCCCCGAAATTCGCACCTGTAAGGCAATTAGCCATCCTGACTTCCGTCCGATTTTACAGGCGGCGGTAGACTTGGATATTGGTTTAGGGATTCACGGTGGACCCGGTTCCTACATGGTGGGCGGAATTGCGGATCATCTAGAGACATTTGTCCTCAACCATATTTTTGTTCAGCGCAACCAGCAACAATTGGCATTAGCCCGGATGGTATTTGATGGGGCGTTTGAACAATTCCCCACCCTGCGCGTTGGCTTCTTAGAAGGCGGTTGTGGTTGGCTACCGGATTTAGCCCATGCGTTCCATGAACATTGGGAAAAGCGAATTCGCGACTTTGACCCCAAACATCCCTATCGCCCCTCTTTGATGGAATTCACCAAATTGATGATTCAGGAAAAAGGCGGTCGGGATAATGTCAACATTATCTCTCAGGCGAAAAACCTGTTTGATTTGTTGTGGAATGCGGCACATGATCCGACCAAAATTGAGGATGCTAGCTTGTATGAACATTATGACTTGCGTCACCGTGATCCCTTCGAGTATTTTGAACGGGGTCAAATTTTTACCTCCTTTGAATCCGATGATCCGGGTCCTGCGTATTTGCCCGTGGCGATGGGTGAGATTGGTAAGCATTTAACCTGCTTTTCTGGAGATTATGGTCACTGGGATGGTGTGCTGCACGGCTGTGTCCAGGATGCTGCAACCGTTGCCGATTATGACCGGGAACATCTGGGACTGTTGTTAGGCGGGAATGCGTTAGCCTTATATGGCGATCGTTTACGTCAATCCTTGCCCGAAAAACCCATGGTTGGTAGCGTTTAAAACAATAGGGCGACCCGATTAGTAGAGACGTTGCATGCAACGTCTCTACAAAAAGGATTTAATACACATCATTGGGACGCTGATAATACTCTTTGTGCAACGGGATCACCAATATCTTATCCACCCGATTGCCATCCATATCCATCACTTGAACGCACCCCAGCTAAATTAAAAATTCTAGCAGGGGATTCTTATGCTAGGCTTTACTCAGCTCCCAAAGAGTACTGAGCGTCACTGGCGTTCGCAGCGTCTGGGAGGAGCTTCTGCCTGCCCAGACCCTAGTGAATTTACTATTGGTTAATACCGCGTACCAATATCTGGCACCGATGTTGTAGGAAGCGGATAGGTCAGCGTTGTAGCGCTTGCCATTTGGGAATACGGCTTGGGAATACTTCTTGTTACTCCGCTTAATTTTCCCACTACCGTCAAAGGCGTAAGCACTGGTGTATTTAGCGTTGACTTTACATACCTTTGCGCCCAACTCAGAGAATTTCTGAATGGTTAGCTCAACTAATTTATCCTTGCACCATTGGTGAAAGCGCTGTTTCTGCAAAGACCCATGCTTCCCACCCTTAGCTTTCCAATTCGATAAGTCCTCAAACACAATCACGTTAACTTGATGTTTTTGTGCAAACTCAACAATCTGCCTAGAAACCGTTTGAGCAATATGTTTGTTGATGTTTTTAGACTTTCGATACAAACCTTGGCAGAAGCCTTTAGGTAAATCCTGGTTGGTAATTTTCCGAGTTAGTTTGGACTTAGTCGCAATGCGCTGCTTACGTTGGTCGCGACGGTCTATGTCTCTAGCCGGATTGAGGAATTTCCTAGCTTTTACAGTACCGTATGAGCCAACTATTGAGCAGGTGGCTGTTGTGTTTATGCCAATATCAATAGCACAAACATAATCTGAATCAGGTAGAGATTGAGGATTAACCTCAACGGCCATGGAAAGATGAACACTTCGCTTATTAGCAACCAGAGCAGGAGACAACAGTTTTGCTCCCTCTCTGGTGTGCCGACTTTTTCCATGCTTTTTGATGGAAACACCTTGCATCCAAACCCAATCAGCACCATTCCATATTTTCAGCTCTACTGCATTGAAGTTGGAATGGTACTTGATTTGCTGACCCTTGTACAAAGCTGGATAGCTATTGCACATTACGGTTAACCTGGGCGATTTGTCGTAACGATGTTTTCGCTCTCCCCTCTTCCAAGCATCCCAGCGAGTAACGAAGCTGCTAACAATACCCAATGCTTCCTGAATAGCAGCACGTCTTAGATAACTGGGAAATTTCCGGAATGAAGGATAACGACCAATACTTTTCTGGAAATACCAATAGTATTTAGGATTAGGATTATCCCCTGTCTGGTGAACCAGCTTTTCTAGAGCATTAACTCTTTCATTACTGTTCAACCCAGACAGGTTGCCCCAATTCCAATAGCTAATAAGTACTAATGGCTTCAGAAAATGTCGGTATTCCGCTACGGTCAAGACGGCTAGTCGGCGCTGCTCTTGCGTCATAACCAATTGCCAAACATCGGTTCTGATGTTTGACTCTTTTTGAGGCTTTTTTCGCTTAGATTGCTTTTTAGCTTTTTTCTTAACCACAGCTTCGACCTTGGCGTGGATAAATGTCATGTCATGTTACCTTGGGAATGCTTGGTTGTCAACTCTTGATTGGCTAACTGTTGCAGGCGTACCTTGCGAGCGGCAACAATCGCCATCTCTGACATAGCTAAAGATACCATTGAGTCCGATTAGCAAGAGGACAAAGACAATTTCGCGAGAGACAAAGGACATGAGTGTAATGGCTGGGAATGAGAGAGGATGTATTCTCAGGTTCTAGTATCAAGCATGACTTGAGTTCTGGGTTTTGACTGTTCCAGAGGTGATGTGAGAAGCGTCTGGGGTTTGGTGTCGGGGGTTCTTTTGACTCACTCCTATCTAGGGGAGGAAACCTGTCCTGACCAAGGTTTGAGGAGGGCAATAGCTTAGTTTTTTTAACGCAGAGGGGCGCAGAGGGGTTGAGCGGTAGATTGACTGTGGGGTGAATCAGGTTGGGGATTTAGTGTAGGGGCAAGTTTCACGATTATTATTTCTTTTTGACCTAGCTATAACTGAACCTGCCCCGACCAAGGCTTCTACAATAGGATAAGTCGATGGATGGCGGCTTGGGTTGTCTAGTTCTAATAACGTGCGGTGAATCATGGCATTCTCTTCTATCATTCGGACTCTGGAGCGATCGCCCCTGACGGGTGAACTCCTCTCTAAACTGAATCGTCAGTCGTTTTTGCACCTGAATGGGATTGCCCGTCTACCTAAGGGATTAGTCTCATCTGCCATCGCCCAAGCCGCAGGGCGCAATCTTTTGGTTATCTGCGCCACGTTGGAGGAAGCCAGTCGCTGGGCGGTGCAACTGGAAGCCATGAACTGGCAAACGGTTCATTTCTATCCCACCTCGGAAGCGTCACCCTACGAACCTTTTGACCCTGAATCGGAAATGACTTGGGGACAACTGCAGGTATTAGCCGATTTGGTGATTGATCATTCGTCAAATCCTGATCAGGGTAACCCACAAACTTCAACGGACAATGGACAGACAAAGCACAACGGACAACTGGCAATTGTCGCCACTCATGCGGCACTCCAACCCCATTTACCACCAGTCGCCGCCTTTGCATCCTACTGCCTGACAATCAACCGAGGCGTAAGTTGGGATATTAAAGACATCGATAAACAATTAGCACGCTTGGGTTATGATCGAGTGCCACTGGTGGAAATGGAAGGTCAGTGGAGTCGGCGCGGTGATATTGTGGATATTTTCCCGGTTGCTGCCGAATTACCTGTGCGTTTGGAGTGGTTCGGGGATGAACTCGAACAACTGCGCGAATTTGACCCTGCAACCCAACGCTCCCTAGATAAAATTGAGCAACTGGTACTCACCCCTACTGATTTTAGCCCCATTATTACTGATGCCCTCAGTGATACCCAAGCCCAACAGGTTCAAATCCATCTACAGGAAGAGGAACAGGCACTCTGGCAAGCGGGGGGACATCTGGAAGGGAGTCGTCGCTTCTTGGGGATTACGTTTGATAAACCTGCTTCTCTGTTAGATTATTTGCCCGATAATACAGTAATTGCTATTGATGAACCTGAACAATGTCGCGCTCATTGCGATCGCTGGGTGGAACATGCTCAAGATCATTTAGATACATTAGCCCATCCTCTTCCCCCTCTGCATCGTCAATATGACCCAGACGCGCTATGTAGAGACGTTGCATGCAACGTCTCTA
>JGI12140J13697_1081412_pt1 | contig 11691 bp, 7 predicted proteins | sample ElkSlonscriptome_5_FD_13697 | JGI IMG/M metagenome (IMG submission 13697) | reverse complement strand
CCCAAAAGCCCGACAACACCACCCCAAAGTTCCGCCAGAATCATTCCCGGTGGTAAAGGATGAAAACCTAGCAAACTTTCTGCAAGCTGGCGCAATTGGTCTTGAAACCACCATCCGACTAATAGGCGAAATTTTAAACGCATGGGGATGTCTTGCTGGTAAGACTTAACCACAAACGCCATAAAACCTAACCCCCACGTCCAATACTGATGGCGGAGTTTTGCCAGTTCCCGACGGTGTTGGTGAAACACCAAGTATTGAGGTTCATATACCAACGGATATCCGGCTCGAACTACCCGGTAAAAAATATCCAAATCCCCGCCACCCGGAAGCGGTGCGCCTGTATCTAACGCCTCATCAAAGCCACCCAATTGGAGTAAAACCTCCCGGCGAAACGTCATATTGCATCCAGCACCAAAAATTCCGGCTCCGCAGGGATAGAGGGGATTACCCGGTAAAATTTGTCCATGGCGAATTTTCTCAAAACCACGCCGAAATCCGCCCCTTTTTTCAAATAGAATTTGTGCCTCGGTGACCAACTCATAGGGCATAACTAAGCCCGTAAACCCACCCGCATCGGGATTTTCTGCCCAAGCTTCGACCAGTCCATTGAACCATTGACGGTCTACGGTGACATCATCATCAAGGTATGCCAGAAGTTCACCTGTCGCCTCTTGCAAAGCACGATTGCGAGCAAAATCTAGGCCCCCTTTCGGTTCCCTGGTGTAGCACACAGTCGGCAATGTGTCAATTAAATCTTTGGTGCGATCGTCAGACGGTGCATTATCCACCACTAAAATTTCAAAACGAGGCGAACCGTCGGATTTTTGTAGCTTGAGTAAAGACTCTAAACATCTTGCCACATTGTCGGGACGGTCTTTTGTACAAATCGCCACTGTTAGGGAAGGAAACTGCTCTGAATTCGCTGGAGGAACCAATTCCTCTCGGATACTTTCCTGAAGCAGCTTCGTGCCAATTTCCCGACTCAGGAGTGGCGCTAAATCTTCGGGCGTTAGGACGCTGTTTGGCGGGAGTTCTTGCATCACCAAACCGATGGGTCTGTCTTTACGGCGCAGCACCAAGGCGATCCCGGTTTCGTCCTCCTTTGTCTGAAGGGTGGGTAGGGGTTGAGTGACTTCCAAATCAATGAGGGAGTAGGACATAAATCGGGTTTGAGGGTCAAGCTGGAGACTGGTTATATTGCAGTCGGTGGAGTTTAGCAAAGAGTCCGTTGAGTTGGAGAAGCTGCTGGAGATTCCCTGACTCAACCACCTGTCCCTTCTCCAGGACAATAATCTGATCCGCTTTTTCGATAGTGGACAGGCGATGGGCGATGACAATGACGGTACGGTTATGGCTAAAGGTATTCAGCGCTTCTTGAATTAAGTGTTCTGAAATCGTGTCTAGGGCGTTGGTGGCTTCATCCAGAATCAGAATGTCTGGATTGCGGATAATCGCACGAGCAAGAGCGATGCGCTGTCGCTGACCCCCGGAGAGCCGAATTCCGCGATCGCCCACTTTGGTATCGTAGCTTTGGGGGAGTTGCATGATAAACTCATGGGCATTGGCTTGTTTGGCGGCGGCAATGATCTCGGCTTCTGTTGCATCTAAGCGACCATAAGCAATGTTCTCCCTGATGGTATTACTGAAAATATAAATGTCTTGACTAACGATTGCCAGATGACGACGCCAAGAGGGTAAATCCAATGCTTTTAATGGGCGATTGTCTACATAGATTTCGCCTTCACTCACCTCATAAAAACGGCAAATTAGGTTAACTAAGGTAGACTTCCCCGCGCCGGAAGGACCCACAAACGCGGTGGTTTTGCCACGGGGAATGGAGATGGAGATAGTTTGTAAGGCGGGTTGATCCTGGGGATTGTAGCGGAAGCTCACGGATTCTAAAGAAATAGCCTGCTGCAATCCGGAGAAAGCCATATTGCCAGAACGGATGTAGGGCTTGTCCGAGGGTTCCAGAAAGTACATCACATCATCCACTGAACTGGCTAACATCAACAACTTGACGCGATGGCTACCGAGCAGTTGCATCTGTGGCTGGAGTCGATAGAGAATGAATAGAAAAGTTAGCAGGGTAGGTAATGCGGTTCTATCTTGCAACAGAGCAATCATCATAATGCTCAACACCAGCAATGCCGAAAGCACATCATAGAGGGGATTTACCGACGCCGACAACGTATCGAGCTTCATAAAGATATTACGGACTTGCTCAGACGCCTGATCAAACTGTTTTTGCTCGTAAGGTTCTTGTCCAAATGCTCGAATAGTTCTCATTCCTGCTAACCCTTCATACATTCGTCTTCCCAGAGCGGCATTTACTTGGACTGCCTTTTGTCCCAGCACTTTGGACTGGCGCGTCACCACCTGGATAATTAGGGAAATCAAAAGTGTGATCCCGCCGACTAACAGGGTCAATTTCCAGGAAATCAGTAGGAGTAAGGCGACATAAACAACGGTGGTGCAGGAACTTACAATCAGGTTAACCAATATCCCGAGTGCTTCACTGGTGCGCCATGTCTCAGTTGCCAAGGTATTGAGTAATTTCCCGGAATCCTTCGTTTCTAAGAAGCTATAGCTGACGTTTAAAAGCTGATCAAAAATACGAGAGCGCAACCGATGACTGATCCGCGAATTCAACCATGCCAATAGAACTGAATTGCTGTAGTTTAAGCCATTTTTCAGCACAATCGTGCCAAAAATAAACAGAGGAATGATGACTAGGCGCTGACTGGCAGGAACAATACTGAGGACTTGGTTGAGCAAGCTGATTAAAGCATTGTCACTGACGGTTGGGTTGGAGTTTTGAGACAAGCTTTGTAGAAATGGAATAAATAGGCTAATCCCCAATCCTTCGGAGAGGGACGACAAAATTCCTAGGGTAACAATTGCCGGAATTGCCCAGGGGTAAAACTTTAACAGTAGGAGTAGCCTTTTAATGAGTTTTTCCTCTTCAATCGTTGTTTTTTAGACGTCAGTGGTAACGGTTAAGAGTAAATGGACAACAGGTTTCTCCTTTTAATTTAAGATTTAACGTTCAACCGTTCCGTACTTTAGCTTGATTCTTTTAGTCCGAGCCAGCTTAGGAATGAAATAGTGAAAGGCATCGCCAACTAATAGTTTAAGCTTGATCGCCATTTTCTGGTGTTTGATGTCATCAAGAGTCATTCGGTTTTTTGTCTCTTTTGACTTGAACGACGGGTTTTCTGCCAACCCCACTCTCGCTCTCATAAGCTGAAGGGCTAACCCTAAACTACTTTGGAGAGCCAATAAATAAACCCCCAGCCGTAAGTAGGGTGTGACGACATCTGATTTTATCGCTTTTCCTAGCCAAAATAGAGTTATTTTATGGTCTTTAAAATAATGACTTTGATGGGCAAAGTAAATATATAAACTGCTACTCGAAAATCCATAGAGAGCTGTGGGGATTTCAGGATGTCTGTGTCGTACAGCTTGCATCACTAACTGGTGTGACTTTGCCATTTGAGTAGAATCACGGGACATACTGTTGGCAATTTTGCGATACCCAATCAGAAAGTCTGGAACAACGCGGAATTGACAAACTTCAGCAATTCTCAGGTAAAGATCCCAATCTTCACATCCTTGAGCCGCCTGTTCTTTCAATTGGCTATTATATCCTCCAACTTGCTGTAAACAATCTCGACGAATCATCGAGGCGCTCGCGTTACCGATAAAATTGTGACACACCAAGGTAACGTAAACCTCTCCCTCAATTTTGGCGGCACGAAATATACCCGTGGGTAAGTCATCTTGATCAATATCCACAGACCAAGAATAGACTAATCCTACCGAGGGATCAGATTCAAGAAAACATTGAACTTGCTTTTCCAGATTTTCGGGATACCAAATATCATCCGCATCGATGGGAGCAATAAATTCACCCTGAGACGTCTCAATCCCTAAATTCCGGGCGGCGGCGACTCCAGCATTTTTCTGGTGTAACACGATTACCCGTTTATCGTGTTGGGCAATCGATTTAATAATTTCAGGAGTTCGATCCTGGGAACCATCATCGACAACTAAAACCTCCAGGTTCTGATACGTTTGAGAGAGAACGGATTTTAGCGTCTTCTCAATAAAGGCTTCGGCGTTATAGGCGGGAATAATCACCGAAACTAAGGGTAAGGTAGAAGCGGCGCGATCGCTGTTCATGGTTGTCATGACTTTTTGGGTTGCTGCTGAAACTGTATACCAGATGCCCCAGATGCACCAATGCAAGGCTGAACCATTTGTTTCTCTAGCCAACCGTGGCGGTGTTGATGCCAATGCCAAGCATGGGTGATCATATCCTTGAGTGCTGGGTATTGGGGCTGCCAACCTAAAACCTGCTTGGCTTTTTCTCCACTGCTGACTAGCACAGGGGGATCTCCTGGGCGGCGATCGCACTCAATCACGGGGATCGGTTGTTGGGTTACACTCCTGGCGGTTTCAATCACTTGTTTGACGGAGAAACCTTTGCCACTCCCCAGGTTGAAAATTTCACTTTCATCGGTTTGCAAGAGGCGAGTTAATCCCAGCAAGTGCGCCTGGGCGATATCAATAACATGAACATAGTCTCGAATACAAGTACCATCTGGGGTGGGATAATCGGTACCAAACACGGAAATGGATTCTCGCCGCCCTAAGGCACTCCACAACACAGAGGGAATCAGATGAGGTTCTGGGTTATGATCTTCTCCCAAGCGTCCCGTCGGATCTGCCCCAGCCGCATTGAAGAAGCGGAAACAAATATACTTTAACCCATAAGCCGCGTCAAAATCAGCCAGCATTTTCTCGACCATCAATTTACTACTGCCATAGGGATTGATGGGAGTTTGGGGTTGTTCTTCCGTAATCGGTAATGACTCCGGGATGCCATAGGTGGCACAAGTTGATGAAAAGACTAGCTTTTTCACCGAAGCCGCCACCATCGCCTCCAGCAGCGTCAGGGTTCCCGCCACATTGTTACAGTAATACTTGGCTGGGTTGGCGAAGGATTCCCCTACATAGGCAGAGGCGGCAAAGTGGATAACGGCTGTGATAGAGTGAGTGGCAAATACTCGATCCAATAAGGCGCGATCGCTGATACTCCCCTCAATTAAGGGAACCTGCAAAATATTGGTCACGAAATCTCGATGTCCGCAGGTTAGATTATCCAGAATAACCACTTGATAACCCGCCTGCTTTAAGGCTTGCACTGTATGAGACCCAATATATCCAGCTCCCCCTGTAACCAGGAGGGTTGGTGTCGGTTTAGATGCAGTAGCCCACGTTTTATTTTGTTGATTCACTGGGTTCTGGACTAGAAATATTATCGCTTTTTACCATACATTAGGTGCTGATTAATGTATTAGGGACAACTTCATCAAATCTTCACACTAATCCCCAAATTATCAGGTTCTGATGAAGAATTTAGGAAGTTAATTCATTAAATGTGATGCATAAGCGATTAGTTCTGGGAAATATAACAATCTAGGATACAATCCTGTCAGAGGGAAATCCCGTATTTTTACCTAAACCTCAGGTGCGTCCCATTATTGCCATGGAAAACTCAGCCTACGAGTATCAAGTTGGGGGCTGTCTCCCTATTGATGCTCCTACCTACGTGGTTCGACAAGCTGACAATCAACTCTACGAAGCGCTGAAAGCTGGCGAGTTCTGTTATGTTCTCAACTCCCGCCAGATGGGGAAGTCTAGCTTGCGGGTTCGCACGATGCAGCGCCTGAAGCAGGTGGGGATTGCCTGCGCTGCGGTTGATCTGACCGCGATCGGATGCCAAAATATTACCCTAGAACAGTGGTACGCGGGTATTGTCTACACCTTGGCTGGCAGCTTTGATCTCATGGATGCCAGTGAACTGGAAGCTTGGTGGTCTACGCGCAAGCATCTCTCGATCGTACAACGGTTTGGCACATTTTTTGATGAGGTATTACTTCAAGCAATCCCGCAAAATTTAGTCATCTTTTTCGATGAAATCGATAACGTTCTCCGCTTAAATTTTCCGGTCGATGATTTTTTCGCCTCAATCAAATCTTGCCATAGTCAGCGAGCCACTAATCCTAACTATCAACGCCTCACGTTTGCTTTGCTCGGTGTTGCCACACCCTCTGATCTGATTCAAGATAAATACTGCACCCCATTCAATATTGGTCAGGCAATTGAACTTTCGGGGTTTCAGCTCAAAGATATTCAACCCTTAGCCGAGGGATTTGCCGGGAAAGTTAGTCACCCCGATGTAATTCTCCAAGAAATTTTAGCCTGGACAGGGGGTCAACCGTTTCTCACCCAAAAACTGTGTAAATTAGTCAGTCACTCTATTGAGAAACAAAGACATTCTCCTAAAACTAGGGAAACCTGGCAAGCTAATCCATTCAAAAAAAATTTTCTGGGACTAAATGGTAAAGCTAAAGTCTCAGCTTGGATTGAACACCTGATTCAAACCCAAGTCATTGAAAATTGGGAAGCCTTTGATGAACCCGAACATTTAAGAACGATCCGCAATCGCTTGCTCAAATGTGGACAGCGTCATCCGGAAATTATTTATATCTACCAGCAAATTTTACAAGATGGACAAATTACGGCGAATGACAGTCGTCCCCAAATGGAATTGCGGTTGACTGGATTAGTGGTCAAGCAGAATAGTCAACTCCGAGTCTATAACCCGATTTACAAGTCTGTCTTTAGTGAACAGTGGGTGCAGCAGATTCTTCCTAGTCTACCTCAACCTGTTTCCTTCGCGAAACAAAATCACGAGGGAGAGCTTGACTTAGACACCCTAGCCGAACGTCTCTACAAACACTTAATAGACTGCTTACAACGGGAATCTCCGGAGCAAATGATTGAGCGTTTCCATCAGTTGTTTATCCATGGAATCGACTATTCCGATCCAAAAATTCTAGATATACTTTACAGAATTACCGCCTCTAGACGAGCAGATCAAGAGTTTAAATATATCATTTATCGCTGCTGTCACATTCTGGTGAACCGTTGGCAAATGACGCCTCAAGAAAATATGGCGATCAACAAGTTGCTGGATCTGTTCCAAATTAGCCACCAGCGCACCTCTAGCCGTTTGCGACAACTCGTACAAACCTTTATTAATTCCGAAGAGTATCGAGCCTTAGAACGTCTTAGGGTAGTGGTGGATGAGCCAACCTCTACAGAAAAGTCTTCTAAATGGGAACGGAAGAAATTAGCTGAGTTAATTGGGCGATATCCATTCTTATTTTCCTATTGTCTATTGAGTCAAGACTGTTCCGAGGAAGCTCAGCAAACCATCCAAAAACTGCAAGCGGAAAAACAGCAACAGTTGGAAGACGAACTGTGGCAGTATGCAACCTATCTAGTAAAGGAAAGCGTATCCCCTACTAGAATGAGAAAGCCGTTGGTAAAAAATCCTACCCTATTGGATGATGACGAATTGCATCTGGCACTGCGGCAGTTTGGCGGAAAAGCTAAGAATTCCTATGCCTACTGTGAGGCACAAAATTTTCTACACCGCACATTTAAAACGCCTTCATATTCTCTCTTTAAAGACAATTTATATCAGTATATCATTGCATCAATTGATCCCAGCTATGGACAACATTACTTTTATGGATTGTTAAATAAACACCTGGCTAATACGCTAACTGAATATAATCAGAATAAACTGGACAAATTCCTGATCAAGAAAACATGCAGCCAGTTGTTTAATTTACTCATCGTCGAAAGTCCAGAAAAACCAGAACATTATTGGTTTGATGATTTAGTGGTTAATCTTGGTTCGCTACAAATGACAGTTTTGCTGCTTAAACTGGTTTTGTTGTCTCCATCCGAAATTCGCCCCGACCTGGAAAAGCGCATGGCTATTTTATTCAATCACTATGAATCAAAACCGATGGGAGATATTCCTTCTCTGGTTAAATCGATGGAAAATTTAAATGTTGCTTTTGTGGTCAATTTTGGCTTCAGAGATTTTTCATTGCTTAATAAGTATTAAATGTGAATTTACTGTTTCTTGACAAATGACCAATGACCAATCACTATAATCGTCTACAAAGAATCCAACGCAACTCTAAAGGTGGTCTTGCCTGATTTAAAAATAACCCCTCCTTTAGATGAAAATGCTCAGATTTAGTCAACAATTTATGCAAGTTCTAGGACAGCAGATACTGGAAGACAGCCTTCATCGCCAGCAATATTTCCTCCGTCAAACGATTGACACACTCAACGCCCAAAATGAGCAGTTAAATCAAGACTTGGAACGGGCAAAGACGTTACCCTTAGAGATTGTCAATCAGGTTCTCCAAGCGGAAGCGGTGCAATATATTCCCAATCTGGATGACTATATTGAGCAAGAAATACTCAAGCGCAAAAATCAGGACTAAATGGTAATTTGTCGTGGTTTGATACAGCAAAAATTATGGAATAGATTTTGCTATTTAATCGGACGCACATCAGTCATTGGTGTCAACTTAAGCCAAAACCCCCTCTCCCCCAACCCCTCTCCCACCGGGGGAGAGGGGAGCAAGTACGCCCTGACTCACAGCCTTTGACCCAGAATCCATCGCAGTTCCACCACGGATTTTTCTGCTGAGGAAACTAATATATCACCCCCGGTTGCCCAGTTGCAAAATTGCTCCGTTAAGGTTCCCGTCTCTGGTGATTGATGTTCGCGTTCATAGTCTAAAAAAGATTCATTATAAATGAGTTGAAGGGGTAATCATTTCATCGCACTCGCTAAGTCTTGCGGGGTAAAAAAAGAAGTCAATTGGAGTTGATAAATATGTCGAGTTAACGGATCAGGTTCATAATCGTCTTGACATAAAAAAATAGCAAACAGTAAGAGTCCTCCTGAACAGAGAACATCGCACATTTTGACTAAAAATAATCGCAGTTGCTCAACAATTGATGCAGCCAGTATTGATGTTTTGAACTTATATCCCTCATTCGTGGGTTGGGATGGTTCGTACTTCAGACGCAATTTGCTATGGGGAGAAATACGAAATCCCTCGACTATATTCTTGGCAATCATTTGACCCACTTGCTGCAATTGTTCCTGGCTAAAACGAGAATCAATCGCCTGAAACAGCGCCCCTATACGCCAGATATAATACTCGGTTAATGCTGGGATACAAGGCATGATCATTTCGCCATTTGCCAACACCGATTGCATAAAATCCTCAAACAGGGTTTTCTGAAGAATGCCAAGATCGGTGACAATAGGCGGTGGTGGATTCTGGGGGGGTGGGTTGTCAGAGGTGATCATTGCTCATCGGTGCTAGGCTATTTGTCTATCCACTCTTTAAGCTTAAGCAAGCTCAAGCTTACTACCTACATTAAGGGCTTTTAACCCGTTTTAACGGGTTTGAGCTTTAAGAGGAGAACTTGAGTTCAGGGCTTAAGGAGCGTGCCATTCCACCTAACACCGTTTTGGCGCAAAAATGTCCGAATCTTTAACAATTTTTAATCACCCAGGATTTTAGGAGTTCATTCACTTGGTCGGGAACCTCATCATGGGGACAATGACCCGCTTGGAGATAGTATTCTGTCAGTTGAGGATAATACTGACGGAACTTTGCTCCCCGTTCTTTGGCATTCATCCAGGGATCACCTTCTCCCCACAAGAGTAAGAGGGGACAGCGTAATTGGGAAAGTAGCACATCGATTTTTTCCCCTTGGGGCGATTTGAAGACTGACGCGAAGACTTTATGCGCTCCGCGATCGCACGAGGGACGATAGATATCATCTACCAGTTGGTCGGTAATAGCGCTGTGATCTAAATAAACTTGCTTGAGGGTTCTGCGAATGATCGCCCGTCGCCGCAGGTACTGAAACAGAAGGAAACTCGCCCAAGGTTGCAATAAGAGCGATCGCGTCATGTTCTTGAATCCCTTTCGCCCTGAATTCGAGGACTCTGGAACTTTCGTCTCGGTAAACGGACCGGCACTATTGAGCAACACCACTCCCGCAGCAGAATCAGGACGTTGCGCCGCGACACACAGCGCACAATAACCGCCTAAGGAGTTCCCTGCCAATACCACAGGCTGACCAATCACCTGAGTGATAAAATCATGCAACTGATCGCGCCACAACTCCCCACTATATTGCCAGTCTGGTTTAGCCGATCGCCCAAATCCCAATAGGTCAATTGCCCAAACTTCAAAGTCTTGTTGGAGTTCAGCGATATTCTTGCGCCAGTGATCCGTCGATGCACCAAATCCATGGATCAGTAACAGAGGAGGATGATGCGATCGCTTCTCACCCGCTTTGACGTAGTAAATGGACTGTCCTCGCCACTGCCAATAGATGCCAGGAATAGTAGCCGTTGCTGCAACGGGGGTCGCCTGCATGGTTCTCGATAATGTTAAGTAACGTTAACTAATCTTAATATAGCGTAAGCGTTAAGAAATAGGATCACCATGTAAAGGTGTAGGGGCGGGTTTCACTACTATCTCTTCGGTTGTACCCAGATGCGACTAAGTAGGGTGGGCATTGCCCACCAGCCTCATCTGAGCGTGCCATTACTCTTAAGATAGATCTAACATCACTCTCTCATGATTGCCCCTAGCGAGTTTCAGGATTACCTACAAAACATCTGCCACCGCTACGAACAGTGGTGGGCTGTGGATGCGTTGACTGAAACAATTGCGGCTAAACAGGCAACCTTCTCATTTGAGCAGATGGTGCAAACTGAAGAGAAAAGACGAGAAGAAAAGCCACAGATAGTTTCACTGCCAATACTTAAAGGAATCCAGAATTATGTTGAATCCGAGCATATTTTACTGGTAGGTTCGCCCGGTGTGGGCAAATCAACCGCGCTTTTGCGTTGTTTAGTCAGTTTTGCAAAAAAGGAGCTTGAAAAACCAGAACCTCGAATTCCTGTGCTGGTTCCGTTGAAAAGGTACAACGTCCGTTTTTCTACCTCTGAAGATCCATCGGGGATGTTGACTCTGATTAGAGATGCCCTTAAGCCACAACTACGACTGAGAATTCCCGAAGTTGAAGAACTATTGTGTCAGAAACGGCTGATTCTGCTCTTGGATGGCTTGAACGAGATGCCAGCAGACACAGTTCGTACAGAACTTAAAGCATTTCGTGAGGAGTGCCAAGATTTAAAAATACCACTCATCTGCACAACGCGAGAGCTAGGCAGCGGCGATTTTGGCATCAAAAGAAGGTTAGAAGTTCAACCGCTTAGCCCTCTAGAAATCAATCGCTTTTTACAAGAATGTATGCCCGCTCAAGCGGAACAAATATTGCAATTATTGAGCCGAGACAATCGAGAGTTGAGTCGCACGCCATTTGTTTTATGGATGCTGTATCAATTGTTTCAGGAAAAGGACACTGTTGTCGAGACGTTGGGAGAGGCATTCCGTCAATTTTTCCGGTCTTTCAAAAAATATAAGGAAGACGCACCTGTTACAGATGAGCGTCGTAAAGCTTGGAATCGTTGGTTGGAACATCTGGCGTTTACAATGCTGAACAATCCGGAGCCAACTGATCCTGGCTTGATTATCTCTGATGAGCGAGCAGAAAAAGTTCTTACTGAAAGGTTTGGTGAGCGTTATGGTACTTCCTCCCGGATTGAAGAGTTGCTTAAGTATCACCTTTTAGAAAGAGTCTCTGATAGAGAAGTTAGTTTTCACCATCAACTAATTCAGGAATATTACGCGGCGGAATACTTGCTGGAAT
>JGI12140J13697_1087141_pt1 | contig 11693 bp, 10 predicted proteins | sample ElkSlonscriptome_5_FD_13697 | JGI IMG/M metagenome (IMG submission 13697) | reverse complement strand
CTATAATGTATGTAACATTTCTTAACGATAAGGGGAAGCGGATGGATTATCCTAACTTAGCGCAAATTTCAGATCAGCTAGAGAGTGCTAACTCTCGCGATCGCATGGTGGCGTTAGCCCACCTCCGTAACGTGCCAGCAGAGGAGGCTGTGCCTTTAATCAAGAAGGTTTTAGATGATCCAAGTTTACAAGTGCGATCGATGGCAGTCTTTGCCCTAGGAGTGAAGCAGACAGACGAATGCTACCCCATTTTGGTGAAACTACTCGAAACTGACCCCGATTATGGCATTCGCGCTGATGCCGCCGGAGCCTTAGGATATCTAGAAGATGCTAGAGCCTTTGAATCATTAGTCCGGACATTCTATGAAGATACACAATGGTTAGTCCGGTTCAGCGCGGCTGTCGCATTGGGCAATATAAAAGATCCCCGCGCCCGTCAAGTTCTCACTAAAGCACTCGATAGTGAAGAAATCGTGGTGCAACAGGCGGCTATCTCCGCATTGGGTGAAATTAAAGCCATAGAAGCCGTGGATGATATCCTGCGCTTTGCTCAATCTCCCGATTGGTTAGTGCGCCAACGATTAGCCGAAGCCCTGGGGAACCTACCCACGGACAAAAGCCAGTCGGCATTAAAATTCTTGGCAAAAGACAGCCATTCCCAAGTTGCCCAAGCTGCATCTATCTCCCTGAACCGCCTGCAACAGGCGACAAAGCCAGCCTAAAACTCTGCCCATGGCTTTCCCAGAAGCCATGAACAATCAACAATAAACCATAAACAAGCCAGGAGAACGATAAAATCAATTAAAGCTTTGTTAACGTGAAACGTCTGACTTCATGGATATAAAAGAATTTTTTGAGCAGAGTGCTGGTCGATGGTTTTCTCAGCGTACCAGTCACCATCTGGCATTTAAGCAAGCTGAAAATGGGAAATCCAATATTACGATTGAAATGATCGCGGCTGATGCGCCAGAAGTGGTTCAGCTATGCCAACAGTATGAGGTTGATCCAGATTCAGCTATCTGTGGTGCCAGAGTGACGTGGGATGGCACAATGGACTGGGATGAAGAAAAGCATCAAGGTTCAACGGTGCTGGTGCCCGTTGCTGATCCTGATAAGCCCAATGAAGGGAAGCTATTGCGGGAAATGGGCTATGCGGAGAAAGCCCCAGTAGCGGGTCGCTATATTATGGGAGATGATCAGGCGCTGACCTTAATTACCGACTACGAAACCATGTATTCTGAGGAGCGTTTGTGGTTTGCTAGTCCTAATTTACGGCTACGGACGAGCATTTTGAAGCGATTTGGCGGCTTTAGCATGGCGTCTATGTCTTCAGAAATTCGCATGGGCGTAACTAAACCTCCGCAAGAATCACAAGATGCGGCGGCGAAGACTTAATCTAGGGGCTACTGAATAAGTGTTGGGATGGGGGGGAGCATGTAGAGACGTAGCATGCTACGTCTGGGAGCTGGGGGAGATGAGGGAGCAAAGGACAAATGACGAATGACAAATGACAAATGACGATCTCCACCGTTAGCTTTTATTGTGTCCACCTAATTACATTGCCAAATTAACTGCTAGGTGGATTACTCATGGAGTTAATGTCCTCAATCGGTAAACCTAAAGCTTCTGCTATTTGATTAGCGGTTAATCCCATAGCGAATAATTTGGGAATAGCTTCTGTTCGGGCAAGTTCTGCTTGTTCAGCCCGTTGTCTTTCTTGTTCAGCCCGTTGTCTTTCTTGTTCAGCCCGTTGTCTTTCTTGTTCAGCCCGTTGTCTTTCTTGTTCAGCTCTCTCACTTCCAGTTAAAAGCAAATTGCCCTCACTATCCCACCAGCGCAACCAAATTTGAGTTTGATTTTGATAGGTTCCCTGTAGTAATCCCAGTTCTATACCTAAAGGTTCAATGGGATAATGGTTTCGTTGGTTCGGGTTCATCAGGCGGTAGGAACCATTAACGAAGTGATAAACCTCTAACTGGTTCGTCTTGATTTCAAAAATTCCATAGTAAGGAATCCGGAGAATCTGTTCATAAACCCAAAACTTACCGGGTTTCGTTCTTTTTCCTTGGGATGAGCGAGATAATGGCGTGCGATCGCGTTCTTCGGAACCATCACCACTGGCAAATTCTAAGACAATCATTGGCGCGATAAATTCGTGCCAGATCACGTAAGAACGGCGAATTTGACCGTCTATTTTGGGGGGAACATTGGGGACATAAAACCAATCGGGAGCTTCTGCTCCTTTTTCCGGGGGTTCTGTTTGTCGCCAGTAGATGCCACAATCTTGTCCAATGGCATATTGTCCGTCGGGATGAATTCTTTCGAGAATGGGTCCGAGGGAGTCTGTGAGAATAAGGCTTTGGGGATGCTCCTGGAAGTTCTTCACGAATTCGCCATTTGATTCGGGGAGTTGGGTATGATCTGGGAATGGAGGAGGTAGAACATTGGGTTCTAGACTCTGAGTCATGGGAATTGCGTCTGCGATCAGGTTGCCCTATTATAACGATTGTCCGCGATCGCAGCCGTAGTAGACGTTCCGGTGGAATGTTTCCTTCTCACTGTTCTAGAGTATCGATTATGGGCTTTGCGATCCCAAAGCCTGCTTCTACATAAACTCAAGGAAGTGGGAGGATGTCACAGTCTATTGGACTGACATAGCTAAAATGGTGGGATAGATTTGACGGTGAAATTGGGCGCAAGTCTTTGCGCCCCTACAATTCTAATCCACCAAATAAGGTGTGCCGCGCCACTACGGGCTACTTGATAGGAAACCCGCGCAGCGCAGGCGGGTTTTGTTTGTGTAGCTGCGGTTTCAACCGCCCTGACAAATGACAAATGACGAATGACAAATGACAAATGACAAATGACAAATGACAAATGACAAATAACAAATGACGAATGACTTACCTCTGTTGCGCCGCCCGCATAGATAAACCAATTCGCTTTAACTTCTCATCCACAGAAAGAACCCGCACATTAACAACTTGTCCCACTTTGACAATTTCTTTGGGATCTTCCACAAATCGATCCGCCAGTTGGGAAATATGCACCAACCCATCCTGATGTACGCCAATATCCACAAATGCACCAAAATTCGCCACATTCGTGACAATTCCTTCTAATTCCATTCCCTCTTTTAGGTCAGACATTTCCTTCACGCCTTCCTTAAATGTGGCATATTTAAACTCAGCACGGGGATCACGTCCCGGCTTTTCTAATTCCCGGATAATGTCTTTGAGTGTGGGTAAGCCAACGGTATCCGTCACATATTTCTTTAAATCAATAGATTTGAGCCGATCTGCGGCTTTAGGGATTTGTTTCAAGGGAACCCCAATATCTTTCGCGATCGCTTCCACGACTGGATAACTCTCTGGATGCACAGCGGTATTGTCTAAGGGGTTATCGCCACCACGAATTCTCAGGAATCCGGCGGATTGTTCAAAGGCTTTGGGTCCTAATTTGGCTACCTTCAGCAGACGGCGACGATTGGGAAAAGCGCCATTTTCATTCCGATAGGTGACGATATTTTTGGCAATGGTTGGAGTTAAACCAGACACAAAGGTTAATAACTCTTTCGACGCCGTATTCAGATCCACACCCACATAGTTCACACAGCTTTCTACCGTGTCATCCAGCTTCTTTCGCAGTAACTTTTGATCCACATCATGCTGGTATTGTCCCACACCAATAGATTTGGGATCAATTTTCACCAATTCCGCCAAGGGATCTTGTAAACGGCGTCCAATACTAATCGCCCCGCGCACGGTAACATCTTGATTGGGAAATTCTTCTCGCGCTACATCACTGGCGGAATAGACAGACGCACCCGATTCATTTACAATCACGCTAATCGGTTTGTGATCCAGGGTTTTAATCACATCCCCGACAAACTCATCGGTTTCCCGCGATGCTGTACCATTCCCGATCGCGATTAATTCGATCTGGTATTTTTCGATCAGAGTTTTGACTGTGGTAGCCGCTTGGGTGGGTTTTCCGGTATGGGGAAAAATAGTTTGATATTCCATAAATTTCCCCGTTTCATTTAACACCGCCACTTTACATCCGGTTCGCAATCCCGGATCAATGGCTAAGGTGGGTTTCATTCCGGCTGGGGGAGAAAGCAGGAGTTCTCGTAAATTAGTTTCAAAGGTTTTAATCGATTCAAAATCAGCATACGCCTTACGATCTGTCCGCACTTCCGTAATTAGGGAATTTTTCATTAAGCGGTTAAAGCCATCATGCAACAGATCCCGATAGAAGTTCCGCACCTCTGGAATTTTGGTGCGAATCGTTTCTGATTCTAAATACGACTGGACAAACTCCTGATCAAAATCCAGATTCAGGCTTAAAATTCCCTCACTCTCTCCCCGAAATAATGCCAGCATATTGTGCGGCGCAATATCCTTTGCCTTAATTTGGAAATTGCGGTACATTTCATATTTAGTACTGCCTTCGGGGTAATCGTCTTTAATCTTGGAGACAAATCGCCCATTTTTCATTAAATAGTCGCGCAGGTAGGCACGGAATTCGGCAGTTTCCGCGACTTCTTCGGCGAGGATATCAGAGGCTCCTTTCAGCGCATCGGCGGCGGTTTTGACTCCCTTTTCTTCGTCAATATAATTGGCGGCTTCTGCTTCTAAAGAGACGGGTTTGGCGGTGGGAGTATTCAGGGATTTAATAAATTCAGCCAGAGGTTCCAACCCTTTTTCTCGCGCAACGGTGGCTCTAGTGCGGCGCTTGGGGCGATAAGGGAGGTAAAGGTCTTCTAACTCATTTTTCTGGAAACAGGACTCAATTTTCGCCTTCAGTTCATCCGTCAGTTTCCCTTGAGACGCGATCGCCTCCAGAATTGTGGCTTTGCGTTCTTCGAGTTCACTCAGGTAGGCGTAGCGTTCTGCGATCGCGCGAATTTGGACTTCATCCAGAGAACCAGTGCGTTCTTTCCGATAACGGGAAATAAAGGGAATCGTGGCTCCCTCGGCTAAAAGAGACAGGGTATTTTCCACCTGATTGGCGGAGAGGGAAAGCTCTTGTGCTAGGACGGAGGGAATATTCAGCATATTCGTCATTTGTCATTTGTCATTTGTCATTCGTCATCCTCACGAAGCGCCAATATAAGCTATGTTTCTGTAAGGGTTGGATAACTCTTTACATAACTTCATCTTCAGGTTGGGGTAGCGAAAAGCGATAATTATCCGCTCGTTTCCGTAAAATAGCAAAATCGGGTTCTGGTTCGCTATTGGATGACAAAATAATCGGATCTTGACATTGTAACTTAGCTCGACCTATAACCAATCCCGCCAATTCTTCGAGTAAATCTCGACAACAATTAGTATGGGCTGTACCTTTCGCCGCCATCTGCATGATTTCCCCACGAATTAATTCCACTCGGTCATCTTCGGTGAAAAATCCCAACTCTGCTAAACGGTGATAGTCCTCAAGCGTGAAGCGTTTGGCTGTTGTCGATGTCATAGGTATCGGTGGTCATATCGTCTAGACTACTACCCGATCCCCGACTTCTTGAAGAAGTCGGGGATCTTAATTCGCTCCTTTCAAGCGTAACGAATCCCCCCCTAAGAGAATGCTCACTTCCAGGTTAGCGATCGCGAACTGATCCGTTTACCCAACACGCGGCTGGGAAAACAAAGCAACTCCAGCCCAATCAGTTTCAGGTAAAACGCCTGTCTATATCGAGCAAAGAGTCGAATTTTCTGCCATAAAAGCAAGAATTGCAGTTTCAGCCGCACGGTGAATTCCCTGGTTAGCATGACTCTGGTGTTGTTGTCGTAATTACCGATGATTATCCTTTTTAACCCAAAAATGCCCAGGCGCGATCGCAAAAACGCCAATCGCCCCAATCGATTCGTGCGATAATGCACAGGACACCCGGTGGACTTGCACTCCCAATCATGACTTATGTTCAGACAACTTGGTTTTTGGATACTCTGGGTTGGCTTTCTCGCTTATGCCTTTCTGTTTGCGCCTCCCCAGCAACCCGACACCTTTGACCTGATTACCAATCTTTCCACAGGTAACTGGGATGGGATTAACGTAGTCGCGGAAGTCCTCACCTTCAGCGATAGCAAGGTGAGGATGGACAGGGGGAAATCGGAGGTACGGAGATTTCCAAATTGTCCTAACCGCCAAACTTTTGTAGTACAATGAGAATAGCTCACCTAGGTCTACATGGTAGGGCATGGGCTAAAGATGGCTGGGCTAGGTGTGATAGAGATGTAGTCCTTGCGCGTTAATGAACTCGACCACCGTTCGCTTGTAAGCGTCCAGAAAAGAATAGCGCAAGATGCCAATAGGCATTATTCGGTTAGAACACTAACCACAAACCGCTCTCATCCAAGCGGACTAACAAAATATTTTGCCTGCGGGAGGCGGGCAACTGCCTGTGGACGCCCTTGTAAGACCAATGAGAGGTAACTTTTGGAGGCATCGGCGGATGAGACGGGAAACTCCGAAGACGAATAAAACCGTCCTTGCCTAGTTGAGTTGGAAGCCCCAACTTCAGCGAAGCAAGTTGGGGCACTTCACTCCCCTAATTATTGCCCTATTCAACATCATGGGCATTCTACCCCTAGCATACGCCTGCTTCGTGTTTATCGATGGACGAGGGCAAAAAATCCCCGCGTGGCTGTTTGCAGCCGTCTCCTTTGGTGTGGGGGCGTTTGCGTTACTCCCCTATCTCGCCTTACGTCAACCCAATCCTGAATTTCCTGGCTCAAAAAATATCTTCTTGAGTATTCTCGATTCCCGTTGGTTAGGTGTTATTCTCACCCTCGGCACTGTAGCACTCTTAGGCTTTGGTATACTTAACGGCGATTGGGCAAACTTTATCCAGCAGTGGCAAACCAGTCGTTTTATCCATGTGATGAGCCTGGACTTTTGCCTATTGTGCTTGCTTTTCCCGGCACTGGTGGGTGATGATATGGCACGACGCGGCTTAAATAATCCCACCCTATTTTGGGCAGTTGCACTGGTACCGTTAATTGGTTCGCTAGTCTATCTGTGTCTGCGTCCCCCTCTTCCTGACACCGAGGAAGCTATGGCAACCGCGTGAAGATTGGCAAAACGCTGGATATACCGTAGGGTGGGCATTGCCCACCAGCCTTAAGTCAGTACCATTCAACTTAATAGACTTGAGCTAAATCCGTTATAGCGACAGCAAGAACTCAAAACTTGATAAACTTTAACCAATTCTCAGCAAAAACTAATTCAGCCCCAGTTTAATACTCTTAGAGAAAGAATGCTGACAGCATAAATCGTCATTGATTCACCCATGACCAATGACATAAGACCAATGACAAACAACAAACACTATGACGTATCTAGAAACAACCGCAGAATTCTACAGTGAAGTCGCCCAAACCCCGGAAGTCGGGTTATGTTGTGTCCAGAGTTCTCCCCTGCAACTTCCCGGACTGAAAATTCCCCAGCAAATGCAGGAGATGAACTATGGTTGTGGAACCACCGTTCATCCGGCTGAACTGATAAACGAGCCAACGGTACTTTATGTAGGCGTGGGTGGCGGTTTAGAAGCCCTGCAATTTGCCTATTTTTCCCGACGCCCCGGTCATATTATTGCCGTTGATCCCGTCAAGGCGATGCGGGAAGCGGCGACTCGTAACCTAGAACGTGCGGCTGACGATAATCCTTGGTTTAATCCGAGTTTTATTGACATTCGGGACGGCGATGCGTTTAATCTACCTGTACCCGATGCTTCCGTTGATGTCGTCGCTCAAAATTGTCTATTTAATATCTTTGAACCCGAAGACCTAACTAAAGCCTTACAAGAAGCCTATCGGGTGTTAAAAATTGGCGGACGCTTGATTATGAGTGACCCCATCGCCACCCGTCCGATTCCTGATCATTTACGCCAAGATGAACGGTTAAGGGCAATGTGCTTATCAGGGGCGTTGACTTACAACGAGTATATCCAACATCTGGTTCATGTTGGGTTTGGTCAAGTGGAAATTCGGGCGCGGCGTCCTTATCGGTTGCTGGATTGCCAAAGTTATAAGTTAGATGAACCCTTGCTGTTAGAAAGTTTAGATTCTGTGGCATTTAAAGTGCCAATTCCGGAAGATGGTGCTTGTATTTTCACCGGAAAAACCGCGATTTATCAGGGAAATAAAGACGTTTTTGATGATAACGCGGGTCATGTTCTGCAAAAAGGTGTTCCGGCGTCGGTGTGTGATAAAACTGCGGCTAACCTCGGTACATCTAAGGATATTCTGATTACTGATTCCACCTGGCATTATACTGGCGGCGGTTGCTGTTAAAGGTGTCGAATCGATGTGAATCGGACGCACCCCGGTGATTGGTGTCAATGTAGAGACGTTGCATGCAACGTCTCTACTAAATGATGCATCCTAACCGCTACGGCGATTGCTATAATTTCCTGTTTCTATCTACTTCTAATTGATCCTTTATTTCTAAGTGCCACGCCAGTAGGTATTTGATTGGTATCGGGAACAAATTCTTGAGACATGGAAATTGATCTGATTGTTGGACTTAATGTACTCATATATGAGACAATTTCAGCCTAACACAACGTCTACAAATATGATACATTTACGAAATTATTTGCCTCTGACACCATAAGGGGCATGGGAAAAGCAGGAAAAGCACTGAAACAGGTTCTAGAAACCTACGAGATCACTCAAAATCGATTAGCTGTGGCGATGGAAACGCGGCGTTCTAATGTAGGGCGCTGGTATCATGAACAAATCGATCCCACAGGGGATACGATCGCTGATATTGTCACCGCCTTAAAGAAACTCAATCCGGCTGCGGCTGAAATGTTTGTTGAACTGTATTTGGGTCAACTGCTTAAGCCTGATGAATAGCTTCTTTCATCACGTCTCTACCTTGCACCGCCGCTACAATTAAGGGGATGTTTCAAGAAAAGTTGATGCAAGTCACCGCCTCCCCTACCAATCTGAGCCTGATTACCTCCAGCTTCCATGCTTTATCTGACCCGATTCGGATCAAACTACTGGAACTGTTGCGAGAACAGGAGTTGTGTGTGTGTGAACTCTGCGAAGTGCTGGAGGTGAGTCAGTCGAAGTTATCGTTTCACTTGAAAACTCTCAAAGAAGCCAACTTGGTTCGCGCCCGTCAGCAAGGGCGTTGGGTTTATTACAGCCTGAATTTGCCCCAGTTTGTGCTGTTAGAACAATATTTAGCAGAATACCGCCGCTTTAGCCCGATTTTACCCGGTCGTCCCTGTGCGGAGTAATACCTGAGGTTCAAGGGCGTAGGGGTGTAGAGACGCGCCATGGCGCGTCTCTACAATTGTCTGGTATCAACTTTTTTTGGAGTATCGCTATAATCAGCCTTCTGCCCTCTGTCTCCTGCATCCTAGCTCCTGCATCCTGCACTACATCGCCTCAATCCGGGATATAAGGACTTGACAAATCAATTTTTTTTGAAATGATAAAAGTAACCCCAGAGTTTGAGCAGGGGGGCAAGCCACATTGTCGTGGATGGTTTCAGCTAATTTGATGGATTCACCTTACGCCTGGAAACCGTAGGGGCGCACCGACGTGCGCCCATGCACTAACCGACGTGCGTCCATAAAATCGGCAAATTTAATCCACCATTTTAGCTGTACCACGCCAGCCGGATGTAACACGCTACGACTACTGTATTTCAGCCAATTATTGAGGGTTGATTCATTCTTATGAGTACTAATTCATCTAACGCCACATCCTCACCCCCCCAAGTTGGGGGTCAACTCAGTTTCTTTGAAAAATATCTCACCGTTTGGGTAGTACTCTGCATTATTGCAGGTATCGCCCTGGGTAAATTATTTCCCGATGTGGCGGTGACACTGGATGCCATGAGTATTTATCAGGTATCCATTCCTATCGCCATCTGCCTGTTTTTCATGATGTATCCGATTATGGTGAAAATTGATTTCACCCAAGCAACGCGGGCAGTGCGTGCGCCGAAACCGGTGATTTTAACGATGGTGGTGAATTGGTTAATTAAACCGTTCACGATGGTGGTTTTTGCCCAGTTTTTCTTAGGTTGGCTATTTCAGCCTTTGCTATCGCAAACGGAGATTATTCGCGGGGCGGAAGTTACCTTGGCAAATTCTTACATCGCTGGGGCAATTTTATTAGGGATTGCTCCTTGTACGGCGATGGTTTTGATGTGGGGGTATCTGTCTTACAGTAATCAAGGACATACCTTGGTGATGGTGGCGGTGAATTCGTTGGTGATGTTGTTTCTGTATGCCCCATTAGGACGATGGTTATTAGCGGCGAATAATTTAACTGTACCCTGGCAAACGATTGTGTTATCGGTGTTGATTTATGTGGGGTTGCCGTTGGCGGCGGGGATGTATAGTCGATATTGGATTTTTAAACATAAGGGTAAAGAGTGGTTTGAACGGCGATTTATTAAGTATCTGAGTCCGATTTCGATTGCGGCGCTTTTAATTACGCTGGTTCTGTTATTTGCGTTTAAGGGAGAATTGATTATTAATAACCCGCTGCACATTTTGCTGATTGCTGTTCCGCTGTTTATTCAGACCAATTTTATTTTCTTTATCACCTATGTCGCGGCGTTGAAGTTGAATTTGGCGTATGAAGATGCGGCTCCGGCGGCGTTAATTGGGGCGAGTAATCATTTTGAAGTGGCGATTGCCACGGCGGTGATGCTGTTTGGTTTGAATTCGGGGGCGGCGTTGGCGACGGTTGTCGGGGTGTTAATTGAAGTACCTGTGATGTTGATGTTGGTGGAGTTTTGTAAGCGAACGGCGATGTGGTTTCCACGGGAACCGGAAAAGGCAACATTGCGTGATCCGCGTTGTCTTGCACCTTAATTTAGGAGTTTGTAGTGAGGACTTTAGTCCTCTTATCAGGGGCGCTGATTGAGCCGACTACAAGTGAGATTTTTTTAGTGCTGGCTTAACCGGACATGATAGAAGCAAAGCGTTTTATTGATAAGGATAAATAAGCGAGTATGGCGATGAAATCGATTATGTTTGTTTGTAAGCAAAACTCCTGTCGTTCCCAAATGGCAGAAGGATTTGCTCGCACGTTAGGAGAGGGGAAAGTTGCGGTGACGAGTTCGGGGTTGCAGGCGTCTAAGGTGAATCCTACGGCGGTTGAGGTGATGTCGGAAATTGGGATTGATATCAGTGATCAAGTGTCTAAGCCGTTAAGTGATTTTAAGGCTGAAGATTATAATGCTGTGATTTCTTTGTGTGGCTGTGGGGTGAATTTGCCTGAATCTTGGGTGTTGCGAGAGGTGTTTCAGGATTGGCAATTGGATGATCCGGCGGGTGAATCGATTGAGACGTTTCGGCGAGTACGAGATGAGATTAAGCAGCGAGTTGTTCAGTTAATTGACACATTGGGTTAAGTCACTCCCTTTTATTTATGTATTAGGTTAAGTTGAAATTTAAGGTGAAATCTTCTTGTTGGTGAATTGGGAAAACCTAACCCCCCAACCCCCTTCCCTGCAAGGGAAGGGGGAGCCGGAAATGTTTTAATCCCTGGTAGGGATTAATAAGGAATTTCACTCCAAATAATCACGATAAGCAACTGCATACCCCTCTCGGTTTCAATCCCTGATAGGGATTCAGGGGAATTCCAAGTCTATCAGGCATCGGCGCACCTATATCCTGCAAAGCGTTTCAATCCCTGATAGGGATTCAGGGGAATTCCAAG
>JGI12140J13697_1143138_pt1 | contig 11789 bp, 7 predicted proteins | sample ElkSlonscriptome_5_FD_13697 | JGI IMG/M metagenome (IMG submission 13697) | reverse complement strand
GCTTCCTCTGCTTCCCCTGCTCCCCCAGCTCCCCCAGCTCCCCCTGCTCCCCCTGCTCCCCCAGCTTCCCCTGCTTCCCCTATCTCTGATGAGACAAACACCTGCGACCGAAGCGATCGCGCTATTAATTGACCTAGCCCAACGGGGAGAAATCGATCCCTGGGATGTTCAGGTGATTGAAGTGATTGATCGCTATCTCAGTAGCCTCCCTTGGGGGGATGATGCCCAAATGAGTCCGCGTGACACCGACTTGTCCCAATCCGGACAAGCTTTTTTATGGGCGTCAATGCTTGTTTTACTCAAAGCCGACACGCTACAGCGTTTAGAGGAACCCGATGAACCCGAAGACAGCGATACCTCCTCGGAAATCGATCCCACGAATGAACCGCGCTTACCCTTGTATTTGGAACGCCATATCCGTCGTCGCACGGCTGCACCCCCGCCCAAAAAACGCCCCGTCACCCTAAACGAGTTGATCGAGCAATTGCAGCAAATGGCAGATCAACTCGAAGCCACCCCCACACCCATTCGCTCTACCCGCCGACAATCTCTATCACGAGGACAAGCAGCACAAGCTATCACCCAGCTAGCTCACGATGAAAATCTAACCGACATTGCTAAACGCCTAGAACAGTTTATTTCCGGTCATTGGCATGAAATAGCAGCAGGAAAAGATTGGCTGAATCTAGAGCAATTGCTAGAGTGGTGGACGGTATCACCAACAGTATCGACGAATGACAATCGCCCAAGGGCTGTTGATACCACTAAACCCCTAGTCAGCGATCGAGTCGGTGTGTTTTGGGCGCTGCTCCTGTTATCGGCTCAGTCTAAGGTGGAATTATCCCAAGAGGAATTCTACCAAGACTTAAAAATCCGGACGCTGGGGTAAATCAATCAGGGGTGTTATCTGCGATTCCGATTGGCAGCTTAATCGGCTGTTCAACACTTGACAGAATGCACCAATACCAGTCCAACGAACCGCATCTTGCCGTTTTGCCTCCTGGCTTCAGGCAAGAGCATTCAGATACTCATGTATACGGTATGTAGCCTTCTACGTACTTACCCAGGTTAGTGGTGCATAGTGATTGATTAGGTATCGGTAGTCACTCAAACTTTTGTGAACCTACCCCTTTGTCACCTGATCTCTGTCATTTTTCCCGGTATATAGGATGAGTCTTGACAACGGTTCAACGTCCTTAAGGGCAACCACTGAGCATCAGACTCAATTGACCAACTTGAACATTTGTGGCATAGCTTGAGGAAGATAATTTTATGAAAGCCATGATTCTGGCAGCCGGTAAGGGGACTCGGGTTCGCCCCATTACCTATACCATTCCCAAACCATTGATTCCCATCCTGCAAAAACCTGTAATGGAGTTTTTATTAGAACTTCTAAGGCAGCATGGTTTTGAGCAAGTTGTGGTTAACGTCTCTCACTTAGCTCATGAAATTGAAGGCTACTTCCGGGATGGTCAACGATTTGGTGTCGAAATTACCTATTCATTTGAAGGTCGAATTATCGATGGTCAACTGGTGGGAGAAGCCTTGGGTTCTGCCGGTGGCATGCGTAAGATCCAAGACTTTTATCCCTTTTTTGACGACACCTTTGTTGTCCTTTGCGGGGATGCTCTCATTGATCTCGATCTGTCTGCTGCTGTCAAGTGGCATAAAGAAAAAGGTTCTGTGGCTACGATTGTGACCAAACCCGTGCCGCGAGAGCGAGTCTCTAGCTACGGTGTGGTGGTGACTGACGAAAGCGGTCGGATTAAAACTTTCCAGGAAAAACCCTCGGTAGAAGAAGCTCTCAGCACCAATATCAATACGGGCATTTATATTTTTGAACCCGAAGTCTTAGATTATATTCCATCTGGTCAGGAATATGACATCGGTGGCGATTTATTTCCCAAATTAGTGGAAATGGATGCGCCCTTTTATGCCGTATCAATGGATTTCCAGTGGGTGGACATTGGCAAAGTTCCCGACTATTGGCATGCGGTTCGGGGTGTTTTGACGGGAGACATCAAAAATGTCTCGATTCCCGGTAAACAAGTTGCTCCCGGTGTTTACACCGGATTAAATGTGGCGGTCAATTGGGACAAAGTGGATATCACCGGACCGGTTTACATTGGCGGTATGACCCATATTGAAGATGGAGCGAAAATTATTGGTCCATCGATGATTGGTCCGAATTGCTGGATTTGTAAAGGCGCAACGGTTGATAACAGCGTTATTTTTGAATATTCCCGCTTGGGTGCAGGCGTTCGCTTAGTCGATAAGCTGGTCTTTGGACGTTACTGCGTTGATAAGACGGGTGCAACAATTGACGTGCAAGCGGCTGCCCTCGATTGGCTGATTACGGATACCCGCCAGACACTTCCATCCCAAGACCCCGAAGAAAAGCAAGCGATTGATGAAATTCTTCTGGGTCAAAATGGTTAGCTCATTTGGCAAGAAGCCTCACGTCCTACCCGATAGGGAGGCGTGAGATGAATTGCCAGTCTCTAGAAGCTTGTTTTGATTTTTTCTGACAACAAGTTCAGCATAAGGTATAATTCGCTGATGAGGACAAATTCTTTCAATTCTCATTTACAAAGCTGCGAATGCTGGTAAGTTGACAGTGAAAGTCAAACCTCATATCGTCAAAGTTTCTCTTGCGATAAGCAAAAAGTGGGGCTGGGCGTATTCCCCACTATAAAACGCCGGAAGCGTCGTTCTACAACGGCGACAAAGGAAGCCTACAACTGTACCCGTAGGGTCGGTGTAGGAGGACGTCACTCCATAACCTCTGAGTTGCTCACCCAACCATTCATGTTGCTGGTTGGGTGGGCAATTTAACCATAAACACAAGTACCGAAGAACCAGACCCTAACTAAGAAGACAGATAAGTATAACTACTCAGACTTTTCTGGTAGTTTTGCAGCAACCGTTGGGATTCTGCCAAGGTAATGCTATTGTCTCGTAGAGCTTGTTCGGTGCGACGACGAATGCTTTCAACTAAGTCCTCAGCGTCGTACTGAACATAACTCAATACTTCTGTTATGGTATCTCCCTTAACCAGATGCTCAATTTCATAGCCTCTGGGTGTGAGTCGAATATGGACAGTATTGGTGTTGCCAAACAGGTTGTGTAAATTGCCCATAATTTCTTGGTAAGCTCCGACTAAAAATAAGCCGAGGTAATAGGGTTCTCTGGTTTGAGGATGAGAGGTTTTTCCCGATTCCTCTAGAGGAGTCGGTTGAGTTACCTGATCCGTAAACTCCCCGCCACTACCCTGGTTTTCCTGTACTTTCGCTTTTCTTAACGGATGCAGTTCCAGCACGGATTTAACATCTCGCAGATCGATAAACTGGTTAATTTTGCCGTCACTGTCACAGGTCAAATCGGCTAAGATACCGCGACGGGTTGGTTCCTCATCCAGCCGATGGATGGGCATAATCGGAAAGAGTTGGTTCATTGCCCAGGAATCAGGAACCGATTGAAAGACTGATAAGTTGACATAATAAATTGACGCCATTGTTTTTTCTAAGTCTTCCAGATCACTAGGCACATAGTCCTGAGTTCTAACAATATTGAGAATTTTCTCACAGCACGCCCAGTACAATTGTTCGGCTCTAGCCCGTTGAGTCAGGCTGAGATAACCGAGATTGAAGAGGCTTTTGGCTTCTTCATTAAATTGAATAGCGTCGTGGTAAGCTTCTTGGTAATTTTCGACAGTGATATTTCCGTAAGTTTCCCAGAGGTTACGGATAATCAGATGTTCGTTCTGGTGAGCAGGTGCAGGTTCTCCAGAGAGAACATCGCTGGTATTGAGGACATCAAAGATGAGTACGGATTGATGAGAGGCGATCGCACGACCACTTTCACTAATTAACACCGGGGCGGGAATATGACGTGCTTCACAGGCTTCCTTCACCTCGGCAACGATATCGTTGGCATAATTCTGCATGTTGTAATTTTTCGAGGCGTGGAAGTTGGTTTTAGAGCCGTCATAGTCAATGGCTAAACCACCCCCCACATCCAGATAGTTCATATTAGCGCCCAAGGCACGCAACTCGACATAGATTTGACTGGCTTCTCGAATCGCATCTTTAATCACGCTAATCGCAGAGGTTTGAGAGCCAATATGAAAGTGCAATAACTGCAAGGCGTTGAGCAATCCAGCATCCCGGAGTTGATTGACACACGAAAGGATCTCCGGAAGCGTCAGACCAAACTTAGCGCGATCGCCTGTGGATTCTCCCCAACGCCCAATCCCTTTTGTACTCAGTTTGGCTCGTACACCGACTATCGGCTCAATGCCTAGTTTTGCCGAAATGTCAATAACAAGCTGGACTTCTTCGAGTTGCTCAATCACAATAATCGGTTTTTGTCCCAACCGCATGGATAGCAGTGCCGTTTCGATATATTCTCGGTCTTTGTGACCATTGCATATAAGGAGAGCGCCATCAGTTTTTAAGGTGGCTAGTGCAATCATCAGTTCCGGTTTAGACCCCGCTTCTAAGCCAAACTGATAGGGGTGTCCAACCTGTACCAACTCTTCAACGAGATGTCGGTGCTGATTGCACTTGACTGGATAAACCCCCTGGTAACAACCTGGGTAGTTATAGCGAGCGATCGCCTTAGCAAAACAAGCATTTAAGCGCTCAATGCGATCGGCAAGGATATCGGAAAAGCGAATTAATAACGGGAGTTCCAGATTACGTCCTTTGAGCGCTTCGACTAATTCAAACAAATCCAGGGAACCGCCGCGATCGCCTTTGGGGGAAACCGTCACATGACCGACGGCGTTAATCGAAAAGTAGGGTTCTCCCCATCCCTGAATCCGATAAAGTTTCTCACTCTCCTCAATCGTCCAAGTTGGGCGTGATGATCTGCCATGAGGTAGGTGAGTGTGAGCAGGACTATCCGGGTGATGCGGTTGCTGCTTTTGCTCGCGAATGCTAATTGTAGATGTTAGCTCTCCTGTCATATCTGTTCGATCACCCTTTAATTACGCCTTGCGATTGTTAATGCTAGCGCATCTCGGTAATGGCATTGAGAGGATTTTTGTCATGTTATCCAAGAAACCATGTTAAAATTCCTTCAGCATAGTGGTTTCTCTACTCTCAAGGCGCAAAGCGTCGCGTTTTCAAGTTGATCCTGACTGTAAAGGGCGTCAATGCTCAATTCATCTGACCATTCTTCCGAACAGCACAATTACCCACAGGTATTACAGCAGCTCGTTAACAGGTATCCCTTTGTCTTGTGGGGAACAATCTGGGGCTTTCTCGTCTTGATTGGCACTGTGGCAGCAGTTGGTTTACTCGATCCTGGGCGGATTGAGTCAGATAAATCTGTGCCGAAACCTTTGGTCTCAACGATTTTGGAATCAACCGCAAGACAGACACCCTTATCGAACTCTCCGATAACCTCCTCGACAGAAAACTCTTCACCAAAAGAAGGTTTACCCCTTGCTTTATTTTTGGGTCTAGCCTTTGGTTGTGCTGCCGGTTCTTGGTTAGTCACTCAGGCGTTTAGGCAATCTACTCAACGTCGTCAAGTTATCAAACCGTCTAAACCAAGTCGGCGTAAAAAACGGAGACGCCCCGTAAATCACCGTCAAGTTTCCCAACCGCCGCAATCGCTGGCTAAGACACAAGCAATCCAGACGCTGGACTCTTCCCAGACAGTTGCTTATGATTCAGACACTGAAGTAACCGTCGTACCTGATCAAGAAAAAAATCCATTGGATAAGGATGAGCAGAGTCTTGCCGAAATGCTGGACTTACGCAAACGTGAGTCTCTGGCGTCGATAATGCGGAGAAGGTTGTCTACAGGGCGAGACATTTCTCTGAGTCAAACATCAAGTTATTTAAATAACAAGTGACATCCTCGGTCAAGACGCACCAGATTGATTGGTTGCTTCCGTTCCTACAGCAACCCGCCTATCCATCCCAGCACCAAGCGGAGTACCGCTATGGTGTGGGGCTTCATGCGTTGAAAGCTAAACTCCAATCGGGTCGTAAGTTTTTTGCTTGGCGCAGATAAGGGTGATAAATCTCGGTTTGGCTCACAGGGGTATTAATATGGATGAGGCACCGGATGCAGCGTTCCAGGCTTCCTTCTACATACATTTGCTGGAGATCGAGTAATGCTACATTTTCCCAATGAGGACGTTCGCGTGCGATCGCGGCAGGAAAAATCGTATCCAAATCCCGTGTCGTTGTAAAGATTACACTGATCATTTCCTCGTGGTCGATCTGATTATGGGTTTCTATCTCATCTAAAAGTTCTGTTACAGCCTCTCGAATTGCTGCAACCGTATTTTCTGACACCGTTGTTGCCCCACGAATCGCTCGAACACGCCACTCCACTGTTGATATCCTCCTAAAAAGTTTTGAGTTTTGACCCAACGCGCTTGCTCAAGGGAATCTGGTTTGTAGGGGCGGGTTTAGGGATTTTCGCGCCAGCTATTGATGGTAACATTTGTACAAAACCCGCCCTGACTAGGTTTTGAGCTTTGACCCTTCACAACCTTCGAGGGCATGGTGCATGAGTTAACTCTTTTGTTTCCCCTGCACCCCGGCTCTCCTGCTCCCCTGTTCCTGGAGCAAACCCCTAAGGTCGATAGAGCCAAAGCGGTTGACCACTGGTCGATAGTTCAAATTCTAACCAATTTATCCCTGCCGATAACCCAGAGTTCATCCGACCCGTATTGCCAGGAATCAAACGACTCAAGAGGCGCTTAGGTTCCTCAATCGTCTCACATTTTGTTTTCTCTGGGTCAAGACCCACCAGTTCGGCTGCCCAGCGACGGGCATCTTCCTCAGTGCCGAGGCGATCAACCACCCCTAAATCCAAGGCTTGCTGACCCGTAAAAATTCGACCATCAGCAAAGCTTCTCACCGTTTCCACCGCCAGGTTTCGTGCTTCAGCAACGGTTTGCACGAACTGCTGATAACTCGTATCAATCATCTCTTGCAGAATCGTCTTTTCTGGCTCAGTGAGTTCGCGGTCAAACCCCAGAATATCTTTGTAGGGACCCGATTTAACAACTTTGAAGGAAACCCCAACCTTATCCAAGAGGCGTTCTAGATTATTGCCGCGCAGGATAACGCCAATGCTTCCTGTAATCGTACCAGGGTTGGTCACGATATGTTCAGCTCCCATACCAACGTAAACTCCCCCAGAGGCGGAGATATTCCCAAAACTGGCAATAATTTTCACCTTCTCCCGCAGGCGCATCAAGGCGCTGTAGATTTCCTGAGAGTCACCAACGGTGCCACCAGGACTGTCAATTCGCAACAGTAAGGCAGGAAATTTCTTTTCTTCCACGGTTTTGAGTGCGTCTAGTACCCGTTGGCGAGTATTACCAGCAATCAAACCCGTGATTTCGATGCGAGCAATTTGTTTACGCGATTTAGGCTTAAAGGGCCAGGGCATATCGTTTCAAAAATGAGGGATGTAGACACGAAGCGGTGTCCCGCCACGTTAAATACGTTAGCCAGCGTGAGAACCGCTATATTACTTTACCAGTTTGCACGATCTCAGACTTTTTGTCCGAATCATGTTTTCAGCACAGACCTGTCGAATGACGAAGGACGAAGGACAATAACCCATGACATTTTTGTCTCGTATGCTTAACATAAAGTAAAAATTTAGTACAATCTATGTAAAGAATCGTAAAAAAATATATCGGGTTGATCCCCAGCGTTGATAATAAACACGATCTCATGCAGCTCAAAATAACCAACCAATCCCCTTTTGCCCCCTTAAAGGGCGCACGCCGTGCGCCCCTACTGTTGATTGCACTGATTGCACCGTTTTTCCTGTGGGGGACGGCGATGGTCGCGATGAAAGGCGTCATTCCCGATACAACTCCTCTATTTATGGCGGGAGTGCGCTTAGTCCCGGCTGGAGTGCTTATTCTAATTGCAGCGTCGATAATGGGGCGTCCTCAGCCCAAAGGATGGGCAGCTTGGTTATGGATTAGCCTGTTTGCGTTGATAGACGGTGCTTTGTTTCAAGGCTTTTTAGCCGAGGGATTGGTGAGAACCGGGGCTGGCTTGGGTTCAGTGATGATTGATTCTCAGCCTTTAGCTGTCGCCTTACTGTCAGGTTGGCTTTTTGGTGAAATTATTGGTCTGTGGGGTGGCATAGGACTGGCAATTGGTATTGTGGGCATCAGTTTGATTGGGTTGCCCGATGCCTGGATTGTGAGCCTGCTCCATGGCAATATGGCAACAGTGGAATTGAGTTGGCAGCATCTGTTTCAAAATGGGGAATGGCTGATGTTACTGGCGTCCCTGTCGATGGCTGTGGGAACGGTACTCATTGGCTTTATCTGTCGATATGCCGATCCGGTTGTGGCGACAGGTTGGCATCTGATTTTAGGCGGATTACCCTTGTTTGCGCTGTCGGGTATGTGGGAATCTCAACAGTGGGTGAACATTGACTTAAGTGGTTGGATGGCACTGGCTTACTCAACAATATTTGGTAGTGCGATCGCCTATGGGTTATTCTTCTATTTTGCCTCTAAGGGGAATCTTACCAGTCTCAGTGCTTTGACGTTTCTGACTCCTGTGTTTGCTCTGCTATTTGGCAATCTGTTTTTAGGGGAAGTCTTAAGTTCCCTGCAATGGGTAGGCGTCAGTTTGACGTTAGTGAGTATCTATTTAATTAATCAGCGTCAGGAAATTGCTCAGGGATTAACATCATTCCGCCAAGCTTGGACGAGTGTCAATCAAACCGTTACCGCCGAACCCTTAACGACGAGCGATCGCCTTATCCTCAGCTTGAAGGCGATGGGGTTAATTGCTTTACCGATCAAACTCCAGGATTCTGAAGTAGAAGGATTACCCCGCTAACCTATTTCAGCTTAACTTGATTCGGCGAGAAGTCCCACGCTGTACTTTTATGTCAGCGTCGGGATAAATCGCCCGTGAGGAAAAACTTGTTTTTATAAACATTTGCTTTTTCATGCCTTACCATAAATTACTCTCATCTGTTAAAATTAAAGTTATCGGCTAGAACTATAGCCACTTTCCCGCGAAAACCAAGCGGCGAAAAAATAGTATTCTGCCTTGGGAACCAGGGCTGCTGCGTGGGTTCTCCTGCTAGGAGATAAAGGTTAGATAACTAACCAGAGACGCTGAGTCAGACCAATGTACTTTCGGGTATTGAGGCATTGGCGGATGAGATGCGAAGCTTACATCATAATCTTAGATTTGATGTAGGTAGTTCACTATAGGAGTACGTCACGAGTAAGAATTTGAGCTATCTTGGAGTGAGACTAAATAGGCAAACTATCATGGCAAACCCTTCAAGTTCCTAATTTCCCTATGACTTGCCATCGCTCCCCCGTACTTCTAGCTGCCTACATGACCTGCCTGGGCGGGTTTATGGGCATTGGTTCTTTTGTGGGATTAAATCCTGCGATCGCCCATTCATCGGTTAATCTATCCCAACCCCTACTCCTCGCCCAATCCCCAAGTCCCACAGGGATTGAGGAATTACCCCTGCAAGTGGGGAGTCGAGGCGAAACGGTGCAAGCCTTACAGACTCGGCTTAAAAAGCTAGGCTACTATGAGGGTGAACCTGATGGCGTCTATGGAGACACTACCCGGCTTGCCGTTATTGAATTTCAAGAGTCAATCGATCTCAACGCTGATGGTGTTGTTGGTTTAACAACATGGACTAAGCTGCAAGCAGCGGCGGCGGAAGTTCCTGAACCTGATAATTCTCCGGCGGAAGTAGAAAACGCTGAGGAGGACAACCAAAATGCTGAAAAAGCTCAATCCAACAGCCAGCGCAAGCAACTCTTGTGGATACTCGCAGGTTTGTCTGGAACCTTAGTCGTATTTGGTGGAGGCTTATTCTTTTTAATCAAGGTATTGGATAGTCCCAAAAAAGGGCAAGCTTCTGCAAAAGCCGAGGATTCTCCGCCCTCTTCCCCTCCAGAGGAACCGGAACCGCCCATGGTAATGCCGAATCACAATAAGCTAGACTCCTCACCCGCCGAATCGGTTGACACCCCAATTCCTCCCTCTGAATCCTATACCAACGGGTACAGTCCTTTAACGTTGAGTGTTACTGATTCCCCATCGATTAAACCGCCATCCCATCTTGAACCCTCAACTAACGCCGCACTCACGAAACCGAAGCATCGGCTGGCGAAGAAAAATGGGATTAACCAATTAATTAAAGACATACAAGACTCTGATCCAGCCAAACGACGCAAAGCAATTTGGGAACTAGCACAACGGGGGGATTCTAGGGCGGTACAACCGTTGGTGAATCTAATGCTAGAGTCTGATTCTCAACAGCGCAGTTTAATTGTAGAAGCGCTATCCCAAATTGGCATGAAGACACTCAAACCGATGAATCGGGCATTAGCGCTTTCCCTACAGGATGATAATCCCCAGGTGCGTAAAAACGCGATCCGAGATGTGACGTTGATGTATGAATTAGTCGCACAAATGAGTCAGTTATTATCCTATGCCTTAGATGATCCGGAGGCTGATGTTCAGGAAACAGCGCGTTGGGCATTGAGTCAGCTAGAACGAATTCGCACACCTGCGACAGTGAATAGTTTACCCCCTTCCCATAGTCCCCTCAGTTTTTCGGAAAATCAGCTTAAAGAACCGCCCATGTTTGAATAGGATTTTCGAGGAGCGATCGCGTTGGTATTAGAGCAAGAGGAGGCGATTGAAATCGCTGCTACACAAACATAGGCGAAGCCTTCCCGAAGGGTAGTCCGCCTGCGCGGACTGGGTGATAACGGGGGGAGTTAACCCGAATTTAGTATAAGCAAGATGAATTAGAATTACGGAAAAGAAACCGTAGGGGCGCATGGCGTGCGCCCAATTCAATGGTAAAATTTACTCCACAATTTTAGCTGTGCCACGCCAGTAGGTTGGGTTGAACGGAGTGAAACCCAACAGATTTTTATTGGGGTTCGTCTCTCGACCAAAATTTCTAAGCAAGATCCCCGACAACTCCTACGAAGTCGGGGATCTGTCTGTGTACCTCACTTATTACCAAAAGCGCTGTATGAAGCTTATGTGAAGTAACGTCCTCACCTGACGCGGAACTCTATGATAAGTTTTATTGATAGTTAAAACGTATTTAGGGCTTGCTGACCAACGGGGTTCTGGCTTTAACCGGACTTCGGGTAGTCAAACTGACATTGGCGCGTTTGAGGTGCAGCAACCGCCATCAACTTCTGTTCCTGAACCCTCGTCAATGCTGGGGTTAATTGGTTTAGTGATTCTTGGCACTGGTTCATTGCTGAGGCGAAAACGGCAAAATAAATCGTGATGCTGCTTCCCTTTTATTAAGGTTTTCTGTCTCCAAGCATTGTCACAGGTTTGTTTCTGAGTTATCTATAGGTCAGCCGGGAAATAAATTTCCGGCTGATAGCTAAAGTCAGCTAAAGCTGACTAGACATTTTAACCCGTTTTAACGGGACGCGAGCTTTGAGCCGGAACTTGAGTTCACGGCTTAGTGCTGTCTCAAAGCATTGTCACGGGTTTGGTTATGAGTTACCTATAGGTCAGCCGGGAAATAAATTTCCGGCTGATAGCTAAAGTCAGCTAAAGCTGACTAGACGTTTTAACCCGTTTTAACGGGACGCGAGCTTTGAGACGAAACTTGAGTTCACGGCTTAGTGCTGTCTCAAAGCATTGTCACGGGTTTGGTTATGAGTTACCTATAGGTCAGCCGGGAAATAAATTTCCGGCTGATAGCTAAAGTCAGCTAAAGCTGACTAGACATTTTAACCTGTTTTAACGGGACGCGAGCTTTGAGCC
>JGI12140J13697_1174900_pt1 | contig 11792 bp, 9 predicted proteins | sample ElkSlonscriptome_5_FD_13697 | JGI IMG/M metagenome (IMG submission 13697) | reverse complement strand
GGTCGCTGCACGCGCTGCCCAGCGCACGTCAGGTGCGCTGGCATGTGGATATGGACGCCGTCGAGCTCTAGGGGGCATCTGAAAGAAGCGGTCGATCGGGTTCAACCGCAGCGGGCCGCCCCTTCTCGTCGCTTGTCTGCGACGGCTTCGGTTGCGCTGATTGCGTGCACGCCGCCGAAATACAGGTTGCGGTCCGGCCAGATCCGAGCCTCGGGATAGTGACTTTCCCACCAGCGGCGGCCTAAGGCCGAAGGAGCGTCAGACGGTGCTTCAACGCCAATCTGACCGGCTTCGACGTGGAAGCGGGGCGTCTGAATGGCGTCGCGCAGGGTTCGGTGATGATCAATGAGCTGTACGATCACCTGCGTCAGGGCGCTCCGGATTCGGTTGGATCCCCCGCTTCCAAGCAGCCAGTGATCGGGGCCTCGCTGGATCAGCGTCGGCGCCATCATGGAGGCCAGGCGACAGTCCACGGGCCAGCAGTGGAAGCCGCAGCGGTTGATGTCCTCTTCGCCGAGCATGTTGTTCATCATGATCCCGGTGCCGGGCACGACGCTCCCCGAGCCTTCGCCATTGGACAGGGTCAGGGCCACCCCCAACCCCTCCCGGTCCTCGACGCTGATGTGGGTCGTGCCGGCACGGACCAGAGCATGGCGGGCGCACAGGCTGGCAAACTCTGATTCAAGGCGTTCAACGGAGGACAGGGCTTCCGGCGTCTCCAATCGATGCCGTGTTTGATCGGTCCAGGCCAGCGCGTTGACAACGGCCTGCAGTGACCTGGAGTCGATGCTCGAGTCCGGAGGACAGGTCTGCTGTAGTCGACCCAGAGCCATGGCCAGCATCAGGCCGCCGAACGCCGGGGGCGGCGTGGACCAGAGCGTGGCATCGCGATACGACCACTGCAGGGGCTGGCGCCAGATCGCGCGATAAGCGGAGAAATCGTCGAGTCGCAGATGGCCGCCATGCGCCCCGGCCTCACGCGATATGAGCCGGGCCGGGTCGCCGCGGTAAAAACAGTCCGGACCCTCGCGCCCCCATTCCTCCAGGAATGCCGCGAGCTCGGGATTGCTCAGACAAGTCCCAAGGGCCGGTAGATCCGCCGACGGTGTGGCAAGCCCGAACAGCTTGGCGCATTCCGAGTTGGCGCGAACAATCGGCTGCAGGATCTCCAACGTGTAGCGCTGCATCCGGTTCAGGGCAACGCCGCGACGGGCCAATTCCACCGCGGGCATCAGGGCCTCGCTCAAGGGAAGCCGGCCGAACCGTTCGCTCAGGGCACTCAGTCCCGCGATGGCACCGGGCGTGGCCATGCTGGCCAGCCCGATATGGAATTCCTGCGTATCGGTGCCGAAATGGCCGATGATGGGATAGAAATCCAGATCCTGCAGGTTGCGACGCCTGGGGGTCTGGCAGAAAGCATCGATAGCGACCGGCGCCCGGCCGGGCAGGCGCACAATGGCCAGGATTCCGCCGCCGAGAGACGCCAGCAAGGGCTCGGCTGTGCACGCGGCGGTCGTGGCAGCGACGGCAGCATCCGCAGCATTGCCGCCCGCATCGAGCACGGCAATCGCTGCTGCGGTGGTGGCCTGGTGACCACTTGCTATCCGCCAGCCCGATGCGTTAATCACGCCCTCCTGCATATCGTCAACCCGATGGTTTTGAGACCAGCTGCTTGCGCCAGCTCCAAGCTTAAGAGATAATGCGCGGCTGATTTCGAAAATTTCATAGGAAATACTGCCATGAAGGCCGATATCCATCCGAACTATCGTGACGTGGTCTTCCAGGACCTGTCCAGCGACTTGATCTTCAAGACCCGCTCCACCGTCCAGACCAAAGAAACCATCAAGTGGGAAGACGGTAACGAATACCCGCTGGTCAAAGTCGAGGTGTCGAGCAAGTCGCACCCGTTCTACACCGGCCAGCACAAGCTGGTTGACTCCGGCGGCCGCGTCGACAAGTTCAAGAAGCGTTACGGCAAGTAGCCCAGTATCGATTGATTGAATTTCATTCATCGATGTGATTTGCGAAAGGCCGGGGCACCCCGGCCTTTTTTTATGCTCTGGAATCGGGCGCTTTGATCGTCCCGCTGCCGACTGGATGACGTCGCCAGAATTCTGGACCTGCCGCCTTCATTTCGCCGTTCATCGGCGAAGGGCCCGCGTTAATCTGCCAAAGCTCGCAAATTGACGAGTCGGCTGATAGATTTGATCATGAATGTTCAGCCATGCAGATTGTGCCCTATGACCTTGCGGAATCAGTCCGGATTTACGATCCTCGAAATCATGATTGCCATCGTGGTTCTGGCGATCTTCTTGACGCTGGCAGTTCCCAGTTTCCAAGCAGCCCTTCAGAACAACCGGCTGACCAGCGCGACCAATGGGTTTGTCACTGCGATGCAATTCGCTCGAAGTGAAGCAATCAGCCGGCGGGCTCCCGTCACGGTCTGCGGTAGCTCGGACGGCTCAACATGCAACGATGATTGGGAAACAGGCTGGATTGTTTTCCTTGACGGCAATAACGAAGGCACAACAGCGGCAGTGGTTGATGAGGTTATCAGAGTGTGGCCGACGTTCGCCGGCGGTGCGACAAACGCCGGGGATGAGCCGGATTTTATTCGGTTCCTCGGCAACGGTCTGGTCGATGGTGCCGCCGGAACGACCTACCCGGTGGCGTTCTCGATGGAGATGCCGGGGTGCACTCGCGACAACGCGCGAATTATCGAAATTGAGCGCACGGGAAGAGTCAGTGCACAGCGCACAGCCTGCAGCTAAAACCTCGGAGACTGATAGAAATGAGGAACGTTAGAACACATCCGGCATTCGCATCCCATGCTTCGAGAGGCATGAGTTTGATCGAAGTGCTGGTGGCTTTGCTGGTGCTTTCGATCGGCTTGCTCGGCCTGGCGGCACTCCAGACGGTGTCTCTTCAGGGCGGGCAAAACGCTTACTACCGAACTCAGGCCTCCAATCTGGCTTATGAAGTATCCGACTTTGCCCGCGTCAATCGGTCGGTCGTATTGGCGACTTGCAACCTGCCGATTCTCGACGGCTGGACGAATTTCGTGGGTAATCAACTGCCCGCCGGTGCCTTGACCGCTGCGGTGTCGAATTGTGCCGCAGGCGAAGTGACGGTCACCGTTTCCTGGAATGAAAGCCGACTGGCCGATGCGGTGGCCGGTATTGAATCCGTCGTTGTCACGACCCGAATCTGAGTTAAACGAGCGTAGATGATGCTGACCAGTCGAAGTCGATATACAAACCAGTGCGGCTTTAGTTTGACCGAGCTCATGGTTGCCCTAGTCATCGGTTTGATCGTGATGGCCGGTGTCTTACAGGTGTTCGTGGGCACCAAAATGACCTTCAACGCCAATCAATCTTTGGCCAGTATCCAGGAGAACGGTCGATTTGCACTTGAGTTGATCAAACCGGTCCTTCGAGAGGGCGATGTTCAGGGTTTCTGCGGGGCAGATTTGATCATGAACAGCCACTTGAACACGGGCTGTGGCAACGAAATCGATTTGATTTATGACCCTGAAAGCGCATTTCTAGTGTGGGAGTACGATGGCACGGGGCGAAACGAAGCCTTCACCATCCCCGATGATTTAGACCCGTCAGGTCAAGCGCTAGCGGACTGGTCTTCCGTGGACAATGCCGGTACGGGCCTCGACTTGCCGGCGGTGTTTAATGATCGCGTGGTCCCGGGTACGGATGTTTTTATTGCACGACGAATATCGGTGGTCGAAGGCGTGAGCGGGAGCGGGTTGGCGAGTGGCTCTGATCCGATTGAGCTGACCGAGAATCATGGCCTGGCGGCCAATTCGCTTGTATTGGTGTCGAACTGTGGCACTGGAACGGACCTGTTCCATACCACTGGAGCGGCGAATCAGTTGATCTCTTCGGCCAGCAGCTGCGCCGGCGTTGGTCCAGGCAACGCTGGAACAACGTGGAGCACCGGGTTTGGTACAACCATCCAGGTGTTTGAAGTGCAAGTATTTGGTTACTACGTCGGATTCGACGACACCAGAAACGAAACAGGGCTTTATCGAGTCGATCTGTCGCGCGGAGTGTCCGACGCCGTCCATGAAGAATTGGTTTCTGGCGTGGAGAATATGCAGGTCCTGGCAGGATACAGCCTGCCGGCCGATCAGGGGGGCGATGGCCAGCGCGTCGATTTCTGGCTCAATGGTGATGAAGTTCCGAGCTGGAATTTCGTGATTGGCGCACGAATCAGTTTACTGATGGCCAGTGCCGGAAACGCGGACGCCGATTCGGCCACTCGCACTTTCGATTTGAGCGGCGTTGCGGTCACTTCCCCAGACGACGCTCGGCTTAGACAGCCGTTTGCGGCCACTTTCAGCTTGCGTAACCAGCAGCTGGTGTTTTAGTGATCAGGAGTATCGCGAATGATTGAGCAACCCACCATGTTCCATCGGCAACGCGGTGCCGCGCTGTTTGTCAGCCTGATGTTGCTTCTGATCCTGACCGTGCTCGGCCTGTCCAGCAGCAACGTCAGCATCATGCAGGAACGGATGGCCAGCAACGTCACGGATTACAACCTTGCCTTTCAGGAGGCTGAGGAAACACTCAGGGAGATCGAAGGGCGGGTCACAGACATCATGCTCAACGGAACTTCAGGCGGTCTAGGGACTATACCGACCGCGTCAGATTGGGGATTGCCGCCCTTCGATTGCACCGCTACGTCTCCTGGTTCAGTGGCCAATCCCGGCGACTGGGATACCTGGGCTGCCGGCCGTTGGCTGACCGCGCCGGACACCGGCAATGATTATTTTGTGCTGGAAATGAGGGAATACAATTTGGCTGGCGGGCTGTTGGCGGCTTCGGCTTGCAGGCCCGTGTCTGAAGCCGGTGCGGATGTCTATTACATGATCGCGGCTCGTGGCGTCGGCCCGGGTGGTGCGGAGGCGGTCGTTCAGAGCATTTTTTTCCTGCCGTTTTAACTCATACGAGCTGGACGGTATTTGAGGTTGATTAATATGATGAATAAAAGACTGTACGTAGTAGCGACAACAGCGCTTCTCGCCTTTGGCGTCGGACAAAACGCCAACGCGTCGCTGGATCTTTCCCAAGCGCCTTTGTTCCTCGTCACGCCAGTCAAGCCAGCGCTGGTTGTTGCGCTGGATGACTCAGGGTCTATGGACGGCGAAATCATCCTGGCCACCAACGACGGTGCCGCCTGGTGGCACACCAACGATCAATCCTATATCGGGAGAGGATTCGATGCGGCGACGGGCAGCAATACCATCGCCGACGGTGTGTTCAATTTCAACTGGGGTGGCGGAGCCAACGGCACCTGGAAAAAAACCACTTATCTCTTCCCTAACGGTGTTGGCAGTGCGCAGGGACGGAGAAACTATGGTGACAACAATAACGATCACTTTGCTCTTCCGCCTCTGCCTGAGTACAGCTGGGCCAGGTCGCCGTCCTATAACGCCCAATATTTCAGGCCAGACTCGAATTACCCACCCTATCCCGACACGGACGACCAGACTTTTGACGATATCAATCCCAGCGCTGCACCCTGGGATCCGATCTACGGCGCAGCTGATTTCACCGTTGATCTGACCAGCACGATCAGGAGCGACGACAACGGCTGGCTGTTCCGCCTGTATGACGGGAAAGTGATCCCCGCTGGCACGAGTATCGATCCGGATTTTTCCAACGATCGGGGGGCTGCCTGTGAAGTGTTCCCGAGCAATGATTGGCTGGTGACCACCACGGATACCGAAATCGTTGGAGTTGATAACGATGACTATTGCCCGGCGGGAATCGAGTACTTCCCAGCAACGTTCTGGATCAAGGCCGACGATGTCGCAGAGATGGTGCCAAGCGATTTTGGTTTCATCAACGCCAATCGGCTGCAATCAGTCAGCGGGCCGGTCGCAGGCTCGAATGCCAAGGTGATGATGTTTGGCTACGAGATAAAGCCTGGAAACTTTATCTCAACGGCCGCTTACAGAACGGCCATGCAGAGTTTTGCCAACTGGTTTTCCTATTATCGCAAGCGCAGCATGACGCTTCGAGGTGCCCTCGGGCGTGCGTTTGCGCCGTTCACTTTTCTGCGAGTCGGCAATTTCACGATCAACAATCGCAACACGGTCAATATGATTGACCTCGAAAACCCAGCGTCAAAAAGCGATTTTCTGGAATGGGCCTATGAGCTCCGTGGTACGGGAGGCACCCCCAACCGTCAGGCCGTTTTGCATATGGGAGAGCAATTCGAACGCACGGGTGGCAATGCTCCGGTTCTAGAAGCCTGTCAGCGCAACTTCGGGATGCTCTTTACCGATGGCTATGCCACCACCTGGACTGGAGCCGGTGTTGGTAACGCGGACAGTGGTGAGCCCCCACCGATTGGCGATGCTAATTCCAATACGATGGCGGACATCGCTTACTCCTTCTACGAAAACAACATTCGCCCGGACCTTGAAGCCGGCCGTGTACCAGTGCCTCCAATCTGTAGCGAAGCCACACCGCCGCTCAGCGTCAATTGCCAAAGCAATCCCCACATGAATTTTTTCGGTGTCAGTATGGGCGGCGACGGTATTATTTATAATGTTGATGAGGACGCAACCATTGATCCATGGAACAATCCGCCCACCTGGATCGATCCGAATGCGGAGCGCAATCCCTCTGCAATCGATGATCTTTGGCATGCGACGCTCAACACGCACGGTGAGATGTTTTCGGCCCGCTCGCCCGATGAGGTGGCTGGTGCAATCGAGGCAGTCTTATCCAGCATTGCTGCCTTGACCCAACCCGTCGGTGTTTCAGCGAATTCAACGCGATTGGACGCCGGCAGCCTTGTTTTCCAGTCTTCAATCAATAGCTCTGACTGGTCTGGTGATGTCCGCGCATTCGAGCCAGGTGCCACGGTTCCTGAATGGACAGCAACTGACGAGCTTCCGGCCGCAAGTGGCAGAGCGATCTACACCTGGGATCCGTCGGTCGGTACCGGCGTGGCCTTCGATGCCGGTGTCAGTACCCCGGTCCGCGATCGGATCCTCGCTGACGTTCCGCCAGATTTCGTCGCTGGCGCATACGCCGATCCGGCAGGCATTGTCATTGATTACGTTCGCGGCGATCAGACGCTCGAAAAGCCAATCGGGCCGCTGCGTGAGCGCACAAAACTAGTTGGAGACATCTCAAATTCAGTCCCTGTTTTCGTTGGACAGCGCAATGAGGGCTGGGCGCGAATCGATGCAGATTACAACGACTATCTCGACACCGACAAGGCAACCCGCACAGAAACGCTGTACGTTGGCGCCAATGCGGGAATGATGCACGCTTTTGATGCGGAGACCGGCATCGAGCTCTTCAGTTACGTTCCCTCGATTTTGCATAGCAAGCTACCTGATCTTTTGAATCCGGATTACGCGCACCAGTTCTACGTCGACGGTCAGCTTGCAGTGAGCGATGCCAAAGGACCGTCAGGCTGGACGACTGCGCTGGTCGGAACGCTCGGGGCCGGAGGGCAGGGTGTGTTTGCCCTTGATATTGGTGATCCTGATTCCTTCAATCCCTCGACCGATGTTCTCTGGGAGTTCACTAGTGATGATGATCCAGACGTGGGAAACACGTTTGGTGATCCCGTGATATCGCGCCTTGAGAATGGCACTTGGGTGGCCGTGTTTGCCAATGGCTACAATTCCGAGGACGAACAAGCGTTTCTTTACGTTGTCGATCTTTTCAACGGTCCCGATGCATCTGGCGATCCTCTGTTCAAAGTCCCGCTGGGCAACCCCGGAGGAAATGGCCTGTCCGGTGTCGCTGATCTGCTGGATCCCTTGACCCGCGGCCATTTGGAACGCGTGTATGCCGGTGACCTCAACGGCACGATCTGGCGCGTGGATTTCGATGGCAGCGTACCGAACGTGGTCTACGATGATGGTCTGTTCACCACGCCAGCAGGCAATGCGATCACCGCAACGCCCTCTCTAGCGGCTCACCCAGAGGGCGGGTTGATGGTTTATGCGGGGACTGGAAAGCTGGTCGAAGTCGCCGATCGAACGGACACGACTCAGAGAACGTTCTGGGCAATTCGTGATGTGGACACGGCTGTGAGTGGCATTGGTGACCTCGGAGAAGTCGTTGTTACGGCTGCCCCTAGCGAGCCAGGTGTTCTGCCACAGCTCGAAGTTGAAGCGGTCGATGGCTTTCAGCCGGGAGGGTGGTACATGCCACTTTCAATTGGCGGGACCGTAAATGGGGAGCGCGTGCTGTCCAAACCGAGGGTCATTTTCGGACGAGTGATTTTGTCCACTTTTGAAGCGAACGACGATAATTGTATCCCCGGCGGAATACAGCGACTCTACGTCGTGGACGCGTTGACCGGTTCCGGTTCACTTCAGCTCCCTGGCTCCACCTGCGTGGGCTGTGGCGCGGTCGTCATTGGAAGCGGGGCGCCTATCGCGCCACCGGTGCTGATCAAGCGTCCGCCTCCTCCGGATGCTGACGTTGTGGTTGATTTTCCTGGTCACCCTGATCCGGACGATCCGGACGATCCACCCACACCGCCTGGCGTTGCGGCCGGTGATCCTTCGAGCTGGTGCTCGCAGTTCGGCGTACCGCTCGCGACGCTGAGCGGTACGGTTGAGTTCACGCCGCTTGGGTCAATTTGCGAGGGTCGTCAAGTTTGGCGGCAGATCCGCTAGACTTTGACAATTGGAGAATAGGTCATGAGGCATCTGAAAGGCGAGCGCGCAAACGGGTTTACCCTGATCGAATTGATGGTTGCAGTCGCAATTCTCGCGATCATCCTGGCGATTGCAATCCCGAGCTACGAGGCCTATGTGGTGCGGGCCAATCGTGGCGAGGGCAAAGTGGCGATACTCCAGGCTGCCCAGGGTCTGGAGCGCTGCTTTACTCGCTTCAATGCCTACGATGCTGGTGCCTGCAATCTCACCTTTCCGATCACCTCCGAAGAGGGCCGCTATCAAATCACCGTTAATCGCACGGCGACCACCTTTGCCCTGACGGCAACGCCGCAAGGGACGCAGGCCACACGCGATGGGGAATGCGCCAATTTCACCATATCGCAGACGGGTTTACGGGGCGTATCGGGCACCGGAACCGTGCAAGACTGCTGGTGATCGTCCGAGTATTCCCACGCTAGTGCTGTCAAACCCCGCCCGTCCCAGGCGGGGTTTTTTCTGGTGGTAAAGTCGTCGGCAGGACTTTTGTGGTGGAAAACAGTCCCATGACCGACAGGACAGGACACCCTGGCCCCACCCTGGGTGGCATGCCAAACCTCTGCTCATCCAGCAGCCTATTGCTGCTGGTGCTGGTCGGTTTTCTCTCCGCACTGATCTTTGCCCTGAGTGGAGCCGAAGGAGCCGAGAACTTCTGGATCGAGTTCGGGCTGGCGGCTTTCTTCATTCAATGGGTCGTACTGGTTTCCGCGGCTTTGATATGCCTGGCCAGGCGACTCTTTCCCGCTTCTCGGCTGGTGGGTGCGGGCTGGACGCTTGTCCTCGTGGTGCCCCTGGTGACCTTGGTCGCCACGCTGGCTGGACATTGGCTTTCGCCAGCGGGCTCCGAGAACCCCGTCAGTTGGGTTCTCGTGCGCAATCTGTCGATCAGCACGCTGGTCTCGATCGCTCTGGTTCAATACATGGTGTTGCAGCAGCGATGGCGTCAGCAGATCGCAGCGCAAGCAGACATTCGACTCGATGCCCTGCAGGCGCGCATTCGCCCTCATTTTCTGTTTAACACTTTGAATACTGTTGCATCATTGATTCATGATCATCCGGTCGATGCTGAACAGGCCCTGCTCGATCTGTCCGATCTGCTTCGTAGCGGCCTGCGCGTCGACTCCGAACATACGCTTCAAGAAGAGCTTGATCTGATCCGCGCCTACCTGCGCATCGAGGCGCTCAGGCTCGGATCACGCTTGAAGGTGGTCTGGAAGATTGATGAAAACATCGACATGAATCAGGTTCGACCGGCATTGCTGATTCAGCCTCTGGTCGAGAACGCTGTATTGCATGGGATCGCACCAAATCCGGACGGTGGGCAGCTGAAGATCACGCTGTCGATGATTCGGTTCGGGCGCATCCGTGTCAAAATCGAGAATTCGATGCCTCCGGAGCGATCCGATCGGCGCGCCGGTAACGGAACGGCGCTCGACAACATCCGACAGCGCCTGGCCTTGGCTTACGAGGAGGGTGCCCGGCTCAAGACCGATCAGGTGGGTTCGGTGTACAGAGCAACGCTGACGCTGCCGGCCGGGAAGACCCGATTCCTATGAGCGGTTCTGTGCTGCTGACTAGGAATTTGAATCGCTTAGAAAGAGGGCTTGAAGGTCGTTGAGGTAGTTGCGGCCAAGATCGGTGCGCTGAAGGGTTTTGTCTGATGCACCCGATTTGAACAGGCCGAGTTCCAGCGCTCGATCCAGCGGTTTTCGGATGCTGTCGATTGGCAAACCGGTGCGCTGCTCGAATTCAGCCAGGTCGATCGTGCTGGTCAGGCGCGTGCGGTTGAGAAAATATTCGAAGGCCAATTGCGCGTCTGGTACGCGCCAGTCTTCGGCGATGAAGGCCCCCGTTTCCAGGGCGTTCAGGTACGGACGCGGGTGGGATTTTCGGCGGGTGCGTCGAACGCAGCCTTCAGCGGGCAAGGTGAGTTTACCGTGGGCCCCGGCGCCGATACCCAGATAGTCGCCGAAATGCCAGTAGTTTAAGTTGTGCCGGCTGGCGCGACCGGGCTGACTCCAGGCTGAAATTTCGTAATTTTCGAATCCAGCCCGAGCCAGCCGCTCGGCGCAGAAATCCTGTAGTTCGATGACCGTGTCGTCATCGGGCAGGCGCGGTGGGTGAACCGCGAACACGGTGTTCGGCTCCAGCGTGAGTTGGTAGTGCGACAGGTGCTCGGGCTCGAAGGCCAGGGCCTGATCCAGATCATCGAGTGCCTGCTCAACGTCTTGCCCGGGCAGCGCCCACATCAGATCCAGGTTGAAGCGCTCGAACCCGGCCTGCTTGATATCGCCGATGGCGCGATGGGCGTCGTCGCTGCTGTGGATTCGTCCGAGGGTCTTGAGGTGGTCATTATTGAAGCTTTGGACGCCTAGGCTGATGCGATTGACCCCGGCCGCGCGATAGCCTTCGAAGCGGTCATATTCGACTGCGCCAGGGTTGGCTTCCATCGTGACCTCGGCGTCGGGTGCGAGGGCCAGTCTTGCGCGAACGCCGGACAATAGGCGATCGATCGCTTTGGCCGAAAACAGGCTGGGCGTGCCGCCGCCCAGAAAAACCGTCTGCACCGTGCGGCCCCAGACTCGCGGCAGATCCACCTCGAGATCGGCCACCAGGGCATCGATGTAGCGCTCCTCTGGCAGTGCCCCTCGCAGCGCATGCGAATTGAAATCGCAGTACGGGCATTTGGCCACGCACCAGGGCAGGTGAATGTAGAGCGAGAGCGGCGGTGTCTGGAGTCGTGGCGGCGTCACGAGGCTGAACGGCTCGGGCCTCAGCGACCGGACCGGAGCTGATCGATCAGCGATCGCAGGGCGATTCCGCGGTGGCTGATTCGCGCTTTCTCGGCCAGGCTCAATTCGGCGGCAGCGACGCCCCGTCGGGAATCGAAGAACAGGGGGTCGTAGCCGAAGCCACCGCTGCCGCGCGCTTCGCTTAGGATCTGGCCATGCCATCGACCCTGGGCGATGATCGGATCCGGGTCATCAGGGTGTCGCAGCAGGACAAGGCAGCAGTGGAAATGGGCCTGTCGACGATCGGCAGGCAGGCCTTGGAGGGTTGTCAGCAATTTGGCGTTGTTCTG
>JGI12140J13697_1139715_pt1 | contig 11878 bp, 10 predicted proteins | sample ElkSlonscriptome_5_FD_13697 | JGI IMG/M metagenome (IMG submission 13697) | reverse complement strand
AGAGGGTTTTGCTTGACAGGTTTAAATCCTTGTGAGTTAATAAAATCTGAACGGGCTCTTGATTTGCTCATTACCAAAAAACCTATAAATCGAATCGTCCGGAGCTACGGTGGAAGTTATATTTATTTCCTCAATGGACTTTGGTGATCACGCAACAGCTTTATTTCATGCTGTAATCAGGTTTGCTTATCACCAATAAACACGGGAGAGCCTAATTCCTATTTGTCGTGTGTATTATTTATGTACTATAGCTCATGTAGCGGTTAAGTGTGGCTTAACGATGACCCAACGATGAAATTCTGACACCAATCACACTTAAGAGTTACTCTTGTCTGAGAAGAACAACCAGCACTTGCTTAAACCCTGACTTCTCATCCCTTGCTAGAGACTGTAAAATTAGACGCGATCGCGAAAATCTAATAACCGCTAATATGGATACTTTCGCAAATTCTTTGTAAATTACCTTGTAACAAAACTGCGATCGCATTCGTATCCAACAGGTAGCGATTACCACTCATCCCGCAGTGTCCTTTGCATCGCGACGGCATCGCCTTGCCAGGTTAACTGCCCCGCCCGATCAAAAAAGTGATAATTAGGTTTCTGTGTCTCTGAGGCAACCGGAACAGAGCGATCGCATACCCTATCATAAGTCCGGATACCAGCGCTGGGGATCGAAAACTTCCTTAAGTACGCTTGTTTGTCCACGACTTCAGACGTATCCTGAACCCTGGAGTCATTGCAACTTAGAGGAAACAGTATGTTAGATAAACCCGAATCTCCGATTGAAGCCATTGACGCCAGAGAAATTCTCGACTCGCGGGGACGTCCCACCGTGGAAGCTGAAGTTCGCCTCGCTAGTGGTTCCCTGGGATTGGCACAAGTTCCTAGTGGTGCCTCTACCGGCTCCTTTGAAGCCCACGAACTGCGAGATGGTGATTCTCATCGCTACAACGGTAAAGGCGTCCTCAAGGCTGTCCGTAACATCAAAGAGAAAATTACCCCCGAACTCCTGGACATGGATGCCCTAGACCAAGCAACCGTTGACCAGACGATGATTTATCGGGATGGAACCCAAAATAAAAATGAACTGGGTGCCAATGCTATCCTGGCAGTTTCTCTCGCCAATGCCAAAGCCGCCGCGAATGAATTACAACTTCCCCTCTATCGCTATTTAGGTGGACCCCTTGCCAATCTTCTCCCAGTTCCGTTAATGAACGTAATTAACGGCGGTGCCCATGCGGATAATAATGTGGACTTTCAGGAGTTTATGATTGTCCCAGTTGGGGCTGATTCATTTCAAGACGCACTGCGTTGGGGGGCTGAAGTCTTCGCCGCCCTGTCTCAAGTCTTGAAAGAGAAAAAGCTGCTATCGGGTGTGGGTGATGAAGGAGGCTATGCGCCGAACTTAGAATCCAATAAAGCCGCATTAGAATTTCTGATTGCCGCGATTGAAAAAGCTGGGTATAAACCTGGGGAACAGGTAGCGTTAGCCATGGATGTCGCCGCCAGCGAATTTTACAAAGACGGGCAATATCTCTATGAAGGCTCATCTCATTCCCCTAGTGAACTCGTTGATTATCTGGATCAATTAGTCAGTCAATATCCGATTGTTTCCATTGAAGATGGCTTGCATGAAGACGATTGGGATAATTGGAAACTGTTGACGGAAAAACTTGGGTCTCGCATCCAATTAGTTGGCGATGATTTATTTGTCACCAACCCCACGCGCTTGCAAAAAGGGATTGATTTAGCGGCTGGGAATTCGATCCTAATTAAGCTCAATCAAATCGGGTCATTAACCGAAACCTTAGAAACCATCGAACTTGCCACTCGCAATGGCTTCCGTTCGGTTATCTCTCACCGTTCTGGCGAAACCGAAGATACCACGATCGCGGATTTAGCCGTCGCCACTCGTGCGGGTCAAATCAAAACGGGTTCCCTCTGTCGCAGTGAACGAGTTGCCAAATACAACCGCCTACTCCGGATAGAAGACGAACTCGGCGATCGCGCCATCTATGCTGGTAAGGTTGGTATGGGACCTAGAATTGCCAAATAATCCCCATTTCCCATAACCCAACCCACCATTTAATCCCTGTAGGGGCGCACCGACGTGCGCCCTTTATTCAATGACGCCTTTGACCCCAACGTTTTCAATAAGTAGGTGGACACAATTAAAGTTAACTGTTGAGATTAGGGAACTCTTAACAGGGAACAGGGAACAGTAAGGGTTTGAGGGCTATTTACCAAACTTAATCAGCGTGCCGTTTTATGCCAGTCCGACTACTTACGTTCAGTCTATTTGAAAATAGTTCCTACCTGAATATCGGTGGGTTACGGCGGATTGTTCATTAAAAGGTTATCACCTAAATTAAACTCCCGCCTAACCCACCCTACTGGCTGAATATCGGTGGGTTACGGCGGATTGTTCATTAAAAGGTTATCACTTAAATTAAACTCCCGCCTAACCCACCCTACTGGCTACTGGCTACTGGCGTGGCACACCTTATTTGGTAGATTAGAATTGTAGGGGCGCAAGGCTTGCGCCCGGTTTAACCGTCAAATCTATTCCAAAATTTTAGCTGTGTCAGTCCACTACAACTGGCGTTAGCGACATCTGAGTTATTATCATCTGGGGAACTCTATCCCCATAGAATCTGTCCCTAGCTAAAGTTGGTTATATTTAGAGTGCATGTTTACCCAAACCGTGATTAATCGAATCGCTACCCCATTCGCTATCAGCGGATTCATCTTATCCATTCTTACCCATACCGCCACCGCCGCCACGACGCTAGACAATAATGACAACGTTAGGGGGTTTATCCAAACCAACTCTTCCAGCTTCCGCTATCGCAACGACTTAGTACCCAACGCCCCGATGGAAACCGCTGCTGGTGAAGACTATCGGTTTAATGCCCAACAAGGGGATACCGTTCGCATCAGCGTTAAACCGGAAGAAGGTAGTACTCTATCACCCATTTTAGTCCTGAGTTCCTCACAAACGGGCAACCAAGTCGCCTACAATAACAAAACCAATCTGTTAGTTTATCAAGTCCCCATCAGTGGCGAATATAAACTCCTCGTCTTAGGTGACAATAATACCAGAGGCAGATATACGGTTTCCCTTTCCGGAATTACACCTGGAGTTATCGTTAATAATCCCTCAAATCAACCCTCCTCTTCAAATCAAACCCCAGATAAACGAAAACAATTATTACGAGATGACTTTGGATTGAGAGTCTTGGAAAACTGTCCAGCGGCGACGGGTTCGTTAGTGGTTGTGTCGTTTCCGGAATCGGATCAAACCTATACCTATTGTGCCAATCCTAACCGTTTTCTAGAAGCGGGACAATATACCTACGACATGAGTACGGAAACCTTAAAGCCGGGACGCCCGGGAACTCAAACCGCCGCCAATCAAACAACCGATCCTCGCCAAGAAAAATTGGAAGACGAGTATGAATTAAATGTACTCAATACCTGTCCTCCAGCAACCAGTTCTTTAGTCGTTATTTCCTATCCAGAAGGTGGACAAAGCTATCGCTATTGTGCCGATCCTAACCGTGTTTTTCCAGCGGGTGAATATACTTACAATGCCAGTACTCGTAGTTTAGAACCTGTTAAACAACCAGAAGCTTGTACCGTACAAGTCGGGGGTGTTTGTATTGTTCGGTAACTTATAACAAATAGCTTCCCCAGCTTCCAGAGGCGCTATGGCGCGTCTCTAAGGAGTCTGACAAAAGAAAACGACACTGTACTAAGTTTTGAAAACAAGCCTCAAACCCTTACAAAGGACAAAGGACAAAGGACAAATGACGAATGACAATCTGCACCGTTAGCTTTTATTGAGTCCACCTACTTACATGACTCCCCCAGATTCCCTATTCCCGGTTTCCTAAGATTTCATTAGAATCCCCAATGGGTTCAACTGAACCTGCGATCGGTTCTTTTTTGAGTTCTTCCAAATCTATCGTTCTTAATAAATAACGCCAAGCCAGAGGAAAGTCATAGATTTGGACTAAATCGGCTGAAATATCGTACCAAAGACGATTATCTTGATAAAACTTCATCTGATCCATTACCAACGCTGTTGCTGTCTGAGGTTCTAAATGCTGAGGATCAAGGCGTTCAATTGAGCCATTATGCCAAATGCTTTGAGATAAATCCGTCGGATCATTGGATGTACAATATAGGGTGAACTGCCAACGATATTGTTTATTCAATTCTAGGGGAATGGCAGTAATTGGTAAGCTAATTTTGACAAAGCCTGGTGTTTCTGGAAGCTGGAAACTAACCTGATAGTTTCGAGTCTCATCCTGTGAATTTTTGATCACGAATGCTCCTCGATTAATTGTGTTACTCGGATAGGGAATATAAAACCAAAATGTGGGGTAAGCTTTTAATGTAAAGCCAGAAAACTTGACGCCGGAGTCGGTAATGGGTAATAACGGTGTAAACGGTTGTTCAGTCTGTTCACAAGGTCCACGAGTTCCGGCAGGTTTGCGATCATCATTCGGTCTATCCCGAACGGGTGGATCTTGTTTAAGACTTGCTAATTTTTGAATAGGATGGGCTTGAACCAGTGGTCGATGAATTGTCAATTCAAGAACTGTTATCGCCAGGATTAAAGCAAGTTTGTGTGCAGTCATAGGTTTAAGGGGTTTAATCGGATCGCGACGTTTTAAATGCCTGGTAAGCCACTAGACTTCCACTTGTCGCAAATACAGCTAGCGTTGCTGGAACCATGGATAATATACTCCCAGTTTGAATGAAAATAAACCAGCTAATACCATTAATCGTTATCATAGAGACTCCTATTGCTAATCCCAGGCGTAACAGGGACTCTCGATAGTGCCATGCGATCGCACCTCCAATAACTGACCCTATCCACACCCAGACGAGATCTCCCCATAGAGGTAAAAACCTCAGCAAGGGGCGTTCTCCCACAGCCGCACTAATAATCTGACTGACCATCTGACTATGCAGGAATAGCCCCCGCATTTCATGATTACCAGGCGTTTGGAATTCATCTTTAATTGTGGGATCAGTTATGCCAATTAAAATAATTTTATCCTGCAAAAAATCAGGATTCACGCGATTTGCCCAAATATCACTCAAGGTTACTCGTTCTACCATGGTTTTTGCCAATTCTGGGGAACGGTAATTAAGTAAGAGTTGAAATCCTTCTAATCCGACACCGCGCTGGTAAAATCCGGGGTTGGCATTTAAATTGGTTAACGTCACTGAACCCAATTTCCACTGATCTTGGGAAATAAATTCAGGTGAGATTCCCTCGGCTTGTAGATAGTGTAGGGCTACTTGAAAACTCAGGGAATAGAAGGTGGAACAAGAGGATACGGCTGGCGGTTTCATGGCGATGAGATGACGCCGAACAATCCCATCTGGATCAACAACAATATCAGCAAATCCTAAGCGTTCTTTGGGGACTTCTGGGGGTGCAGCAACGCCTTCGGGGATTTGGGGAGACGGGATGACACAGATGGGAATCACGCGATCGCTCGTTTGCAGATATTGTACCAATTCATCCCGCCCTTCCCCCTCTGGGCGATCGCGAAAGATATCTAAGCCGATGGCGCGGGGTTGATAGGTTTGGAGTTTTTGCAGTAGTTTTAGCAGGGTGCGATCGTGTAGCGGATATTCACCCCCTAAATTGTTGATATCTTTAGCCGTTACCTCAACCATCAATAACCGAGGATCAAGGGATGGCGTGGGGCGCATTTCTAGGAGTTGATCAAAGGCTTGCTGTTCAGTCGATTGTAACCAACCTAGCGATCGCACTCCCATGACTAAACTGGTAACCATGACACTCGCACCCAGTACCAATTGCCAACCTCGCCGTCTCCGCTTAACGGGTTTGGCTTTAGGGTTGCTAATCCAGTCGTTCCAACTGGGCGGAACTTGGGTGGGATTCTGGACAATTACGGGTAACCAACTAGCACAAGGAAATTGAGTCTCTAATCCCTGTAATCGTTCTCTGGCGTCTCTTACAGCTAAATAGAAGGATTGACCTTGAGCAAAGGCAGTGAGAAAATACTTGAGGAACTCTTGCGCCACGCGATCGGGAACTAACTCCCGCATGACAATCATTTGCGGAATTTGGATATCATCCAGTTGTCGGGCTAATCCTAAGCCATCGCAGGAGTTAAAAATAGCTAGTTTTAACCCTCGTTCTACGGCTTTTCTTAACGCATACCAGAGTTCATCAATGGTTAAACTATCGGTTTGATTAATATAAATTCGCCCAGTTTCCCCTTCGGTTTCACTATGTCCGGCAAAAAAAATGATATCCCAATGTTTTTCCCAAAGTTGGTCGTTAATCTCTCGGCGGCTTTTTTCGACTAAAAAGGTAATATCGGTATGGGGTAAGCTTTCAAGTAACTGGCGATCGCTGTCAATATCAATTCCCTGGCTATGACCGAGAATGGCTAAAATTTTTACCTTAGGTGTGCGCTGATTTGGGGTAAATTGGGACGGACGTTCAAATTGAGGATCAGTTAAGGCGAGTTCCGCTTTCGGATAATGGTCAAAAAAATCCCACAAATGCCAAGGAAGTTTTTGCAGGTGTGGATCACTGGTGCTGACTAAGAAGCGAATCGTATCCTGACGACTGAGGGATTCCCGTAACCGCCGATCCAGGGGGCGAAACCCTTCCCCATCTAACCAGGTTCGCAAGCGATCGCCTAATTCATTGGCGGAGTCTTGACAGTCTCTCAGGCGCTGGCTGACTGAACCATCATAGATAATTTTTTTCGGTTTAATTCGATAGGGGGCGCTAATGCACCGATACTTATGTTGCCAATGAGACTGGATGCGATCGGCAAATTCAGGCGCTGCGTCTAATACCCCTTTGAGTTCAATATCTGGGGGTGCGCCATCCCAACCAATGGCTAATGTGACCCGAAATCCGTGGCTTTGGAAATCACCATCGAGTTTCAAAATTACTAATTTCTTGTGGGTGGTGTCATTTGTCATTTTTCAGGGAACAGGGAACAGGGAATAGGGAATAGGGAATAGGGAACAGGCACTAACGATGAATATAGCTATTTTGTAACACTTAAAACTGGGACGGGTTGAGTTTCATCAGGGTTAGGTAAGAAATGATAGTAGTCAAACGCGCCCCTACATACAACCCTGCCCGAATAACGAAGCGAAGGGTTTCTTCAAATTATAAAGGTTTCTGTCATGCTGATATCAGCTAACGCTACCCTAACTTTGAAGCATTCTCCGGGTTCTCCACTAAACTGTAATTGAATTTGCTTAGTGCTTCTGGCTTCAGCTTGCATCACGGTTTCTCCGGTGTCATCGAGAATCATCAGTCGCAAATTTTTAGGTAAATAGGTTTGACCGTTCGTTGGATATATTTCAACCGAAATATCGAGTTCTGATACGGAGGTTGGCATCAAATTTATGACTAATATGACTTGTTCATCATCATATCGTCGTCCTAATGTCAGCCGCTTCCCGCGTGTGATTTTCAGATCGGATGGTTCGGATAAGTGGGTGGCTATTTGCGTATACGTTCTAAAATTAAAAGCGAGTTCTGTTGGCGAGGAGTCGAATAATGTTTCCACAGTCTGCCAACCGGCATCAAAAATATTTTGTAGCCATTGACTAAGTTGTATTGGTTGTCTAGATGGGTTAAGATGGTCTAATAAATGTTCCAGTGAGATAAGTTGACTTAGGGAGACGTCCTCGGTTTTAACGCTGGGGAAAAATCCCAGTAACTTGGCTTCAGTTAAGGCTTGATTCAATTCAACGGCTACATAACCAATCCGGTCAGACCAAACTTCTGCGGGGATATGACAGCTAGCGGCGTTGGGTAAGACGGGACGGCATTCTAATTTGCCAAGATCTTTAATCAATAAGTCGGCTGTATTAGTCAGGGTTTGCATGATTGGATTCCAACTATCACTCGCCTGCCAGTTTGTCGGAATTTCTAGGCATTGTAGAGAGGTCTTGACAGCATAAACGGCTAACGTATTTAGGTAAACTTGTTTTGCCTTTTTTGGGGAATGCTTTTGGTGAAACTGTTGAGCGATTTGATGGGCTTCTAACGTCAGGGGTACGGTCAGCATTAGGGGTTCATTCGTGGTGTGAAACATTGTATTCTGTGCCTCAGGGATTATGATGATAAGTATTCTCTTAACTTGGGGCTAAATTTAGTTAAGCAACGCTGGTAGAAACTGCTTAAGGTGGAAATATTAATTCCTAGTTCTTCAGAAATTTCTTTCCAGGAATAACCGGATAAAAGTTTCAATGCTAAAAATTGGAAGTTGGCGGCAGGTTGATTTGACGTATAGGTTTGATTAAAGAGTCCTTCGGGGTCAGTTTCTAGATAATGAATGATTTCTTGGGACAGGGAAGGCGTCAACTGCGGATCAACTTCGGCTGGATTGTTTTTCTCTAAGTCATCCAGGGTTAAACGCTTGACTCGTTTAGCATCGACTCCTTTATGCAGCGTTGGCATCATAGAACGACTGGCTTCCATGAAGAACCGTTGCTTGAGCAGAAAGTTTACCCATTGTAAAACTTCAAAACTGGGATTATAGTCATCAATCCTTTCGCAAATATAACAAAATAAACGTTGCTTGGCTTCATCATAAATATCCTCATAAAATCCATGAAATTGTCCGGGATAGGGACGAGTCAGTTTACCTGACTGCTGAATAGCACCTAATAGCTTGGCTAAAGCTTGCTGTCGTTGTTTACTACGGGGAGGATGCTGCTGTGCGTCCTGTGCCAGTTGCTTTAACTGTTGGTCTATGGCATTCATCGATAGCGGTAGGGTTCGTACATCAGTTACCTGAGATTGCGTTGATACACCGACTTAACTCTGCTCATAGAAGTCTCACGAACTCAGGGGCGATTTTATGCAAGGTGGGACAAATCTTTACAAAACTTTAACAAAAGTGGCGGTATGGAGGTGCGAAGCAGGGGGAGATGGGGGAGCAGGGGGAGCAGGGGAAGCAGGGGAAGCAGGGAGAGCAGGGGAAGCATGGAGATGAGGAAGATGGGGTAGCCAAAGACGAATGACCAATGACATAAGACCAATGACTTATGTAAATATTTGTAACAAATGTCCGACTTTTGCATAAAATGCACCTGCTGAACTTGAGAACCTAATGAAAGGGTAAACTGGGGACTAGAATCATGTTGATTCGCGAGATTGTTCAACAGGCACTAACAACACGGTATCTCACCAGGGAAGCTGAAGACCAACTGCGACAGCTACTTAGAAGCAAATACGACTCACAAGACCTCCAAGCGTTCATGACGTTGCAAAATGCTGTAATGGAGGGTCAGGTGCAACAAGAGTCCCGCCTTTTTCCAGACAACCTCTTGATTTTCAGGGATGATAATACGGTAATTGTTGATTTGGCAGGAGTGAGTTGATGAGAGAACTGAGAGTTAACGTTTTAACCGTCAATAATCTTCAAATTTTAGGGATATTGACCATTAATCTCTCCTTAAATGGCTATCGTTCCAGTTTTAATATTTCGGACTTATTGAATAGTTCTCGTAATTTTATTACTCTCACGGATGTAGAAGTGTATAGTGAGCATCAGCATCTCTTGGTCACAATGCCATCTCTTTGTATTAACAAGCCAGCGATCGCTTGTATATCGAGCGAAGAATTTGAGCAGAATGGTGCTGAATTATCATTGAACACGGCTGTCCAGCCCTCTGAAATAAACAGTGTGGCTGTTTTTTCATAATTTAAAGAGAGTCGAAACTGTTGACATCTCTAGTTAGTAGCGAATTTATTCGCCAATCTTTTTAACTATTAAAATCGTTTTTATGGTAAAGTAATGGACTAGAAGCTGTAGGGCATACGGTGGTTAAGCTTTCTGGGGATAAAGCTACAGCAGATTTCAGGTTGATGAAGTATAGCACTACGCATTCAGGTTAGGACAATAAAATTAGGTGTACGCGGCAATAGGCAATAGGCAATAGAAAAATGTCCTAATGTATGCCCGTAGTGCTATACAGCCTTAAGCAAGATCCCCGACTTCTTGAAGAAGTCGGGGATCTGTCAGTGTAGATGTAAAACTCTGGCTTCCTAAGCTGTTCGGCATTTAAACCTTAATGTCAATAATGGCGAAAGCCGTGTAGTGCGAGCATCTTGCTCGCTACTAATACCCAATTTAAATGCATGACAGCTTATGACGAAAGAATCATCCGCGTCCCTTCACTTCGTTCGAGGGCATGTTTAACCGAGTGAGTGTCAATAGATTAATTTCTGAAACCGCTGATCATGGCGAATACTAGCCAAATCAGAGTCATTTGTGGCTAACTCTCGGTATTGATCAGGATTCAGATTGAGGGTTTTTTGCAGATTTTCGATAGCTAGGTCAACATTGCCCTGCAAAGCATAACAGCAAGCTTTGTTGTAAAAAACATTAGCATTGTCGGATTTAAACTCTATCGTTTTGTCGAAACTAGCCAAGGCTTCTGGGTAGTCTCCCAATTGCAAAAGCGCATACCCTCGATTATACCACGCCTCATATTTGTCGGGCTTAATTTTTAGGGCTTCGTCGTAACTCGCTACGGCATCTTGAAAGTATCTTAAGTTCACAAGGGCATTGCCCCGATAATACCAAGAACTGGGTTGTTGATACTTAAGTTTCAGTGCTTCATTATAACTTGCCACGGCTTCTGGAAAACGGTCAAGGCGATACAGCGCCCCTCCTCGGTTATTCCAAGCTTCGTGAGCATCGGGTTTAATTTTTAGGGCTTCGTCATAGCTAGCGATGGCTTCTTGGAACTGTTTTAAGTGTACCCAAGCATGTCCTTGATTGTACCAAGCTTCGTATTTATCCGGCTTAATTTTTAGGGCGTCTTGATAGCTAGCGATGGCTTCGAGACAGCGTTGTAAGCTAAACAGAACATTACCTCGGTTGTACCAACCTTGATGCAGGTTCGGTTTAAGATTTAGGGCGTTATCATAGCTAACCTTTGCCGCTTCATATTGTTTTAAATTCACCAACGCATTGCCCCGATTATACCAAGCCGGATAAAAGTCTGGTTGCAATTTCACCGCCTGATCATAGCTAGCGATCGCCTCTTCATGGCGTCCCGCCTTATCCAGCGCAATTCCCCGGTTATACCACAGTTGATATAAATCCGGTTCACGTTCTAAAACTTGGTCAACTGTCGCGATCGCTTCTTCAAACTGTCCGGACTGGATCAGTATAATACCCAAGTTATACCACGCTTCATGGGTTGTGACTTCCAAGGGACAGTTGTAGCTAAGGTTGGCGGCTTGAGGGTTTTCTAGAAGGAGAGTACTCATCGATGTTTTTTTGGCTATGAGAGGCTTTTAACCTGGGTTCACAGGTGGCTGCGTTGAGGGGGAACGTTCTCACGATTCTCGATTGAGTGCAATACATAAAGGAGTCGGGAAAGAATCAGGGTTTAGGGTTTAGGGTTAGCAATCAGAAGCGCGATCGTTCACGGCTTAGGGTTATCTCCTCACTTGTTTAATCAACGCCTTTACTTGCTTATTCGTCCCCAACTCCCTTAAATCCGGATTAGTATGGACAGGACAGTAATAATTTCCTTTTACCTTGTTCCCTTACTCCTTCTCTGGGAGCCACTTGCCTTGGGCGGCACTAAAGTGTAAGTAACCAACCCGACATGATAGGATTATGGGGCGAGACAAGTTGACAGTTTCTTAATCAGGTTAGAAACTAGAAGCATAACCCTGTTCATAAATCTAGAAGTGAATTTTACAATCAATGGAACCATCGATAATGTTTGAACATTTCATTATTACTCGAATGAATGTGGATTGGCATCTATCAAGGCAGCGGCATGATCGGAACCATCCTGATTTTTTAACTCATAGATTTAATTTGTT
>JGI12140J13697_1141098_pt1 | contig 12028 bp, 9 predicted proteins | sample ElkSlonscriptome_5_FD_13697 | JGI IMG/M metagenome (IMG submission 13697) | reverse complement strand
CACAACGTCAAGACGTTTCAATCGTTTCTTTAATCTGGTAAAATTGCTGAATTGTGTCAGGTAATATGTCCCAATCAAAAGCTTTAAATTGATGCTCTAATCGGGTGACATATTCTTGTAAAACATCACAGTGATGCTCAGATGCCCATTGGTTTAAGCGTTGGATAAAGAGACGGATTTCCCGCCGCTTCATCGTGATTTGCAGTTGTGGCAAGACGGTTTCTGCCTCAGTGTGCAGTTTTTCCAATAACTCCGGTAATTCCTGAATTTCCTGGACTTGGGTTGTGGGATTGACCTCGATAGTTTCATCCTGATTGAGATCCTGATTGAGGGGTGACAAAATGGGTTTTAATGTGTCAATAAGCTGAACATAGGTAAACGGTTTATGCAAAAACCCTTGGCACAACGAGGAGAGAAAGGGTTGCTCTTCTGGCAATATGGATGCCGTAACAATCACAATTGGAATGGTTTGAGTCAACTCTTGCTGTTTAAGCAAATGAATCACCTCTTTTCCATTCAGATTCGGCATACATAAGTCGAGTAAAATGACGTCGGGATGGTACTGTTGTGCCAGTTCAATGGCAGCTTGTCCATCCTGAGTTAATAACAGGCTATGGTGTGTGTCTTGAAAATATCCAGCGATTAAATCGAGGTTGGATTGCACATCATCTACCGCTAATACGGTAGCGGCGGAAAAGTGATTCAGCGTTTGATTGAATTCCTCTGGCTTAACGCGGTTAGTCTGGATCTGGGCGATAGCCACATCGGGAAAGTTTAAGGTAAAGGTTGAACCTTGACCGAGTTGACTTTTTAGCTCAATGGTGCCGTTGAGCAATTGAGTTAATCGCTTGGTGATACTTAACCCCAATCCGGTGCCACCATATTTACGATTAATACCGCTTTCACTTTGAACAAATGCCTCAAAAATCTGCTGTTGTTTTTCAACGGCAATGCCAATTCCTGTATCTTCGACGGCGATGGTGAGCAGGGATTGAACTGAGGGGGCGCTCATCCGCTCTTGCCAACCCACGGATATTTTAATAGAACCCTCTTTTGTAAATTTGATCGCATTGCCGACAAGATTAACTAAAATTTGGCGGAGGCGAATGTCATCGAAGAAAATCCCGGTGGGTACAGTGTCGGCAATTTCAGCCAGGAGAGATAAATGTTTCTGTTTGGCTTTTTGACTAAAGATTTGGCAAATTTCCTCAATTAATAAGCGTAGATTGAGGGGTTCATAGTTGATTTCCAATCGATCGGCTTCGATTTTGGAGAGATCTAGAATATCATTAATTAAGGCTAGGAGTGTTTGTCCACTGCTGTTGATCGCTTCGAGATAAGACTGTAATTCAGGTTCAGTGATCCGTTTTTGCAACAATTGACCAAACCCCAAAATTGAGTTCATCGGCGTGCGAATTTCATGACTCATATTCGCCAGGAATTCGCTTTTGGCTTGGTTCGCCGCCTGCGCTGCTTGGGTGGCTTTCTCTAGGGCGAGGTTTTGGTGCGACAGTTGCTGGCGTTGCTGTTGTTCTCTCTCTAAGAGTTGGGCTTGAGCCAGGGCGATACCGACTTGAGCAGCGACGGATTCTAACAGGACAATTTCATCAGGAGTCCACTGGCGATCGCGATCGCATTGCTGTAAACTAATCACGCCATTGATTTGTCCCTGGTAGGAGGTTCGCACGGTGAGGATGGACTTGATCTGGAATTTCTCACACAGGTGTAGTATGGGTTGTAACAGGGGTTCGGTTTGCACCTGATCGCTGACAACCGCCATGTCATTCGCCAGAACCTGCTGGGCGTAAGGATTCCCCTGAATGGGGATAAGCTCTGGGAGTAGTGAGGGATAATTTCCGGCTAGATATTCTGCCACTACCGGGATTTGGGGGATGGGTTGAGTCTTGTAGCTGTGAATAATGCAGCGATTCACGCCAAACACTTGCCCAATTCTGAAAGCGGCGGTTTCAAAAATCTGCGGTGCATCCAGGGTTTTGCGGATCTGTTGGGTAATTTGCTGGAGTAACTGGCTCGTTTCGAGTTGGTGGGCGAGGGCATTTTCTGCCGATTTACGCTGCTGAATTTCCTGTTGGATCTGCTCTACCAAGAGGGCTTGTTGAATACCTGTGGCAATTTGAACGGATAAATCGGTCATCAATTCTACGGTTTGATTCTGCCAGTAACGCGGTGTGGCACATTGATGGGCACTGAGTAAACCCCAGAGTTGCACTGAGGAAGACTTGGCTGGTTTTGAGTTTCCTGTCTCTGGATAACTGCTTGTCTGATCCGAGGTGAGTAAAATTGGCACAACTAGATTTGCCCGAATTTGTAGCTGTTCGTGGAATTGCAGGTTACAATCTGTCAGGTTTGCTTCGTAGATATCATCAATCGTCCGTGCTTTACTTTGGAGAAATTGGGTGTAGCTGGCTTCGTAAAAGCAGGGTTCATCTATGGTGAATCCTAATAGGGAGTGCCAATCGGCTTCAGCTGCAGCGGCGACGACTTCACCTGTCATATCTGGGTTCAGCTTAAAGACGACGACGCGATCGCACTTGAGAAGTTGGCGTACTTCCTCAACGGTGGTATCCAAGATAGTTTTTAGGCTCAGCGATTGACGAATCCGCAGGGCAATTGTGCCGAGTAAATTTTCTCGATCTTGGCTTTGTTGAAGTTGATTGTACAGTTGAGTTTGCACAATCACCGCGTTAACTGTGTGGCGCAACTTATTGGGCGTCAGTTGTCTCTTGGATAAATAGTCTTTTGCACCACTTTTCATCGCCTCCACAACCAGGGTTTCATTGCCCTCACCGGTGAGCAGGATCACCGGGACTTGATTCATTGGGTTGAATTTGTGTAGGGTATCGAGAATTTCTAACCCATTGCAATCGGGTAAATAATAATCCAGTAAAATTGCATCGGGTGAGTTCCGGCTATACCACTCCAAAAACTCGTCTCCTGTCTCAAACTGATGGCAATTGTAATTGTAGTCGAGATCAGCGTTTAAGTAACGTTGATAGGTTTGCTGCTCTTCAAGGCAATCGTCAACAATCGCAATTGTGCGTTTTGGCGGGAGTTGATTCGACTGATGTGCTGTCCTTATTGTTTCGTGAACATTAGCGATAAAGTCTTCCTGAGTGATTTGGCTTTTCACCAAATAGTTGTGAATTTTCGACTTGATGGCTTCCAGGGCGATGGCTTCGTTTCCTTGTCCTGTGAGGAATAGTACTTCTGGATTCCCCATGCCTTCTAATTGTCGGAGAATTCGGATAAATTCTAAACCATCGATATCGGGTAAGGAGTAGTCCAGGATAATTATATCTGGTTGCACCTGGCGACACTGCTCAAATGCTTCTTCCCCTGTTTCTGCTTCAACAATGGTATAGGTATAGGCGGTATCTCGATTCAGGGAACGACGGTAAAAGTACCGATCTTCGGCACAATCATCTAGAAGTAAAATGGTAATGCTTGGAGAATCGATCACGGAGTTAGAATCTGAGTTTGATGAGGTAAAACAACACGTCCCAACCAATAGGCGATGATGTCCCGAACCGACTGGCTAAAGGATTGAGTTTGGATGGGTTTGAGGACATAGCTATTGGCACCGTGCTGATAACAAAATTCCACATCTTTGGGACTAGAGGAGGTAGTAAACACGACCAGAGGAATAAGTTTAAGGGAGGGATTTTGTTTAACTTGAGCAATCACCTCTCGTCCATCGGTACCGGGTAGGTTGAGATCCAGTAAAATCAAACCTGGACGGGGGTAACTCGCCACATCTGTATAGTCTCCCTGATGCAAGAGAAAGTCTAAGGCTTCGTCCCCATCCTCGACTCGATGAATGTCCGGGAGGTTGGATGAGCGGTGTAGCGCTCGCATTAAGGTTTCAAAATCCACATCACTGTCTTCAACAACGAGTAAGGATTGAGGGACTTTTGTTAACAATGAATGGGTATACTTGGTCATTTCAAGTCTGGAGAAGGAATCAGGAATCGGGATGGGAGGATCAGTTTCAATCCCCTGTTGGGCATCCGATCCCCCTTCTCCCCACGCTCCGGAGTTGGGGTTAGGGGATGAGGGGGAAATTTTGAGCAGTAGATAGATATAGCTTAAAACCTTGCCAGCATTGGCTTTCTACCTTAAGTTGACACGGATGACGTATTGCATAGCTGCAAATCCCAGAATGTGGGGATGAAAAATAGATTACAACCCTTTGTATAGTTTTGTATTGTAAAGCGTTCTGATTAATTGAGCAAGCCCTGAGTAAGCTGTTCGGCATTTAAACCTTAATATCAATAATGGCGAATCCTTGCCGTAGTGCGAGCATCTTGCTCGCTACATCACGAATAATGCTCGCTACATCACGAATAATGCTCGCTACATCACGAATAATGCTCGCTACATCACGAATAATGCTCGCTACACACGAATAATGCTCGCTACTAATACCCAATTTAAATGCATGACAGCTTAAGACAAATGACCAATGACCAATGACCAATGACGAATGACCAATGACCAATGACCAATACCTCTATCCGTCAAACTTATCCTCTGGTGCTAAGGTGAAATAAAATGTCGTTCCTTCGCCATAAGTTGATTCAACCCAAATTTTACCCCCATGACGTTCAACAATCTTTTTGACAATCGTTAAACCCGCTCCAGTTCCGCCTCCATATTTGGTTTGACCATGGAGACGCTTAAAAATCCGAAAAATCGTATCAAGGTGTTTTTCGCGAATCCCAATTCCGTTATCTTTGACATAAAAAATCAGGGAACCTGGGCTTGAGTCCCGCGACTCTTCCTCCAACCAGCCAAGTTCGATCCACTTGGGATAATTATTATTATATTTTACGGCATTATTGATTAAATTACTAAACACCTGCTTCACCAAAATCGGGTCACAGTTGACAACAGGTAGTGGACGAGGAATCCTAATTTCTATGTCCGAGCCAACTTGATTAATCATTAAAACATCCTGAATCTCTTCAATTAACTCGCCTAAATTAGTAGGTTTCATTACCAGTTCAGCTCGTCCGAGACGGGAGTAGCTCAAGAGAACACTAATTAACTCTTCCATCCGCTGGGTTAACTGAACCAAGGTTTCCAGCTTATTCACCCCGGCTGTATCGAGGATTTCAGCATAATCTTCTAATAGGAAGTTGGAGTAATTGTGAATCCCTCTGAGCGGTTCCTTCAAATCATGGGAAGCAATATAGGCAAAAGCGTCTAACTCATTATTGCTGCGCTGGAGTTCGAGATTGAGTTGAGCGAGTTCATCCACCTTACGCAGGACAATATTAATAATTGTATTTTTGAGTTCTAGGGCTTCTTCAATTTCACAGTCTTTCCAGGGTAATGACCTAGATTTAACCGTTTCCTGCCATAAATCAAAGGATTGACGGGGGGATAAAGTTAAACTGCCATCCGCTTCAACTTTCGCATCTTTCTGGGGATTTCCCGCCCAAGGAACTGTTTGCACAACTTCCGGGCGAAACCAGAGAATATAATTATCACGAATTTTACTAATTTCTAGTGCCAGTAACCCACTGGCAACCTCGGCAAAATCAGTAGCCGGAGTATACTCTTGACTTAAAGCATCGGTATGAAAAATATTCTGATCATAGATTGTCTGCTTCAGCCATTGAATCAAAAGAGAACTCTCCGCTTTTGACGGGGTTTTGCCAATTTGAGTTAGCTCTCCTTCTGCTGATAATATAACCCCTTCGGCTCCGACTAATTGGAGTAAAGTGTCGCTATTTTTGACTAACCCCTCTACCCAGTCATCGGATTGAGAGAGACTCGCCATAAGTTTGGGTTGCAGCACCTTAATTTGGCGCTTATAATCAAGGTCTTGGTTCTTTTCTTTAGCCGCTAGCTCTAAGGACATAACTTGCCCAAAAAATTCACAGGCGGTACGAATTTCATAGGGAACATAGTTGGGCTGATAATGATGGCAAGCGATTAACCCCCAGAGGCGTTTATTCTGGAGTAAAGAAATTGACATAGACGCCTGAACTCCCATATTGTGCAAATACTCAACATGAATCGGAGAAACACTTCTTAAGACGGAATAACTCAAATCAAAGGGTTTCTGGGTTTCTGGATTCAGGGGTAATTCAACCGGGGGATAGTGACTATCTGGAATTAAACGCAGCAAATTTAGTTGATAGAGTCGTCGTGCTGGTTGAGGAATATCCGTCGCAGGATAATGTAACCCTAAAAATGGTTCTAAATCTTCTCTCTTGGTTTCGGCAATCACATGACCCGAATTATCGGGATCAAAGCGATAAATCATCACCCGATCAAATCCCGTTAGGGCTTGAATTTCGTTGACCATGATTTGACAGAGTGCTTCGAGATTAAAGGCTTGTTGTAGCTTAGTTAATGTGCCTTTGGTCAGTTGATAAAACTGAAAGAAGTTTGCCTGTTGAGCACCAATGATGGGTTCTAATTCGAGGATGATCACTCCATCCGGTGAACGATGCACAATCCCATTAAACTGCTGCGGCTGGTTATCCTGAGTGAGTGTAATGGGCAGGGGATTCACCTGCTCAAAGTCTCCGGTTAAACAATCGGTGATTGAGTTAGTCTGCTCCAGTCCTAAGATATTACTCAACGGTTGTTCGACTAGATGTTCAGGGGGAACTCCTAGCAATTGTTCTGTATTTTGGCTAACTTGTAAAATATCTAGGTGCGGTTCTTTTAAGACCAACAACACCCCATGGGGTTGAATTGAGCTAGGGATGTGAATTTGTTCTTTATCGCAGTTGTTTAAGGTAACATTTTTTGCGGTCACTGTATTCATTTTTAGATTTTATTGAATTATTTAAGATTATTAGAGACAGATTTTAACACAGGCAAGGTACACCTGAAAAGCAGGACGAAGGAGGGAGGGCTACTTTATTGTGCTTAAGCAAAACCCCTCTCCCACGCCAGCCCTCTCCCCCAGCCCCTCTCCCAAGCTTGGGAGAGGGGAGCAAGAGGGGGGAGGACAGCTGTACTACTTTTAGGGGGCAATAAAAGGGGAAATGATCGGTGGTATGAGGAGAATATCCCTAAAGCCGATTTACTCTACGATGAACTTTTGCAGGAATTATCGGATGATGGTTTGATATGAAACGAAAGCCAATCGGTGAGTTAAGAAAACAAATGACACCTGAACAACTAGCCGAGAGTCAAACTCGCGCTCAACTGGCGTCGTTGTATCTGACTCTAGCCAAGTTACGTCAATCTCTCGGTGTTACCCAACAAGATATGACGGATGAACTTGGTGTTGTTCAGTCTGCTTTGTCTAAACTTGAAAATCAAGAGGACATTCAAATTTCTACTCTATACCGCTATATTAAGGCTTTGGGTGGAACGCTCCAACTGGTTGCCCATTTCCCGGATAGAGATGTGATTATTTCTCAGTTCGAGTCTTAGTGAGAACAGCTTAGGGAATAGGGAATGGGTGTCATAGTGAAGAAAAATTAATTTTTCTTCAGAAAGTCCTAACCTTAGTGCGTAGTGCTATATGTGGTACAACATCTGTAGGGGCTCACTTTCACTACTATCTTTTCGGTTGCACTCATAAGTAACTCAACCCGCCCCGACTCAGGTTTCTACACTTCCCGTGAAAAGTAAGATGACTCATCCTATTTCCCCATCTTCCTCCCTCGGTGAGATTCTCAACCAGTGGATAGCTGGAAAATCACCCAATTCACAAGCTTGGCAACAATTAGTTGCAGCGGAACTAACACCACCAGAACGGGCGAAAGCTTTTGGGATTACGCCAGATAACGTAGCTGAAAAATTACAAGCGCGATCGCGTCTTTTTGAATCTATTTATTCTGATATTATAACTCTACCATTCTTTGCCGATAAAATTCAAGATAATCCAAGAAATTTAGAGTCATTTCAAACAACTCTTCTCCTATCGCTGTGGCGATTATGGTTACCCTTGGCGACCCATTTGGCGAACTATAGGGAACAGTTAAACCGTCCCTTAATTCAGGGAATATTAGGCGGACAAGGAACCGGAAAAACCACATTGGCGATTGTATTAAAATTAATTTTAGCTCAGTTAGGCTATCGCACCCTAAGCCTTTCCCTTGATGACCTGTATAAAACCTATCAAGAACGACAGCGCCTGCAAGAACATGATCCGCGTTTGATTTGGCGAGGTCCCCCAGGAACCCATGATGTAGACTTGGGAATACAGGTATTAGATGAGTTGCGATCGCCCAATTTTTCAGACTCTATTCTGGTTCCCCGCTTTGATAAATCAGCATGGCAAGGTGCAGGCGATCGCACAGATTTTGAATCGGTACAAAAGGCGGATATTGTATTATTTGAAGGCTGGTTTGTCGGCGTGCGTCCCGTGGCGGCGACTGTGTTTTCGGGGGCGACTCCAGCACCTATTGAAACAGAGAGCGATCGCACCTTTGCACGGGATATGAATGAACGACTGAAAGCGTATTTACTCTTATGGGAACGATTAGACCGTTTAATCGTACTTTATCCCATTGATTATCGCTTGAGTTTACAGTGGCGGCGTCAGGCGGAGGCGGAAATGATGGCGACGGGTAAATCGGGGATGAGTGATTCACAAATTAATGAGTTTGTCAAGTTTTTTTGGAAAGCATTGCATCCAGAATTATTTATTACGCCATTAATGCACAATCCCGATTGGGTAGATTTAGTTATTGAAATTAATTCCGATCATACACCAGCTCGCGTTTATCAACCTGGGGATGACTGATGAGTAAGACAAAAGGATGAAGGGGGAAGCAGGGGAAGCAGGGGAAGCAATGATACATTTTCCCTGATAGCGGTGCAAGGGTATGAAAGGGTTTTACCTTATGTCCTTGAAAATGAGCCAATGTTAATGTTTTTACAATACTTATACTCTGTTCCGGTTCCTCTGAGGGAAACAATAAGGGGGCAATCCAACCAAATAGAATCCCGCCAATGATGATAATTTCTATAACAATAAGTAGCGTATTTCGCTTCATATCATGCCTTCTGGGGATATGATATTATCTATCTTCACGCCGGACGAATGAACGCACTGTCTGAATCCACTTTTTAGGGGAATCCTCTGGACGATAGTTAAGCTTAAACATAGATATCCATAATGGCAATCCTCCTACCTTGGCACTGATTAGTAGGTGAATCGCTAAACATCCAACTAATATCACCCATCCAGTTAAGTGCAGATAATACCAGATATGATTTAATTCCCCATTGGGCAACCATTCTTCTTTGACCATACTACCAGTCACTAAGGAAAACGTAACCGCCAATAACATCACCGTATTCACAATCCGATGCAGACTATACCAACCAATAGGTTTACCCAGTTGTCTGAGTTTTTGAAACGAATCGGGTTGAACCAGGCGTTTAGAGCCTAAATGGAAACTGTATAAGGCAAATGCTGGCATTACGCCGAGGAGTAAAGTTTTGCCAAATGTCCCATGAATGCCAATAATACCCGGAATTTGCGGCAGAGAGAGTTGACCAAATCGTCCATCGTAGGTGTCATACACCCAGTAGGACGTGATGATGGCTAAAATGGCAATCAGTCCATTGATACCATGCAACAGTCTCAGAAGTAATGGTTGATAAGGGGTAGCACGAGACATAGTTCACGTTATCTCGATCAAAATATAGCCTTTTTGCCACGGCGATTAAAATCGCTGCTACACAAACAAAGTCCGCCTACGCGGACTGAATTAGTCACGCCAGTAGGGTGGGCATTGCCCACCAACATACCAGTCAGTATCATTCACATTAAGGTTTAAATGCCGAACAGCTTAACAGTTAGTTGTTCAGATTTTCTCCACATCCCAACACCCAGTCGCTTTTTTAGCGTTCTTACCCATCCCTTCAGCCTTATACGGATGGAAATTGCGTCACATGCGCCACGGCTTGCAAGGTGAGTTGACCTTCTTGCACCTCCAGATGATGCATACGTAGCGATATCCCTGGCATTTCAAAGTGACTCAAGTGTAATATTTTACCCGCCTTGGTTACTAAGGCTTGAGTGAGTTCGGGTGAGAGTTCTTTTCCTTGGGCGTATTCCACCTTCTCTAGGACAACACTGCGTCCGTCATCACTGACTCTCGGAGTCGTGGTGAACGAGACTCGTTGCGTTTGCTCACTTTGACTGAGCCGCACATCAGCATTAAGACCCACTCGACCTTCGGCTAACAGGCGACAATTTACCTGTTTGACGTTGAGCGTTTGCGGCTTACCGTCCACCTGAACCTGGAGTGAACGCAGCTGAGTCCCTAGCACATCGGAGTTGAAGGCACGGTTGAGGTCAGCTTGAGCAATCACAATCCGTGCTGTTCCTTCCGTCGGTTGGGTGAGTACAATATTACCCGTCAAGGCTTTGAAAGGAGCAACCGCAATGGTTTCTAACCGGATAGCCATCTCTTGCAGACGGATATCGTGTTCCATGATTAACCCTTCACCGTAAATGGCTAGGGATTCTAACTGACCCTTGGCTAACAGAGAGGGGTCTGTTTTCACTCGCACATCAAGTTTTCTGGCATCATCGAGTTGGCTGGACAGTGCCAGTGTTGCAATTCTGTTTAATGTTTCTTCTCCAAGGCGGTCTAGGGTTAGCACGCGATCGCTCCTTTATATCAGCCGTGTATCTTCTCATTATATTAAGAAAAGTTAATTCATGGATCTATTCTGGGTTAGAAACACAGGCAGAAATAACTAACCCGTTAACAAGATAGCAGAAAAAGCAGCTACCATAAGCCAAAAAGCCTTCAGCCCTCTGCCGTCGGACTTGGAGCCGTCTTGTACTACCTCACCAGAAAATGCATGGAAAAAGAACAACTACAAAATCTTGACCAGCAAGGGATTCAATTTGTCCGTATTCTCTGGTGCGACAATGCCAACATTATCCGGGGCAAGGCAGTCCACCGCAAAGTCTTATCAGAGTACCTTACTCATGGTGTGGGTATTTCTGCGGCGCAACAAGCCATTCCGGTCATGTATGATGCACCTGTGGCTGGGAGTGGGTTTGGACCCGTGGGTGAAATCCGTCTCGTGCCAGACTGGAGTACGTTGAACCCTTTACCCTATTGCCTAGGTCATGCCCGTGTCATGGGCGATATGATGCTTAATGGTGTGCCTTGGAGTCTTTGTCCCCGTCATTTTCTCAAACGCATGGTTGCGGAGGCGAACCAAGAGGGGTTAGAGGTGATTGCCGCCTTTGAGAATGAGTTCTATCTGTTGCAGCGCACTGCTGAGGGTATTGCACCTGCGGATGAAACTGTATTTGCCTCGACGATGGCAATGGATTTGCATCAAGGACTCATTGATCAGATGGCAGAAGCGTTAATCGAGCAGGGAATGATAGTTGAGCAATATTATCCCGAATCCGGTTCCGGTCAACAGGAAATCTCCATCCTCTATACCAACGCCCTCAGTGCGGCAGATCAACAGATTGCCTACCGGGAAACGATTAAAGCGATCGCACTCCAACATTATCGTATCGCTTCATTCTTACCCAAAATCTTTGCGAATCAAGCGGGTAGCGGTTGTCACCTGCACTTGAGTCTCTGGCGAGAGGGCAAAAATCTCATCCCCCATCCAGAGGGAAATGGCGAACTGTCCGATATTGCGCGTCATTTTATCGCCGGAATTCTGCACCATCTACCTGCTTTGATGGCACTGACAACACCCACCACTAATTCTTACCGCCGCCTTTTACCCCAGTGTTGGAGTGGGGCATTCCGGTGTTGGGGACTGGATAATCGGGAAACGGCTGTGCGCGTTCCTACGCATCCTGAACCCCCGAGTCCGTCTCATTTTGAATTCAAAACCGTGGATGCTACGGCGAATCCCTATTTAGCATTAGGGGCAACGATTGCAGCGGGACTTGATGGTATCCGCCAAGGCTTAGAATTGGGAATGCCTGTATCGGTAGATCCCGGTACGATGACAGATGCTGAACGCCAAGGGGCTAATATTGAACGATTGCCGAGTACCTTAGCCGAGTCAATAGAACAGCTTAGAAATGACTCGG
>JGI12140J13697_1196729_pt1 | contig 12046 bp, 9 predicted proteins | sample ElkSlonscriptome_5_FD_13697 | JGI IMG/M metagenome (IMG submission 13697) | reverse complement strand
AGATGGGGGAGATGGGGGAGATGAGGGAGATGAGGGAGATGGGGGAGATGGGGGAGATGAGGGAGATGGGGGAGATGAGGGAGTAAACGAATGACAAATGACAAATGACAAATGACGAAGCACCAGTTACAACTATGGGCAGATTTTTCGGGCAACCTTGATTAGCACTCCTACCCCTTAACCCTGACTTCAGGTAGAAGTAATCCTCTAATGAAAATTAGTAAGCTTGTTATTGAGTGTGCATCATTTTTCCGCCCTCTCAGACATCTGAGGTGGATTAGTGAGGCGCTAAACCCTAGCTTTAAAACCTAACGATCATCAAGTTATATAAATTGCCACTAAGCTGTTCGGCATTTAAACCTTAATGTCAATAATGGCGAGATCGTTGGTGTGCGTTAAGCGAAGCCATGCCGCAGGCTTTGCATATTGCTCGCTACTAATACCCAACTGAAGGGGTGACAGCTTATCAAACCATTGGCATCTTGCATGACTGCAAGTAACTAACGAGGATATAAAATCATAATGGCTAATAATCCAATTTTCAAAATTAAAGAATACGGTCAAAGTATCTGGATGGATTATCTGGATCGCCAGCTAATCGAATCCGGTGAACTGAAAAACAAGATTGAGACTCGTGGAATCAGCGGGATTACCTCAAATCCCAAGTCCTTTGCTAAGGCGGTGTCGAATAACCGCGTCTACGACAGCGATATCGAAGCGGGGATCAAAGGCGGAAAATCTACATCAGAGATTTACGAATCCCTGATCTTTGAAGATATTCGCAACGCCTGCGATATTTTCCGCCCTATCTACGACGAGTCTGGCGGAACCGATGGCTTTGTTAGTATTGAAGTCTCCCCTCACTTAGCGCGGGATACCCAACGCACGGTTGAAGAAGCCCGACGCTTTTTCCGCGCCATTGACCGGGATAATGTGTTTATTAAAATTCCGGGGACGAAAGAGGGATTCCCGGCGATCGAACAGGCAATTTCTGAGGGGATTAATGTTAATATCACCCTCCTGTTTTCCGTGAAGAGTTATGTGGAATCGGCTTGGGCTTATGTTCGTGGGTTAGAAGCACGAGTTGCCGCAGGTAAACCGATTGAGAATATTGCTTCAGTAGCGAGTTTCTTTCTGAGTCGTATTGATACTAAGGTTGATAATCGTATTGATGAGAGACTCAAACAGATCGGTACTGAGGAATTGAATGAAGAAGCCCGCTTACGGGAACTGAAAGGAAAAGTCGCGATCGCGAATGCGAAGGTTGCCTATCAACGGTTTAAGGAAATTTTCGAGAGCGATCGCTTTAAAGCCTTAGCTGAACAAGGGGCAAATATACAGCGGGTTCTCTGGGCAAGTACCAGCACCAAAAATCCGGACTACAGCGATGTCATGTATGTGAATGAGTTGATTGGTCCGAATACGGTGAATACTCTACCCCCGGATACGATTGAAGCTTGTGCTGATCATGCTGATGTCGCCCCCAATCGGGTAGAAACTGAAGCTGATAAAGCGCAGAAGACGCTGGAAAGTCTGGCTGAATCTGATATTCAGATCAACTATGACCAAGTTATGGCAGAACTGGTTGAGGAAGGGATTGAAAAATTTGCTAAACCCTTTGATTCGTTGATGCAATCGATTGAAGAGAAAGCTGAACAGCTTACGCCAGCTTAATGTTAGCTCAACAAAGGGCGGGTTTTGTACAAACGTTATCATTAACAACCAAACGAATGTCCCTAAACCCGCCCCTACATATGTAAACGTCAAACTTAAACAAAGGGCGGGTTTTGTACAAACGTTATCATTAACAACCAAACGAATGTCCCTAAACCCGCCCCTACATATGTAAACGTCAAACTTAAACAAAGGGCGGGTTTTGTACAAACGTTATCATTAACAACCAAACGAATGTCCCTCAACCCGCCCCTACACAATCAAAACTCAAAACCTAAACAAAGGGCGGGTTTTGTACAAACGTTATCATTAACAACCAAACGAATGTCCCTCAACCCGCCCCTACACAATCAGAACTCAAAACCTAAACAAAGGGCGGGTTTGGCACAAACGTTACCATTAACAACCAAACGAATGTCCCTAAACCCGCCCCTACACAATCAAAACTCAAAACCTAAACAAAGGGCGGGTTTGGCACAAACGTTACCATTAACAACCAAACGAATGTCCCTCAACCCGCCCCTACACAATCAAAATTCCTATGAATGCCCCAGCTATTGCGATCGCGTCTAAACCCACACCCCCAGAACGCCAAAATCTGGAACACCAAGCCGATTACAACACCATATCAGCATTACCCCAAGTTTGGTCGTTAGCCGCCCAGCGATTTGGCGAGACTGTCGCCTTACACAACCCTTACGCTAAACCCGACGTTAAGCTAACTTTTGCCCAGATGTGGCAGCAAATTCAGCAGTTTGCGGCTGGATTACAGGCGTTAGGCGTCTCGGCGGGCGATCGGGTGGCGTTGTTTTCGGAAAATAGTTCCCGCTGGTTTGTGGCTGACCAAGGTATTATGACCACTGGGGCGGTTGATGTGGTGCGAAGTTCTCAAGCGGAACAAGAGGAACTTCTCTATATCCTTAAGGATAGCGAAGCGACTGCCTTAGTGGTGGAAAATCAAGATACCTTAACTAAGCTGGATCAGCATTTGCATGATTTGCCGATTCAGTTGGTTATTTTATTCTCCGATCAGGAACCCGACGCTGAGTCGGAGTTGAATATCCTCAATTTTCCCCAGGTGTTGGAACAGGGAAACAATCACACCTTCCAACCCATTGAACAAACCCCTGACACCCTCGCTACCCTAGTTTACACGTCTGGCACCACCGGGAAACCCAAGGGCGTGATGCTCAGTCATGGCAACCTGTTACATCAAATCACTAGCTTGGGTGCAATTGTACAGCTAGAAGCAGGCGATCGCGTCTTGAGTATTCTCCCCACTTGGCATGTCTATGAACGCGCCATTGAATACTTTGCCCTCTCCCAAGGCTGTACCCTAATTTATACCACGCTGCGTCATGTTAAGCGGGATCTGAATGCCCAACACCCGAACTATTTTGTCTCGGTTCCCCGTTTATTGGAATCGATTTATGAGACGGTGCAAAAGCAGTTAAGTAAGGAATCTGCCCGCAAACAGCGCCTAGTTAATGCCCTATTCTCGATTAGCGATCGCTATATTAAAGCCCGTCGCCTTGTTAATGGCTTAAGTTTAGAACATCAGCAGCCCTCTGGATTCCAACGCCTCTGGGCTAGACTTCAGTGCTTGACATTGGTTCTAATTCATGCGTTAGCTGACCGATTCATCTACAAGAAAATCCGCGAACAAATCGGTGCAAACTTAAAGCAAACTATCTGTGGTGGTGGTGCACTTTCCCAGAAATTAGATGATTTTTATGAAATAATTGGTATTGAGGTACTCGAAGGCTATGGCTTAACCGAAACCTCGCCAGTCTTAACTGCCCGTCGTTCTTGGCATAACCTCCGGGGTTCTGCAGGTAAACCGATTCTAGAAACAGAAATTCGTATTGTTGATCCAGACACCAGAGAAACCCTTACCCACGGAGAAAAAGGATTAGTTTGGGCGCGGGGATCTCAAATCATGCAAGGTTATTATCGTAACCCGGAAGCCACTGATAAAGTAATTGACGCCGAAGGGTGGTTTAATACCGAAGACTTAGGCTGGTTAACGGTTCAAGAAGACTTAGTTTTAACCGGACGGGCAAAGGATACAATTGTCCTGAGTAACGGTGAGAATGTAGAACCGAAACCGATTGAAAATGCCTGTATGCGGAGTCGTTATATTGATCAGATTGTGGTGGTGGGTCAAGATCAGCGATCGCTGGGTGCTTTAATTGTACCAAATTTCGATAACTTACAAGCGTGGGCGGCTGAAAATCAGTATCACCTGCAACTCCTGGATGGGGAATCCGCTTCCGGCGAGGAAACGATTGACTTAAATAGCAAACCCGTTCAGGAATTTTTCCGCCAAGAAATCAATCGAGAAGTGAAAAATCGTCCTGGTTATAATCCCAATGACCGAATTGGTGTATTTCGTCTGATTTCAGAACCCTTTTCTCAAGAGAATGGCATGTTAACTCAAACGCTGAAAATTAAGCGCTATATGGTTAGGGAACAGTATCAATATTTGATTGATAAGATGTTTGCTTAAGCCTAGATTATGGGAATTAAACCTGGAATTAAATCCTTACTATTCGGATTCATTGTGATTGGGCTAGCTGCCTGTTCTAGTTCTCTGAGAGTGGGTTGGTTCAGTAGGAATCTCCCAACTCAGACAACAGCCTTTTATAACACATTCACGGGGACAGAACAACGGCAAATTGAGGTTGATGCTGGAGATGAAGTTGTCCTCGACGTTCAGTCTAAGGTGACGAAAGGCGATTTATACTAAGTTGCGTTCTATCATGTCATTCTCATGTCATTCTGAGCGAAGCGAAGAATCTGGACAGATGCTTCGCGTCATTCCGTTTCACTGCATTTTGCTCAGCATGACATATTTTACCTTAGACTGCAACTTAGTATTAGACATCCAAATCCTAGAACCCGATAAAGATGTGCTAAAAAGGATAGAAACGAATCGCGATCGCGAGTATAAAATTGAGGCAGAAGAAACCGGAAACTACTGGATAGTAATTACAGGCGATAATGCGGGAGGAAGTTATGAGATTAAGTGGGACATAACCTCATAAATCAATTGTAGGGGCGGGTTTAGGGACTAAATTCGGCTATTCACCAATAACGGAAAAACAAAACCCGCCCTCTCCACCGAAAACGGAAAAACAAAACCCGCCCTCTCCACCGAAAACGGAAAAACAAAACCCGCCCTCCTCACCGAAAACGAAAAAACAAAACCCGCCCTCCTCACCGAAAACGAAAAAACAAAACCCGCTCTTGTTTTTAAGACCAATGAACAATGAATCATGAACAATTAACCATGAACAATCACCAATTATTGCGCTGTAACTAATCCTTTATTTAATTGCCGCATATACTTATCTAAATCCCCAGCCACTTGACCCGATAAAAAATAAGCGCCGAGTAAATTGGGAAAAGACATAGCGATTAACATACCATCGCTAAAATTAATCACCACACCGGAACTTAAAACCGCACCCGTAAAAACCGCCAGGATAAACAACACCTTATAGAGTATTAAATTATTCTGCCCAAACAAATAATCCCAACAGCGTTCGCCGTAATAACTCCAGGAAATCATCGTCGAGAAAGCAAAAAAGAAAATCGCGATCGCTAACATCAGAGGAAACCAGGAAATCGCTGTTCCAAAGGCGGCTGAGGTGACTTCCGCGCCACTGAGTTGATTAAATTCTGGATTGCGATAGACGCCTGTAATCACAATCACCAACGCCGTCATATTACAGATCACCACCGTATCAATAAACGGTTCTAAGAGTGCCACAATCCCCTCCCGCACAGGTTCTTGGGTTCTGGCGGCGGAATGTGCGATCGCGGCTGAACCTACCCCCGCTTCATTAGAAAATGCCGAACGCCTTAATCCCTGAATCATCACGCCAAACACTCCCCCTTCTACCGCCTCTGGAGATAATGCGCCGTTGACAATCGTCAGCATCGCGGCGGGAATTTCCCTAAAATTCGTCACCAGAATCCACAGCGCCGCCAAAAAGTAAATCACACACATCGCCGGGACAATCGCACCAGCTACTTGACCAATCCGTTTAATCCCACCAATAATCACCATTCCCACGAAAGTAACCAGAATCAAGCCATAAAGCCAACTGCGCCCCACAAACCAGGGTACAACCGTCGTTATCGCCGCATAAGATTGGTTCGCCTGAAACATACTCGCGCCGCCAAATGCGCCACCAATACCCAGAAGGGAAAAGATAACGGCTAACACCTTTCCCAAGTTCTGGTGTCCCATTTCCGCCAAACCCGCCGACAAATAGTACATTGGACCCCCAGCCACCGTACCATCGGGTTTAATCACGCGATATTTCTGCCCCAGGGTACATTCAACAAACTTACTCGTCATCCCAAACAGTCCCCCCAGCGTCATCCACACCACCGCACCGGGACCCCCTAAACTGATTGCGATCGCGACTCCAGCAATATTACCCAATCCCACAGTAGCCGAAAGCGCCGTTGCCAGGGCTTGAAAATGAGACACCTCCCCGGCTTCCGTCGGATCATCGTACTTTCCCCGTAACACCTCAATCGCATGCCAAAACCCCCGGATGTTAACAAATTTCATCCGCAGGGTGAAGAAAATCGCACCGCTAATCAGCCAAAGGACACTGATCGAAAAAACGCCTAGGGTCAAAAACTGCACTGTGGTCTGCTCACTCAGGATACAATGGTATGCCCTTATAAGTCTTACAGTGCATCCGGTGCTTCTTCAACTGCTTTGCGGTCTATGGTTGATTATCGCGGGAATCGGGTACGGGAATATTCCAGAGGTATCATGGTACGTCTGTAGAGACATCCAATACAACGGTTAGGGGTGAGATACACAGGATGAAGGGCGGGTTTTGTTTCAACGTTATCGGTGTTGATGCTGGCGTTAAACCCTAAACCCGCCCCTACATTAGGGTTACGGTTTGGTACTGTCGGATTGCAACGTTATTGCTTCCCTTCGTGTGAGGCGATCGCTATTTTCTCATAGAGGTACACAAACCATTGGCATGATTGACATCTGGCAATCTCTAACGGTTAGGTTAATTCATTCGAGTTCCCTCCCCTTGTTAAGGGGAGGGTTAGGGAGGGGTTAAATCAAGGTATTGCCCACTTCACGGTAACTAGGGATTGATTACCACTGCTGCAAGATATCAAATACAACGGTTAGGGGTGAGATACACAGGATTAAGGGCGGGTTTTGTTTCAACGTTATCGGTGTTGATGCTGGCGTTAATCCCTAAACCCGCCCCTACAGGATTCAAATACTACATGAATGCCTGATGATCTGTTGTTTAAATTTTGTATACAGCAGTTGGCGACAGGGGTGAGGTATATAGACAAGTCTCAAAGGCAGACTGGCGGGCAAGTTTCAATTCCTTCCTATGCGGCGTGTAACTCCATCTGACTCCCTAAAATCTGCTGAATCTTCTGATGTAACTCGGCTTGGGTATGATGCTGAAGCGTTTCCAAAGACGCCAGTAACCGTCGCTTATCCGAGAATGGTAACATTGCCATCAACTCGTCCGCCTCTTCTAGCATACGCTCTTGGGCTTCTGGAATTAAGTTCATCCAATTCGATAACAGCAAGTTACGCTCTATAATCGTTAATTTCCACTGATATTCAGGCATCCTGATCGGCTCCTCTATTCCTTTGTTTTCCTTTGTTCAGGATTTACTGGTGTGGATCAGGATGCTTTGCTGGTTAACTCACAACTCCCTCATCTTTCCAACTTTGTCCCGCTTGGCTAACATCTTCCTCATCTCCTATAACAGGTGTATCAATCATCCCACTCGTTCCGAAATCAGGCTCATTCTCGGATAACCGATTTCCTCGCCCAATCTCTGGCATTTTCCATATAAATCAGTATCCGTTTCCAGTATTTTTTCCAGTCTCCCTCTATCTTCAAACAGTTTTTGACCGTCTCTAGGTAGAAAATAGTCGTGCGGCGTTCATCATTGTCAGGACATCGCTCCGAAATCAGATTGTAGAGCTGCTGCCAATGATATTCCCAGTTGCCTTGCTCCGGATGGAAAATTGCCTCAAACAGGTTTCGCCAGAAAAACTCAATCGTGCCAATATCCTTAAGATGTTCTGGCGTTGGTTTATCCCAGCCAGTATGGCGAGCGCGTAAATCACTAATCGGCGGCAGATGTCCGCTCATAGATAACAAGGGGGCTAAAATCACTGATGCATATTTTACCTATACCCAGAGATAATGGGATGGTGGATGGCAATAGGGTACGGAAGCAGAGGGAGCTGGGGAAGCTGGGGGAGCAATGTAGAGACGTAGCATGCTACGTCTGGAAGCTGGGGAAGCGGGGGGAGAAAAAATGAAATTAGGGATCGCTGCGAGCAGTATTGGGTAACGTGGGATATATTACCCGTGCGGCAAGATCTCAGTTAAAAGCCATCTAACTTGCCCAACTAAAAAACAGCGCGGCTAGGATAATCAAGCCCAAAAGCGCTAGAGGAACCCAGAGATTCGCCAGCTCAATCATTTGGTCGTGTTTTGCCGTTGGTTAGGGAAATTGCTCCATTGATTATCTATAAAGAAACTATAAACTACATTGGATGATGAGGACAGGATGACCTATTCCGACCTAGTGACATGGCTGCGAGAACGCACCGCTTTTAGCATTCTCTCCGATGAAATTTTACAGGCGATCGCGCCCCGAATGGAAGCGCTAGCGGTAAATGCCCAGGAGCGTCTGGTAATCGAAGATACCCCGGTAGACTATCTCTACATTCTGCAACAGGGGCGTATTGAAGGCTACCGCACCAACCAACTGGGTTCGATTTGGGGCGTCAGTTGGCTTGCGGGTGCCGTTATTCATTTACAGGAGTTACTTCTCAATCAATCGGCTCAAAGAACCATCGTCACCCGCAGCGACTCTCACCTGTGGCGCATCCCAGCCCAACAGTTCCGAGAATTAATCCACCACTATCCAGAAATTTCTCAAGCCTTCTCACCCCAACTTGCCCAAGATTTGGCACACCTATCGTCTCAACTCAAGGTTGAACAAGAACGCCAGGTGACGCTGCGCCCCTATTTAGTCAACAAGGCGAAACGGGGAATTATTGGTAGAAGCCGTTATGCGGTACGACTCCGCCAACAAATCAAACAAGCTGCTGATACTCGCCAGTCTGTACTCATTTTCGGTGAACCCGGACTAGAAAAAGATAACACCGCCACACTGATTCACTTTGGTTCAGCCTATCGCCGCGAACCTGTGATTAAAATCGATTGCAGTAAAGTTCAAGCCAGTGGTGCGGAACTTTTTGGGCGAGAAGGGGGCAAACCGGGACTCATTGATTCTCTCAATACAGGGACGTTGATTCTCAATAACGTCGATGAATTGCCCCAGGATTTAATGCCTCAACTGGCAACTCTCTTAGAAACCGGAACCTATCAACCGGTTCGCCGTTCCCTAGAACAATCGACACAAGTGAAACAGTGCAGCGCCCGGATTATTATGATTACGGAAACGGCACTCCCCACAATTAACCCTCTAGTTGGGCAAGTGATAAAAGTTCCGCCATTACGGGTGAGAAAAACCGATATTGGCGACCAGATGAACTATTATATTAGTCTCTTATGTCGCGCCAAAGGAATTAATAAACCCAAAGTTACACCCGAAGCCCTGCGTCAGTTACAAGCCTATGATTTTCCTGGCAATCTTCGGGAATTACAAAATTTAGTGGAACGGGCGCTGGTTCAATCCGACTGTGGCAAAGAACTCACGGAAGAACTACTGTGGCCCTCCCAGAGTAAGAAAAAACAATTCCGCTTTAATCTCTTAAATGCCTATCCCCAACTGCGGCGATTTTTACGAAGTGATTGGTGGCCCGATCGCATTAACTATGGGTTTACCTTAAGCTTGTTTGCTTTTGTCGTAATCATGGGCTTTATCGGTCCCCAAACCCGTCAGGAAAACTTTACCTTAAATCTCTTTTGGGCATGGTGGTGGCCCCTCGTCTTGATTGGCTTTCCCTTTGTGGGACGCCTTTGGTGTGCCGTGTGTCCGTTTATGATTTATGGGGAAGTGACCCAGAAATTATCCCTGTGGCTATTTCCGCGTCAGTTAAAACCGTGGTCACGACAATTAGCGGAAACCTGGGGCGGCTGGTTTTTGTTTGGCTTATTTGCCCTAATTTTCCTGTGGGAAGAACTCTGGGATTTAGAAAATACGGCGTATCTTTCCGCTTGTTTACTCCTATTAATTACGGCGGGGGCAATGATTTTCTCGGCGATTTTCGAGCGTCGCTTTTGGTGTCGCTATTTATGTCCCATTGGCGGAATGAATGGTTTGTTTGCCAAGTTATCGATGACGGAGTTAAGGGCGCAGCAGGGAACCTGTTCAGCCGAATGTACCACCTATCAATGTTATAAAGGGGGACCCCAGAAGGGAGAGGGAATGGAAACCAATGGCTGTCCATTATATTCCCATCCCGCCCAGTTACAAGATAATCGGGATTGTGTCTTGTGTATGACCTGTTTAAAAGCTTGTCCGCACCGTTCTGTGGAGGTGAATTTGCGTCCGCCAGGGATTGAGTTGTGGACAACCCATATTCCCCGTAGCTATGAGGTGGCGTTATTGTTGTTGTTGTTAGGGGGTGTTTTTTTGCATCGCTTACCGGAGTTAAATCAGCAACTGAATTTACACCTAGATTTGAGTCAATTTGGCACACACGCTTGGTTTTCGTTGGCGGTTTTGAGTCTCCCGGCGTTGATTCCTTTAATTGCTTATGGTGGAATTCAATTATCTTACCGACTGATTCAGACGCTCAATTTAACGATACCCAATCCCAAACCGCGATCGCTGATTGAATTGGCGTATGGATATTTACCTTTGGTGTTAGCGGGGAATCTGGCGCACCATTTACGTTTGGGGTTGACGGAAGCGGGGCGGATTTTGCCTGTAACCTTTGCCACGTTTGGGTTAAATGGTGAGGGATTACCCGTGTTTGTAGCGCATCCGGCGGTGATGGCGTTTTTACAGGGAGTGACGTTGATTGCTGGCGTACTGCTGAGTATGGTTCTGACACAGAAAATCGCCAGCCAGCCTGTGCGATCGCTCCTGATGCAACATTTAGGGATAGTCGCTTTGGGGATCAGCCTTTGGGCGATTATTGTTCGTTAGTCATTCGTCATTTGTCCTTACAATCTCTGCACCCTTGCGCCTGTAGAGACGTTGCATGCAACGTCTCTACATTTCTGGAAAGCGTATCTATACCACAAATTTAGAGATTTGTCAAAACACGGGCAATAGGTTTTCGAGAATAAACCTTCAGTAGGGTAACTAGCGAAACCTCTATCTCCTTCCTTGGTTTTCCTGGGGGATTGGGGAGAAATTCTCTAGTTAATCTTTATTCTCCGAATTGCCATGAAGCACAGTGACTGGTTGCGCCTAACCCAAGAAGGTGAACGTCTTTGTTCAGTTCTCAGACAGCAGGGGTATCAATGTCAAAAACAACCTCGCCGTCTGGCTTGGAACGTCACTAAAGCAGAAGATTCTCATACATTGACCTATTTACCCGCGCCGATAGCCAGTTGGACAGTTCTACCCAATCAGGAAACTCCCGCCCGAAAACAACTGATGTTATTGGTGCGTAATGCGCTCAAACAGGAACGGTTAGAGACACTGACTCATCAGTCGGACATTCAAAAACCGTTAGACTTAACCCGTCCTTGGGTAATTATCCGCTTATTGAATAATGCTCGTCGCTATACGGTAGCCCGATTTTACAACCGTCAAGACGCTGAAGATCACAAACGGGTACTGCGTCGCTTTATGCGTGGGGCTGAATTTGAGGTGATTTTTGACCCTGGCGATGAGTGACGGTATTCGTCATTGGTCATTGGTCATTGGTCATTTGTCCTTTGTCCTTGGTTGTGGGAGCATCTTGCTCCCTGGAATACTCTATGACTTGCTCCCTGGAACACTCTATGAAAACTCTACATACTCTATGTAAAGAGTTAATCAAAGACGATTGATTTTGCCAGATTTCCAGCTAAAAATAGCAAATCTATGTCTCTTAGTCAAGAGCTTTATAGAAAAAAGTGAATTAAAAAAAACGAAAATTTTAAGCATTAAGCCCTAACTCAAGACCCGGAATAGAATTGTTCAGTAATCGGTTAAATTAAGCGATCGCAGCTGATCAGGTGATCGTTGCTATAGCTGATCCCATCAGGCAACGGGGTAATTCCAGTACCGCGATCAGGGGGTAAGTTCTCGTTATAAACACGTCTCTTCATCAAATCTTCATCAAGTTTGGGGAACTCTTTACGTCAACTTTATAAATATTCCTTAAAGTAATCGATTCGTAAACTTTACAAAAAATTTATAAAGTATCTAAGAC
>JGI12140J13697_1089793_pt1 | contig 12134 bp, 11 predicted proteins | sample ElkSlonscriptome_5_FD_13697 | JGI IMG/M metagenome (IMG submission 13697) | reverse complement strand
GGGTGCTGAGTATTTATACTCTTTAACGCTTAAAAGCCGGAACAGGCAACAGCTTAATACAGGTTTAAGAGTTGAGAGTCTAGAGCGTAGAATCCTTTCTGATGGCTGATTTTCATTCTTTCATTGTCCAATCAATCAAGCTAAATGTCATAAGATAAACTTAAGTTATTGGTAGCAAAACCTTTGATGTCAAGTTTCCACCACAATTCACCGTAAGTGTAATGATTTGAGCCTCCATCAAGGACATTGCAGTAGACGATACGCCTGTTCCCGGATTCACGGGATACGCTGGAAAACAAGCAGCGCTTAGACTCAGACGTAATGCGTTTCCTGTGGCAATTTTTATACAAGTTGGCTGGAGTTCAATCCTAACGGGTGTTGTTTCTTGACCCAGACTTACAGTCGCATACCCCTGAGTGAAATTATAAACGATTCCATTAGGAAAGACTTCCGATAACACGGCACAGAGATCAAAGCTTGATTGATTAGCATGGCAGAAAACCTCTACCGCGACATCCCCCATTAGATGTAAATCGTCAGCAAATGGTGCTGAAGTATACGTTAAAACATCAGTGCGGCTATCAATAGTAGAACGATCAAAGGAACCCGCAGGTATTGCTGCATGACCACCTAAGGCAGGAACCGGACGCCAGGGATCATGAACAAAAACATCAGTTGCAGCCGATAAGACGGACAATGGATCAGATGATTCAGATTGGGGGATAAGAGTCCCAGAATCGTCTCGCACACTAGCTAAACCCGTGCTGGAAAGACAATAGGATTTTTGATTATCTGACAACCACATATCAAAATAACGCCATTGATTACTGCCCATTTCAAATAAATAGACAGGCGGTTTGTCCAACAATCCGCTATCAATCCCCTTAAGAAACTGGTCAAACCAACGCACTTGTAACCTATCCACAGGACTTACCGCCTCTGTGCCAAAATCTCTTGCCCCAACTTTCCGTCCCCAAGGCAGATGCGCCCAAGGTCCGACAATCAAATGCTGGGGAAAGTTACTCCGATTTGCCATTTCTTTATAGAGGCGCAGATTACCCCGGAGATACGGATCAAACCAACCGCCAATATGTAGCATCGGCAAATCCACACCGTCGAGGTTAGGTGAGAATTTTTGCCAATAATCTCCGGGTTCAGGATGATTTAGCCATTCATAGTAAAACGAATTCGGCGCATATTTGCTTAAAGTCTCAATAAATTTGGATGATGAATTATAAAATGGCAAATCGCGAGAAGCAGTATAGAGAATTTGATAGGCAATAGCATCACCCTTTAATCGGGCAGTTTCGGCGGCTAATTGTACTGCCCAGCCTAAATTGATTTGTAAACAAAATGCCCCATTTTCATACGCCCAATCTGCATATAAATCATACGCCATCATCGCCGGACAAATGGTTTTCAACGCGGGCATATTTGCCGATGCTGCATACAGTTGAGTCATCCCCTGATAGGAAAAGCCATACATGCCCACCTGTCCATTGCTACCCGGTAACTGTGACACCCAGTTAACGGTATCAATGCCATCAGCAACTTCGTGGACAAATAGCTGAAACTCTCCCCCTGATGTTCCCCGTCCCCGCACATCCTGAATCACGACGATATACCCCTGGGCAGCATACCAAGTGGGATGGGCATAGACTACCGTAGACGCGATCGCTTTCCCGTAAGGTTGTCGCATCAGGAGTACGGGCAAGTCTGTATCAGTATCGGGATAGTAAATATCAGCATCTAGATGAATTCCATCGCGGGTTAACATTGATGCTGTTTGTTTATGAATTTTTTTCATTTTTCATTTGTTATTGGCATAATTAAAAAAAAGAATGGTTTATTTATAAATTTATAATATGACAGCCAAGCCTCGCGTTACCGTCTGGAATGAGTATCAAGTGGAAAAACAACAAGCTGAGGTTGCCAAGATTTATCCTGATGGAATTCATCACGCGATCGCGCAACATTTGCAATCCTCAGGATTAACGGTTAAAACTGCTACATTAGACCAACCTGATCATGGATTAACTGATGCCATCCTTAACCAGACAGATGTTTTAATCTGGTGGGGACACATTGCCCATGACCAAGTACAAGACACTATTGTCGATAAAGTCCATCAGCGCGTTTTGTCTGGCATGGGTCTAATTGTATTGCGCGTTATTACCAATTCCGTGTATTGGGCAAGTCCTTTAAATTAGTTGATTGTTAATTGTTGAACTCGCCGCTTTGTTCGAGGACAGGGTTTTCTGTAGGGGCGGGTTTAGGACATTTCGTTTCGCTATTGATGATAACCTTTATTCAAAACCCGCCCTGATTCTGGGTTTTAATCTCTTACAAATGAAAAATGACGAACGAATGATAATCTCCGCTGTTCACGTTTATTGTACCTACCTACTTATTTCCTATTCCCTATTTATTTAACACGGAACCACCGCATCAGTGCGTCCCAAGACGCGAAAATCTTCCTCATCCAAATTGACAGGTGTACCACTGCGAATCAGTTCAACAAAATCCTCATTGGGAACCATGAAACATAACGCATATAAACGACCTTGACCTGTATTTATAATTTCATGAATACCCGTTGGTGGCACTAATAAGCTATCTCCTGCCCGAAATGGCACATTTTTGCCATCACACCGGGCAATTCCCTCCCCTTTAAGGATAAAAAACATTTCTACAGCAATTTGATGACGATTAGGGGGAGTTTTGCCACCTTGATCAAAAATCTCCACACAAACGGTTAATGATGAATCCGCGATCGCCGGATCGAAGATAATGGCTAAACGGTTGCTATCCTGGGGACTAATGCGATAGGCTTGGTAGTCCTTGGGGGATTTAATAACGGGAATCATACACCGGGATTCCATAGGTAGTTTCTCCTGCAATTCGTCATTTGTCATTTGTCATTCGTCATTCGTTTTTGATGCAAACCGTTGATAGCTGCTAAATCTCCCCATTTTCTTTGTCTCCCCTGCCATTATGCCCTCTGTATTCTGAATTTTTTACGATTTTAAAGCTTTAAAAAGTAATTGAGAATCGCTGGTGAACCCAAAACACTGATTAACATTATAAATCGTCGCTTTAAAGCAGTAATCAGGAGATGTTGTTGCCGCACAATCTTTGAGTAGCACGCAATCATATCCCAGAAAATTAGCATCTTGTAATGTTGCCATGACACATTGATCAATGTTGACACCCGCCAAGAAAAGAGTGGTTTTGCCCATATTGCGTAAAATGCTGTCTAAGGGAGTATCCCAGAAACCACTCATGCGATATTTGTCAATATAAATATCTTCGGGTTCGTGGTTTAATCCATCTACAATTGCGGCTGCCCAACTATCTTTGGTTAGCACTTTTGCCCCATTTTTAGGCAAGGGATCACCGAGTCCAATTCCTGCACCTGTAGGATTGTAAACATGGCGCAATCCAGCACTAATATTAAGTAAGTCGGGACGATTTCCCCAGTTCACCCAAATCACAGGAACATTAACCTCTCGTAACTGGGGAAGCAAGGCTGTCAGAGGTTCGATTGGGCTGCGGGCTGGGGTTACGTCTACGCCAATATGGGCTAACCAGCCATCGGGATGACAGAAGTCATTTTGCATGTCGATGATGAGGATGGCAGATTTGACTAAATCCAGGCGCAGGCTTTTGGTTTCGGTGGTAAGGGTAATGGGGTGAGGGGTTAGGGAGGGGCGAGTCAAATCCGCGATCGCATCACTCACTCCCCAAGCATTGGGGGCTACACCTAATGTCCGTAACGGTTGATTCATGGCAGTAATGAATGATAGATATCCCAATAATTGTACTCAGTTTCGATCCACTCACAAGGGGTAATGGATAAGTCATCGCCCTAATGGTCTGATAAATTAGGATGGGAAGCAAATTACGATATCTATATCGGGGATGTACGGTTATGGATACCTCGTTATCGTCAGTACACCTATCCTGATGTGATGGTTATTGAAGGAGAACCGATTTACACAGGAACAGGGACAACGACGGTGATGAATCCCTCGTTGATTGTTGAGGTATTATCCAAATCGACGAAGAATTATGATTTAGGCGATAAGTTTATTTACTATCGGTCAATTCCGGAGTTTAAGGAATATATTTTGATTGACCAAACCAAATATCATCTGATGCAGTATGCCAAAAATCATGAGGGTCAATGGTTACTAAGTGATCAGGAATCAGCCGAGGCGGTTCTCAAATTACGTTCAATCGGGTTTCAGATCAATTTGAGCGATATTTATGAAAACGTCAATTTTGCCGATAGTGAGGAATAGAAGTATCGTGGCGAAATGTCGAAAGGGGGTAATAAATGCGGATTTGCTATAACAACCTGTAGGGGCGACCCGCTTGGTCTAATTAACAACACCAGTTCATCAATTAGGTCGGGTCGCCCTCTCCTCAACCGGAAAGAGGGCGGGTTTAATTAAGTTATCAGTTTTTGCTGGCATGTTATCGGTGAAACCCGCCCCTACAGACGTGCCAGGATACGTCTCGACATCTGTATAATAAGCTGTTCGGCATTTCTTTTTACTCTAGAACATAAGATTTTGCATTTATTCCACCGTGACTGATTTTGCCAAATTCCTAGGCTGATCCACATCTAAACCCCGCCGCGCCGCAATATGATATGCCAAAAGTTGTAAAGGCATTACTGCCAAAATTGGAGACAATAATTCCTCCACCACTGGCACCGATAATAAAATATCAAAGGTTTGAGCCGCTTCTGGATCATGCATGGGTGTCACCCCAATTAATCGCGCATCTCGCGCCTTGGCTTCTTGGGCATTAGATAGCACCTTTTCATACACAGTACCCGGCATCGCGATCGCAACCACGGGAACTTTAGAATCCAATAGGGCAATGGGTCCGTGTTTCATCTCCCCTGCTGGATACCCTTCAGCGTGAATATAGCTGACTTCCTTCAGCTTCAACGCCCCTTCTAAAGCGATGGGGAAATTAATCCCCCGCCCTAAAAAGATGAAATCTTGGGTTTCGGCAAACTCATGGGCTAATTCTTCCAGATAATGTTCCTGACGCGATAACACCAACTCAATCTGGGAGGGAAGTTGACGCAACCCGGCAATAATTTCGGCAATCCGTGACGGGGGTAGGGTTTGGCGTTGATAGGCTAAATCCAGAGCTAAACAGTAAAATACCACTAATTGAGTGACAAAGGTTTTCGTTGCCGCAACACCAATTTCCATTCCCGCAAACGTCTCAATAATATGCGGGACTAAATGCGCCAGAGAACTCTCGGAACGATTGGTAATCCCCACCAGTCGCGGCTGATATTCTTGTCCTAAACCAGTACGCCGTCGTTTTTCCATCTCCAACGCCGCTAAGGTATCAGCCGTTTCTCCCGATTGAGTGACGCCAATGGTGAGGGTATTGCGCGTCAAGGGTGAGGGGGCATAGCGGAATTCTGAGGCATATTGTACCATCGTGGGAATTCCAGCGAGTTGTTCGATCAGGTATTTCCCCACCAGACTGGCGTGCCAACTGGTACCACATGCCAATATCTGGACGTGTTCTAAGTTTTCATACAACGACTCAGGAAGTCCCAATTGTATTGGCGTGGTTATGGATGGGGTGTCTCCGGCGACTGGGTTTTGATCAGGTATTGGACTACTGCTATCATTTTCTCCCGCAGACCAATCACTGCTAATATAAGCTTCTAAACAGGTTCGCACGACGCCTGGTTGCTCAAAAATTTCTTTGAGCATGAAATGACGGAATCCCTGTTTTTCGACTTGTACGGGATTCCAGTTGAGGGTGCGGGGGAATTTGCGAAGACGTTCCCCAGCAAAGTTATAGACTTCTGCCCCTAGGGGGGTTAACCGTGCCAGTTCTCCATTCTCTAGGTTCAATACCGCATGGGTGTGGGGGACGAGGGCGGGAGTATCGGAGGCACAGAAGAATTCCCCTTGACCAAATCCTAAGATCAAAGGAGCCTGTTGTCGTGCGACAATCAGTTCATCGGGATAGTCGGCACAAACAATCGCGATCGCAAACGCCCCATGGAGTTGATTCACCGCTTGGCGCACGGCGTCTAGGAAGGCATTCGGGTGTTGAATATCTGGGGTTGAGGGTTCGGGGAGAAACTCGGCAATTAGGTGGGGAATCACTTCGGTATCGGTATCAGAACGGAATTCATGTCCCCGTTTTTTCAAGTCTTCCCGTAATTCCCGATAGTTTTCCACGATGCCATTTTGCACCACCGCCACGCGCTGATGGGTGTCGGTATGGGGATGGGCATTATATTCTTCAGGTTTCCCGTGAGTTGCCCAACGGGTATGTCCAATCCCGAGTCGGGCTTGGTTGTCGGTACGTTCCAGTTTTTCTCGTAAATTGTAGAGTTTGCCTTTAGCGCGAACGCACTGAATCTCTCCTTCCCAAACGGTGGCAATTCCGGCAGAATCATAACCTCGATATTCGAGTCGTTCTAACCCTGCCATTAAAATATCTGTTGCTGGTTGCGTGCCAATATAACCAACGATTCCACACATTGAACCGCTCCCTCCTCAAACATGATGCCTTCAACATCTTATGCGATATAGGCTAGAGGGCAACCCATGGGAACGTCAAGAATCATTAAAACGTTATTTATTCAGAGGGACACCATGTCGTGTCCCTACTAAATTTGCCTTTTTGTATTCAAATTTACTGAAAAATTGGCAATTTTTCGTAGAGATACAGAAGCATTACCATGCAAGCGACAGCTCGAATACCAATGCCCCTGTATCCCTACAATGATATAGATTGGTTTCAAAACACCGTTAGTAGGCAAGACCCATACTGCGGGTGGTTTCAGCGCCAAGATAAACCCGAACGCTCAAGAAATCGGTCGGACAAGCGGTTTCGCAGCGCTTGCAACCGATACAATCTTCAGTACGTGGAGACGAGGCAATCTGACTAGCTTTACAGCCATCCCAGGGTACCATCTCCAACACATCGAGGGGACAAGCCCGTACACATTGGGTGCAACCGATGCAAGTGTCGTAAATTTTGACGCTATGAGACATAGAATAACGACTCCAAACGAGAATTATCGGTGATTGATTTAGATATCCTCCCCACGCTAACCCTAATTAGGGATAGTCAGGGATTCTAATGGCATACTGTTTACCTGATGACTCAGGTAAGGTGGTCACAGTCCCAACTTTTGACAAGCCGCCGTTATCCCTTATTCAAGTTAACGGTAGGTTCTGTGACAGTACGCAATCTATTATTGCAGATGGATCTGCTCACACACGGGCGATCGCTCTTGGCGTCTAATCAACGATTATGACAAGAGTATTCTCGCTGATCGCAGTAAGACAGACTACAGATTAAGGCTTAGTGTACCGCAGCACTCTCATCTGTTTGAGGATTAAGTTACATAACTTCAAACTCTGTAACATTTGCGGGTAACTTAAAGCGGACACTTAAAGAATAACGGCAAAAAAGTCAAGTACAATTATGTCATCAATCTTAGAAAACAAAGACCAACAACATCCCCAAGAAAAGAGCGATCGCGCCCTAGTGGATCGTCTCTTGGAAGTCTCAGCCAATCCGACGGAGTACCAGTTGACGGAATTGGCGCGACTACGGATTCGTTATTCTCGGTTTCCTGGCGCTAGGAGGATTCAACAGGGGCTCGAACGGATTCTCCAGCAGTGGAGTTTAACAGAAGACGAGTTATTTGAGTTAACCCGTCAAATCCACAGCCAGGGTTATGTTTACAAGCAACCTAAATCCGTCGAGACTCCAGATGACTGGACTTAAGTAGCATAGCACTCTCTAATTTGCTTTTTTGGCTCGCCCAAACCCTTGATATACCGTAGGGTGGGCAATGCCCACCAGCCCTAATTCAGTGCCATTAGAGTTAAGTCGGTGGACACAATAAAAGTTAACAGTAGAGAGTTGTCCGGACAATTTTTGCTGCCAAGAGTATGGTGATTTTGTTAGTCTACTTATCTAGCGAAGCAAGACTCCATGACAAATCGAAACCTGACACCACCGAATCTTGAGGAAGTGGAACAGAGATTAAATGACTTACTTGAGGAAGTAAGCTTACTGGAAGCTGACTTAGCGGGGGGAGAGGCGCAAGATGGGGCGCGAGGAAAAACCGCGATTCAACGCCTCAAAGAAACCACCGTCACCTTTGGTGATCCGCGCAGTCGCTTAATCCCACTGACTGCACAGGGGTTTGCAGCCCAAGGAATTGAATTAGATTACGAAGTTCGGCAGTTAATGTATCAGTTTGACTTCTATTCGATGGTTATTAGCGTTGATCCTCGCCCCCAACCTAGTGTTGAGATTTCTGGGTTGGAATGTCATCTTAGCTTTGGTTCTCAAGGGAATCAAGCACCGATTGTGCATCGGATTATTCCTGGGGCAAAATGGCAGCCGATTCTTAATATTGGCGTGGAGATAAATCTGGGTTTAGATGCCAATCTGGATGTTAGCGCGGGGGTGGATGCGGCTGAACTTGCCAAGGTTGAACAGCTTCCAGATTATAATCGGCTGAGAGCGAATGTTGGCAGTAAAGATAATCTGAAATTGTTTACGGTTTTGGACGGGTTAAATTATCAACTGGGAAAGTTTGATATTATTGCCCAAGGGGATGATAATTCGGAATGTTACTGGCGGATTGAGAAGCCGAAACTTCAGGATCAAGCGACGGTGAAGTTTGGGATTATTTTTAAGGTTCCTAAAGGCTGGGACTCAATTGAGTTAACGGGTCAGGTTTGGATTGAACCGGAGATGGATTGGCTGAATGGGGAGTTAAGTCATGTAATCCAAGCCCTTCCTGCTCATTTAAAGGATATATTTGGTAGTAAGATGAGGGCGGCTAAACAGTTTGCGGTGGGTCAAAAAGAAGCCTGGATTGGTGAAAATAAGATAATACTGCCTCATGGATAAAATTGAGTCAATTTATCAGATTTGTGTCCCGAATGAAACGTCGGTTAGGGTGACATTATACAGTCCAGCGTTTGAAGTTTTGAATGAAGCGACGGGCAGGTTGCGGCTGGATAGGTTGAATCAGCGTGTTCAAGATTGTCTTGCTGATTCGTCTCGGTTAACGGGGGAGTCAATTCAACGAGTCGGTGAGGCGTTATTTGAGGCGTTATTTGACAATCAACTCCGGGAGGATTTCTGGCAAACCTATCGAAAGATTGTGATTCAAACGCAGCAACGGTTACAGGTTAGTCTAGAGATAAATGAAACGGCAATGCCGGAATTAATGGCGTATCCCTGGGAATTGTTGCGTTTTCCCCAACGGTATCAACGGGGAGAAATTCTATTGGCGACTGATCCGAATTTGAGTTGGGTTCGGAGTCGGTATAACGTGAATAAAGAGGAGAAGCCAGCGATTCAGGTAGGGGCAAATGAATCTCTTAAAATTGCTTTAGTTGTGGCTATTCCGACTGCCGATTCTCAGTTGAGTCAGGTTGACTATCAGGAAGTTCAAGGTTATTTAACTCGGCTTGCCAATCAACAGGATAAGATTCAACTTTTACCCGTAATTAATCCTGCGACATCGCGAAAAGTTGCGGAACAATTACGCCATAATCAACCGGATATCTTTCACTTTATTGGTCATGGTCAATTAATATCAGAAAATGGCAAGGACGTTGGACAAGTGGCATTGGTGAGAGATTCGGGGGAACCGGATTGGAAAACGGCTGATTTTTTTAGCCGACTATTTACTCAGTATCGTCCTAAAATTGTTATTTTACAAGCTTGTGAGACAGGAAAATCATCAGAGACGGATGGGTTTAGTAGCGTGGCGTCTCGTTTAATGCTGCAAGGAATTCCTGTGGTTATCGCGATGCAGTATCAAGTGTCTAATCATACGGTTAGTGGTTTTGTCAAAGATGTTTATGGGGAAATTGTTAAGGGGAAGTCTGTGGATTTTGCTGTACAGCAGGCGCGGTTTAATATTGCTCTGGATAATGGTTATGAACAGATAGATTTTGCGATTCCGGTGATTTATATGAATGCGGTTGATGGATGTTTATGGGGAAAAGGGGGGTTAGGAGAAGGTGAGCAAAAGAGTGCGGTGTTGGTTAAGTTGACTGATGAATTGAGGAAGAGGTTGCGGGATGAAGTTGAAACGGTGTTGAGTGAAGATCAGGTGAAAAGTATTTTCCTGGAAAATGAAGGGACGTTTGGCAGTAATTTTTATAATCAGATTCCGGGCGGTGATTATCGAACGCGAGTGATTCGCTTAATTCGAGAGTTGGAGAATCGAGGTTATTTGTCAGCATTTATCGCTGTTGTTAGAGAGGATTATCAGAATTTTGCACGGGATGTTCTCGGTTAAATTGGGCGTAGGTAAGCTGTTATGGGTGTTAAATTAAGTAATAACCCCCTCTCCCCCAGCCCCTCTCCCAACCCCCCTCATTCCCCCCTGCGAGGAGGGAAGACAAAGGATGCTTCGCTTTTTTTGCACGGGAGAGGGGAGAAAGAAGCCCCTATAATTGGAGAAAAAAAACCCTATAATTGGAGGAATAAGCCCCTATAATTGGAGGAATAAGCCCCTATAATTGGAGGAATAATTCCCTATAATTGGAGAAAGAAGCCCCTACAATGTAGGGTGCGTTAGCGCCGCGTAACGCACCTTTGTTAATATATCTGACTTTTCACGGCATATAATGATTTTGACCGAACGTCTTTGCTAGTCAGGTATGGTATGTAAAGGTGTAGGGGCGGGTTTCACTACTATTTCTTCGGTTGCACACAGATGCGACTAAACCCGCCCCGATACGCAGGTTTTTTGATTTCTCATGAAAAGTTAGAAGCCCCTACAATGTAGGGTGCGTTAGCGCTGCGTAACGCACCTTTGTTAATATATCTGACTTTTCACGATATATAATAATTTTGACCGAACGTCTTTGCTAGTCAGGTATGGTATGTAAAGATGTAGGGGCGGGTTTCACTATTATCTCTTCGGTTGCACCCAGATGCGACTAAACCCGCCCCGATACGCAGGTTTCGTGATTTCCCGTGGAAAGATAGGTTAATATATAAGGTAATGCTGCCTAGTTTCGATTGAGAGTGATGTTGATATCTTGAATATGAGTCTAACTGATCGGCAAAAGCAAAAAATTCGCCAAGATATTGAAGGTGTACTCAGTGAAGATAAGTTAAAAAATATAGTCTTGGAAAATGAAGGGACGTTTGGCAAGAATTTTTACAATCAACTTCCCGGTAATGACTACCGAACTAGGCTGATTTACGCCATTAAAGAATTAGAGAACAGAGGGCTTTTCCAAGATTTTGTTAGGCAAGTTGGTCAAGAGTATCCCAGAGTTGCAGCGAATTTCACTATTTATGAACAACTGTCAGCCCTCATTTTTATTCTGCAAGATGTAACTAGCGGTAAACAGGTTGAGCAATTTTTTGATTTCCATAATATTGAAGAGTTAGAGGAAAATTTGTTAGGCTTGATTGAGCGCGATCGCCTATTCTTCAATTGTCTTAATAATCCAAAAGATATGGGGTTATCTACCACCTGTCCTAGCTTAACCAATTTTGTCGAATCCTCTGTGATGAACCTGTTAACTCGCCCAGATATTCCGCCTGATCTAAACGATAGGTTAAAACGGTGGATTCAGCAGAACTATCCTACTCTTAATTGTCCCACTGAACAGCCATCCAATTCTATTCTCCACAGCTATATTTTAATCTTGGTTTATCCGCTGCTGGGTAAAACCCGAACCAAGAAGAAAACCTTTACCATCCAAGCTGAGTTTATCGAGGATTTCCCCAACACCCAAAATCAACCGATTGATTTAAATCCAGAGGACATGAAAACAGAGGGATACTTCGAGAAGGAGATTCCCGATGTGATTTATAACTTTATTCAACAAGCCAAAGATGACTACTTACACGCAAAAGTTTTACAGAATCAGCCATACAATTTGAAGATTGAATTATTTCTGCCCACCGAACTCCTCAGTAAGCGGTTTGAATTCAAGCCTCCTCAAGTTTGGAAGAAAGATGATATCGCCCTCTGCGAGAAATATTCGGTGATGTTACGCTCGTTAAATCGACTGTTAAAACCCGATTGGCAGAATGCTTGTCTGATTAAATGGCAAAAAATGACACAACTCAAA
>JGI12140J13697_1067600_pt1 | contig 12257 bp, 9 predicted proteins | sample ElkSlonscriptome_5_FD_13697 | JGI IMG/M metagenome (IMG submission 13697) | reverse complement strand
CGTTTTAACGGGTTTTAGCTTTGAGCCAGAAATTTATTTCTTGGCTCTTGTTCCATTTTCACCCATTCTTATTACTTAAAATACCGCAAATGATCCTCCCACTTCTTCAACAACACCTCAGGAAACAGCAAATCCCCCTCAAGCTGTTTTAACACCTCATCCTGGGGAAACTGCTGCAACACCGCCACCCAATCCAATAACTCACTCGTACTCACCTTTTTCCCCGACTTCCCCTTCACCATCTTCTCTCGCAACTCAGTAAATCGCTCTACCGCCGCCTCAACTAACGCTGGCGTCAATGCCGGAAAATGAGCGTTAATAATCTCAACTAACTGGTTTGACCCCGGAAACTCAAAAAAAGAATTGTAAGTCCCTGGACATAAATTCTGTACACTGTACTCAGAAAGGTTAACAAGCCTCAAATCATTCTTGTTCCTTCCTGCTTCCCTCCTAATCTCAACCGTTAACTTTAATGAAAGTCCGACTAAATATCTTGGGGATATTCCTTCCACAATGAAGTGGTGTGATGTAGACTCTGGTGATTGCCATTTCCCAAAATCAGGTGATCCACTAAAGGTGTTTCGATTAGCAGCGCCCCCTGCAAAAGCTGTTTGGTCAAAGAAATGTCATCCTCAGAAGGTTCAACACTACCCGTTGGATGACTATGCCCTACAATAAACCGCGTTGCCCCATGGCGCAAGACGGCTTTTAAAATCTCACGAGGACAGGCTAATGTCTGTGTTGCTGTACCAACTGAGATGAGTTTAATCCCCAATAAGTGATTTTTCACATCCAACAGTAATACAGCAAAACGTTCCTGAGTTTGCCACATTAACTCATGACTGAAAGCCGCCGCCGCCGCCATGGGACTATCAATTATAGTGCCTTCTGTGGGGCGAGACTGAAAGGCGCGTTTTCCCAGTTCAATGGCGGCTAGCATCGTGGCAGCTTTGGCGGGTCCGACGCCATGGATACGCATTAACTCTTGAGGGGAGATATCTCGCAATACCGCCATAGGATCGCGTTCATCTTGACTCAATTGCTGCAAAATATATTGTCCTAAACCTACTGCCGAAAGTTTACCTTTCCCCTGACCTGTGGCAAGTAAAATAGCAATCAGTTCCGCTGTCGCCAAATTTTTGGCACCGATCGCCATTAATCGTTCCCGTGGACGTTCGCTAGCAGGAATATCGGCAATTCTAAGGCTATAGGTCATAACGCTACCCCATCACTCCGGGACAAGTCGGTCATTATCAGCTTCGGTTTAATACTTACCCGTTGGTATTCTTGAAGGCTCCAAGGCAGAAGGCTCTTAGGCAGAAGGTAAGTAGTAAGATGGCAAGGTAAAAGTCAAAAATCACTGTCTAGACGGACATGATATCATGGCTGAGATTTAATTGCTATATTAATAGAATTTTGCACTCAAATTCGTCAAGTTAGGCGATTAGTGATTGGGGATTAGTGATTGGGGGGTGAGGTCTGACCCGCCATTAACTGTGGTCTTTTCACCCTGAAGGGGTGACTGAAGCGATGCTCTAACGATGATGTAGATTGTGGAGGAGTTCTATATCAACATATCGCTTATCTCCAGCATCTCCAGCGAGAACGGTAAAGGGTTGATCGGGTTCTCCGAAATGATTTAACACGAGTACCGCCTGGGTAAAATCTTGGTCTTTTGTATAATTGTTGACTGTAATGAGTGTCGTGATACCTGCTTGTGTAGCCGCCATTAAACCCTGATCAGAATCTTCGATCGCTAAACAGTCTTGGGGTGGCAAATCCATTTGCCGCAGTACATAGTTGTAAATATCGGGGGCGGGTTTTTTGGCTGGGACGATATCACCCGCCGCGATCGCGTCAAACCACGCCGGACTCTCATCCCCTAGGGTATGCTGCAAAAGCGCAGTTACATTAGTCGGGGCGGTAGTGGTGGCGATCGCTAACCGAATTCCTTGCGATCGCGCCGCTTTAATTAATCGTTGCACACCAAGACGTAGGGGGATAGAACCCGTGGTGATCAGTTGGCGATAATGTTGAGTTTTTGCCCGGTGCAGATTAGCAATGAACTCGTCGAAATTGCTAGGAGGTTGGAAGTCGGGGCGATATTGGTTTAAATAATAGCGGATACGTTCTTTCCCCCCAGCCACCGCGAGTAATTCACCATAGAGGGAAACAGACCAATTCCAATCGAATCCAGCTTCAGCAAAGGCGCGGTTAAATGCTACTCGGTGTCCCTCTTGTTCGGTATTGGCTAACGTCCCATCAACGTCAAAGATTAATGCTCGAAGTTTGGTCATTGATTATTGGTCTTATGTCTGATGTCAGCAACTATACCGACATAAGATGTAAACACGCAAGCGGCTTTTGGAAACGAACACAACCTTGTTCTGGGAAAAGATGCGGAAAAAAGTTGTAGGTTTGCTTGACGCATGTTACCCAACAGAAACTAGGGATCAAAGCCCTGACTACAAGCCGAATCTAATCCATTAAATTAGGTGTGCCATGCCACTACCGATGTCTTGCACGCTTGCTACCCCCGCCGCCTGAATTTGACCGACTTAACACCAATCAGATTTAATAGGGGACAAGCATTAAGGTCAATCAGGCAATTTGAGATGATTCTTCGCCAACTGATAGCATTCCTAGTCGCGATCGCTCTATTCGTTCATCCTCTATCTGCTCAAGCGGCTGACTATCCGCCTCCCTTATCCTACAGTCACGCCCAACTCACAGGCAAAGACTTTTCCGCTCAAAATTTACAGACGGCTGAATTTGCCAATGCCAATTTACAATTAAGTAATTTTGCCTATGCTGACTTGCGAGGTGCTATTTTTAGTGGTTCGGTGATGACGAATGCCAATTTGCACGGTGCGGATTTAAGCTATGGTATGTTAGATCAGGCAGATTTGACGGGAGCAGATTTAAGTGATGTGATTTTAGTCGAAACTCTCTTACTTGGATCAGTGTTTGATAATACATTAATTACGGGAGCTGACTTCACTGATGCCCTTCTAGACGGCGCACAACTGAAACACTTATGTCAGCAGGCTTCAGGGATTAATTCTAAAACGGGTGTAGCCACAAACGATTCTCTCGGTTGTTCTTAATGTCTGTGTACAGGCTTGTCATTCCCCTGCGTTAAAGATTTGTTGTGCTGTCAAGTTCAACTCTGGGAATGTTGGGGATTCGATGAGGTTATCTCCCCTAAACTGACTAACCTGGTACTCACCCTCAACTAGCTGGTAGATCGAAAAAGTGGGTGGCTTTGGATTGCCAATAAACCGTCTACCGCCTAACCCCAAGTAATCAACAATCCAATATTCTGGAATGCCCATTTCTTCATAATCCCTGGCTTTGGTCAGGTAATCGTCTCGCCAGTTGGTGCTGACCACTTCTACTGCTAGTTTGACTGACTTTCCCTGGGAGATAGTTGATGATTTCTTCCACAGTGGCTCATCGTGCAAGGCGTCTTTGTCCAAGACTATAACATCGGGCTGATAACCTGATGGAATACTAGGAGGTTTAACGAGGTAGGTTCTAGGAATGAAGTAGCGGAGGCTTTTGCGATCAAGTTCTACATTTAGCTTGCGGTTGAGAAAAGCGGCAACCTCTTCGTGGTCTCCAGTTGGATTCATCTCAACTATGACTCCCTCATACAGTTCATAACGCCCTCGTCCATCGGGATACCACGCCAGAAACTCTTCAAATGTTAATAGTTTTAGTACAGACTGAATCATGGCTTAAGCTCCTATCTCGGTCAAAAAATCCATCCCCTTGTTGAACAAGTCTTCCTCTGTTTCAGTGTAGCGACTCGTTTGGTTTTGATTAAACCCCAGAAGTGGAAATTTATGTAACCCAAATCAATTGACCAATCTCTCAGTATGCACTGAGCAGACGCGATATTGTACCTGAGAAAGAAGCATAGGTTCAGAATTCAGACTAAAGTAGTATACAAATCGTTATAAATACCTGCTCTGAGGAGAAAAATTCATGCCAGCCCACGCTTTTACTTCCACCTTGAGGAAACTAACCGCCTGTTTAGGTCTAGCCAGTCTCGGTACCGCGATCGCACTACCCGCCAACAGCGTCACCGACTCCCCTCGTCTCTTAAAGGCAGAACCTGGACTCCACCTGATCGCTCAACGGGGTGTGAGCAATATAGCCGATGAACTCGAAACCGCTAACGACGCTTTCTCCACCCTGACGGCTGCAATCAAAACCGCCGGACTCACCTCAGCACTAGCTGGGAGGAGACCCATTACCATTTTTGCTCCCACCGATGAAGCCTTTGCTGCTTTACCAGAGGGAACTGTGGCAACGTTACTTCAACCCCAAAACCGATCGCGATTAACTGAAATCCTCACCTATCATGTTGTTCCCGGTAACATTAACACCTTTGGCTTAACTCCTGGTTCGACCTTGCGGTTAACCACTCTAGCAGGTAAACCCGTAACCATACGAGTTAGCAATGCTAGCGAAGTTTTTGTCAATGATGTACCTGTGATTCTGGCAGATATTCCTGCCTCTAACGGTATGATTCACGGAATTAGCGGGGTTCTATTACCCTAATGGAGTAGGGGCTTGGTTACCAAGCCCCTACTATCGTTTTTTACCCCCCTATCTAAACCAAATGACTCAACCAAGGACTCACTTCCACAGACAAAAGTTGACCAAGCTGAAGCAACTGGCGTAGTCGGATAATAGTCCAAGGATTTGCCGCCGTAAGCTGCGCCTGATTGTGCCCATTCTTTTGGTCACTCAGGCGTTGGGCTTGAATCGCCAGTTCACACTGCGGCACGATTGATGTGTGTAAACAGTTGAAATAGAGTTCCTGACAACGGTCTAACGCTAAACCGAGGCTTAACCGATTGCCAATCTCAATCAACCGATCAATCTGGCGGATATCCTCGCCGAGGGTATCGGGATCACCCTCATGCAAAAGTTGCCACAGCGATCGCCAAATTAATGTCTCCAGAGTTGGCTTGGCTTCTGGGATATTCAGATGACAGCGTAGGTGTCCCGCTTCTATGGCGATCGCTTCCAGTTCGGCTATCTGAGCGTTGATAGCTTGGGGATCGCTCACCTCCATGTCTAAAGCTTTAATCGCAATTAGGCAACGGTTGGATAACGCAATTTCTGCTGCCACTTGTAATTCTTTCGGTACGGGCAATTCATCCCGATGGAAAGCCATCAGCACGCCATAATTATCCCGGTACATCTGGTTATACAGCTGATCTAATCGGGTCAGGGTTTCCTGACTAATTAGCTGCATAATCCGTTGCCGTTCCTCAGCAAACAGATTCTGTAAACTAAACGACTGCTCACCAAACATCTGATTCATTGCCAGAATCGTATGGGCAGCACTGGCTTGCTTAAGGGCATCAAAAATCTTATCCCTCAACTGGGTATATGCCCGACGTCCGCTAAAGGGTTGGATACAGCAGTGGAAGTCCCAGCCGCCGATATGGAGAACGGCAAAGACCAATTCCATATTTTCCCAGGTAATCTCCGACACCAGTCGCAATTGACCCACTGCCAATGTTAGGGAACCCATGCGTTGAAGTTGATAGTCAAGCTGGTGGGCTTCGTAGCAGTAGAGGCGTTCTTGTTGGGAATAGTTGGTAAATAAGGAACTAATCGCGTAATGTGCAGCAACTTGTTGAAAGGTAATTTGCGACGATACAACCAGTTGCCGATAGACCCCATCCCCGGTTTTAAAGCAGTCTACATTACTCGGTGCTACAAGTAGGCGATCCAAGAACCCTAGCTCAAGCTGGATACCCGCCACCTCCCCAGCTAACTCCAACGCCCGTGCTGCATAGCGTAAAATCTGTACCCCTTCTGGACGGGAGATTTCCTCAAAGAACCAGCCACAACTGGTATACATCAGCATGGCGTGGCGCTGCATTTCCAACAGCCGCAGGGCATCGATTTGGTCGGTGGGAGAGAGGGGCGCAACGCTGTGACGGTTCAGAAATTGCTTCACATTGTCCAACGAGCGATTCTCGTTCCGAGACGATACGCGATCGCGCAATACCTGGATATACTCATCCCGCGCCGCCCAAGGATCACGGAAAAACTGACGCCCCCTCTCGTCATACACCGGAATCAACTGATCCCGCAGCCAGTTCAAACTTTCTCGCAGGGGACGCCGCCATTTTTGATGCCAACCCCCGCCGCCACCACAGCCGCAGTCATCTTGCCAACGGTTAACGCCGTGGGAACAACTCCAAGCGGTTACGGGTTTGAGAATCACTTCCCAAGTGGGGGGACTGATGCTGAGATAATGAGCAAAGTTGGTCACCGTCCAGTTACGGCGGGGAAAGACTTGGGTAAAAGCATGGGCGATACACATTTCCGTGTGGCGTTTGTGATGTCCAAAGGTTTCCCCATCGGTTGCCACACTGATAATCTGGGAGGGACGGTGATCCCCATGAATCGCGATCCCTAAACGACCCGCAAAATGTTCGGAACTACTGAGAACATCGCTAAAGCCCATATCCCGTGAGATGGGACCGTCGTAGAAAAAGATGTCGATAAATTCACCGTTTTCGAGGAAACAACGGTAAGGGCGGCTGGGATCGATCTGACCCCCACCCACTTCATGCCATTTAGGATCAGGATTGTCTTCGGTTGGCAAAATCCGACAGCGTTCAGCTTGGGAGGGTGCGAGAATGATAAACTTAATCCCTTCTGCCACTAACACTTCCAGGGTGGGGTAATCTACCGCCGTTTCCGCCAGCCACATCCCTTCGGGATCACGACCAAAGCGAGAGCGGAAATCTTCCATTCCCCAACGGATTTGGGTGTATTTATCCCGTTCATTGGCGAGGGGAAGAATGATATGGTTATAGACTTGCGCGATCGCATTGCCATGACCGTTGAGCCGTTGACAACTCTTGTGATCCGCCTCTATGATTCGCTCATACACTTCCATGTCGTAGCGTTCCAACCACGACATCAGCGTCGGACCAATATTAAAGCTGAGATATTCAAAGGTATTAACGATCCCCACCACTTCGCCGTAACCATTTAACACCCGAGCAAAGGCGTTGGGGCGATAGCATTCGTGATGAATCCGCTCATTCCAGTTATGAAACGGAGCCGCCGAGGGCTGACGTTCAATCGTATCCAGATAAGGATTTTCACGGGGGGGTTGATAAAAATGCCCGTGAACAGTTACGTAGACGCCCCTAGCTGTCTGTAGGGGATCATGGTCTCGCCCAACCTCCTCAGATAAGGTAGGGATGGGATTTGCCGCAGCTTGTGAAGCTGAAAGTTCAGCAGCAGAAGTCATTTAGATCACCAAATTCCACAGAAAACGTAGTCAGACAGATTCCCTTACTCTAGTCATTTTCGCTCTTGAGTAGGGATAAGTTGAGAGATTCGCTAAACGAATTTTGGGTTGGAAGCTAGCCATTTCAGTAGAGAACGCCAGCTCGGTATAAGTAGTCGGACAAAAGTAAAGTTAACGGTGAGGATTGTCATTCGTCATTCGTCCTTTGTCCTTTGTAAGGATTTGACTCTCCTTCTCATTTCTTAGTACAGTGTACGGAATGTATACGCAGATCCTTAGAAAAAAGCATTGACACCAGTGGCTAAACTTGCATTTAGGGATGAACGTGTAACAATCTGTCCCTTCAGTTTTTTATTCAACCGCAAGATTTACTGAAAATCGATAAAACTTCATATAACGTTGCGGTCAGTTCACAAAACTTAGACGCACTATAACAACTCTTGCCGATTATTGCACATCTTCCTGGGGAGATGGGGGAGATGGGGGAGATGGGGAAGCAGGGGAAGCTGGGGGAGCTGGGGAAGCTGGGGAAGTTAACTCAAAACTCTACCTTACCTATTGCCCATTGCCTGTTCCCTGTTCCCTGTTCCCTAACCAATGACAAATACCAATCCTGACCGTTAACGTAAATCTGTGCCTCTTTGCTGGTTCTTATATGCTGAACAAAAACACGATTCTGTCACTGTTGTTACTTTTTGTCCCCATTTCCATCGCCGCGCATTTTCTGGAATGGGGATCAGCTATAGTGTTTATTACCTCCTGTGTGGCGATCGTTCCCCTAGCGGCGTGGATGGGAACGGCGACGGAGGAAATTGCGGTTGTAGCAGGACCTACCTTTGGTGGGTTGCTGAATGCCACATTTGGTAATGCGACAGAACTGATTATTGCCCTGATTGCCCTCAATGCTGGCTTAGTCAATGTGGTTAAAGCCACGATTACGGGATCAATTATTGGCAACTTGCTGCTGGTGATGGGCTTATCTATGCTTTTGGGGGGATTACGCTACAAGGAACAGGACTTTCAACCGATTGTGGCACGGGTAAATGCGTCCTCAATGAATTTGGCTGTCATTGCCATGTTGCTACCGACGGCGATGGATGCTACGACGCCTGACATTGATGAAGCGACGTTACAAAGATTATCGGTTGCTGTGGCGGGGGTGTTGATTGTGGTTTATGCTCTCACCTTACTATTTTCGATGAAAACCCACAGCTATCTATTGGATGTGGGCATGGTGGATGTTGAGTCCCAAGAGGGGGATGGTACTTCTTCCCCCACTGAGGAACCGGAACATCAGGTGAATTTAGGCTTGTGGATTGGCGTGTTACTTGGAGTCACCCTTTTGGTGGCGTTAGAGTCGGAACTATTGGTGGGGACGTTGGAGGAAGCTACCTCCCAGTTAGGATTAACTGCCCTATTTACAGGGGTGATTCTATTGCCCATTATTGGCAATGCCGCCGAACACGCTACGGCGGTGACAGTGGCGATGAAAAATAAGATGGATTTGTCGGTGTCGGTGGCGGTGGGATCAAGTTTACAAATTGCCCTATTTGTCGCCCCTGTCTTAGTGATTGCGGGTTGGTTTTTGGGTCAGCCGATGGACTTGGATTTTAACCCCTTTGAACTGGTAGCTGTAGCTGTGGCGGTGTTAATCGCCAATTCCATTAGTTCGGATGGAAAATCGAACTGGTTGGAAGGAATTTTGCTAATTGCGGCTTATTTGGTGTTGGGGTTGGCATTTTACTTCCATCCGGTTGTGGAAGGATTAGCATAACCTTGTAGAGACGTTGCATGCAACGTCTCTACAGGCTGATTTAACCAGCCCTAATTCGACTTCAGTTGATAATCACAGGTTGGGGGCATATTACAAAAGAAGACACTATAGCCAGGAATTTCCAGCGTCTCACCCTGACGATTCGTGATAAAGCCTAATCCTTCGGTTTCCGCACACCCTGGATATCCCGACAAGTCATAGCGGGCAGATTCGTTACTCAAATTAAAAATACACAAGATTCGCTGTTCGGCATAGTCCCGGATAAAGGCAAAAATCGGTTCCTCTGTCTCCAGGATTTCCAAGTTACCGGCTTCTAAGGCTGGTTGTTTTTTGCGCCAGTGAAGTAAACGACGCCAGGTATTTAGCAAGGAGTTCGGATCTCGATTTTGCAGATTCACCGCCCGTTGATAATGACCATCGGGAACAGGTAGCCAGGGTTTTTCTGCCGTGGTAAATCCGGCGTGGGGGGCATCCGCTTGCCAAGGCATTGGCGTGCGGGAACCGTCTCGTCCTTTAATCGCTGGATAAAGGGCTTGACCAAAGGGATCTTTAATATCGTCCACAGGAATATCTTCGGGGATTCTTGCCTCAGTTAACCCTAGTTCATCACCCTGGTAGAGACAGATTGCACCCGGTAAAGAGAGGAGCAGTGCCGCAATCATGTGATAAAATTCCTCTGGATAAGGATTTCCCTGAGCATCCTTTCCAGTCCAGCGCGATCGCAAGCGACCATAGTCATGATTACCGACAATCCAACAATCACCGCCTTCGGTAAAGTTACTTAGCACTTTTTCCATCATCCGTTGCATGAGTCTAGCGCTGATGGGTTCATCGACGAGAAGCCCACTATGATACGCCATGTGTAAGCGTTCATCACCTTCTACAAATTCACTGGCAAGGGCAATCGAATCTTCACAGAACGTCACTTCGCCTAAGGCAACCGTACCCGGATACTGATCCATTAAATCACGGATAGGTTTGAGGGCGTCTAAGGTTTCTCGACGGCAGAAGTTGTACTTAAACAATTGCCGAACCACGGGATTATCAGGGGCGACACCATCAGGTAAAGACGCATCATCCGGGCGAACGGGGTTATCCCGCAATTGAGCGTCGTGCATGAAAAAGTTAGGCGCATCGATGCGGAAACCATCAATTCCTAAATCCAACCAGAATTTTGCCCGTTCCAAAATTGCGTCAACCACATCTGGATTGTGCCAGTTCAGGTCAGGTTGGCTTTCTAAGAAATTATACAGATAAAATTGTTTACGTTCGGGTGCCCATTGCCAAGCACTGTGACCCATAAATGCTGATAACCAGTTGTTGGGGGGTGAACCATCAGGCTTGGGGTCTGCCCAAATATACCAGTCTGCCTTAGAATTATTCCGATTTTGCCGACTTTCGAGAAACCAAGGATGTTTTTCCGAGGTATGACTCCAAACTTGATCGAGCAGAACTTTCAATCCCATGGAATGAGCCACTGCCAGTAATCGTTTAAAATCCTCTAGAGAGCCAAAAAGCGGGTCGATATCCCGCATATTGGTAATGTCATAGCCAAAATCCTCCATTGGGGATTCATAAATCGGACATAGCCAGATGGCATCGACACCGAGAGAGGTAATGTAATCGAGTTGTTCAATAATCCCATTCAAGTCACCGACACCATTACCATCACTGTCCTTAAAACTCTGCGGAGAAATCTGATAAATAACCGCATTCTGCCACCATTCGCCTTGGTGTTTCACATTACGCGCATCTTCCCACGTCCATGCCCGACGATTGAGTACAGGAGTTTGCCACCAAGCTTCTCTTTTTGTTGAGGTACTTTTGTGGGGTTTTGACATATCCATAAGTTGCATAATTGAATCCTTTGTTAATGATGAGTTTAGAAAGAATGACGAATGAAATTGGCTGAAACTCATTGACTTCAACCTCAATAGTTGTCCTTCTTTTTATTTAGATTGGGATTCTCTTAAAGGAGATGAACCTCAGCCGCCTGCCAATCTTGCACTCACAGTCAGCATCTATGCGAGATTCTTTCCTGAGTATTAACCAACCCTAATATTGGTACATGAACTTCACTCAGCTTAGAGCGCTTCAGCATACTGAGGTGAGTGCATCATGGACGACTAACTAAATTGTAGACTTCTGGCTCTTAGACTTACCTCTCTCCAAGGGATTAACACTGACTCATCCCCATATCGTTCAGGAGATGTAAATCAATACTCGGCAACTTTGTAAATAAATGTAAACAAAAAACCTCCTAGCTTCAACGACGTATTACACTGATCAAAATTATTCCCTGGCTTCCAGACGTTCAACCGGAGGAGTCTCTACTCTCCATGCTTTCAGTTTAAGTTGACACCTGTGAAGAGGAAGCCATCAATACCAAAGATTAGGGATAACAAAGCCCAACCCCAAGAATAATCCACTCCAAAAATGCAGCTTAACGGCGATAAATTTACAATTGCTGACTTTTTTGGGTTGATCATGATAGCAGCCAACATGCTTCACTAACTCAAGGGCAAAGGGTAAACTCAGAACAATTAATCCTGTCCAAACCGGAAACATCCCCAATACGATCAACAAACCCGTAAGGGCAAAAATGCTGCCACTTAACCAAGGGAGTAGTTTAGCACCACGTTGAGTTCCCAAGCGAACAATCGGCGATCGCTTCCCGGCGACTATATCGTCTTCAACTTGGTGGAAATGGGAGCAAAATAAAATAATTGAGGTACTAATACCAATAATGATTGAAGCCGCTAACCCCATTGACGAGAAGGTTTGGGCTTGGGAGTAGTAAGCCGCCGCCACCGCCATCGGACCGAAGGTAAAAAAGCAAATAACCTCACCTAATCCTTGATACCCTAGGCGGAAGGGAGGACCTTGGTAACTATACCCCAAAGCGCAGCAAAGCAAGACAATGCCAATCACCGTCCAATCCCGTTGCCACCATGCGATCGCGATGATTCCCAGGATACCTGCGGCTAAAAATAGATTACTCAACCCAAAAATTAACGCTTTATTCCCGGTTAAATTCACCAGGGAATGGGGTTTATTGTGATCAATCCCTGTCTCTGAATCAAATACATCATTACTAAGGTTAAGCCAAGCAATAATTAAAATAGCTGACAGTAAAAATGTGCTAAAAATGCCCCAATGAATAATATGAGTTTCCCTGTAGGCTAC
>JGI12140J13697_1061815_pt1 | contig 12345 bp, 11 predicted proteins | sample ElkSlonscriptome_5_FD_13697 | JGI IMG/M metagenome (IMG submission 13697) | reverse complement strand
CTTTATGAATCGCCTGAGTTTTTTCGGTTAATGCAGCAACATCATAGTCCTTAAAACTCATCGTAGTATACTGTTTAAGTTAAAATATTAATAATTTGTGAATAAAAATTGCCAACTCTGAATTAACCATCCTTAACGTTTTACAGTAGAAATGCCTAACACCCAATCAACAGTTCTGAGGCATGAGCATGGTAAATCTGGACACCCGATGGGACGCGATCGCAAGCTACGCAAGTTATGATAACTCCAATGATTTCAATCGGGCAAAGCCATCAGGGAAGAAGGCTGTGTCTGGGAGAAACCCTTGTCGCGTAGTGCATTCGATTCCGGGACGGGTGCGATTTCGTGTGCCTCGGTTGGCGAATGATGCCGATTATGCCCATTGTTTAGAAGCGTTGATGGCATCTCAAGATGGAGTAACTCAGGTGCGTGTGCGTCGCGCCGCCGCCTCTATTGTAATTGGCTATAACACTCAGAGGCTGTCTGATGTTCAGATGGGTGAGGTGTTGCTGGAGTTGATTCAAACATCTCGAAGACGAGACAGGGAGCAGGGGAGCAGGGGAGCAGAGGAGCAGGGGAGCCAATTTGTAGGGGCAGGTTTGACCGATAACGTTAGCCAAGAAACCGCTAACTTGACTAAACCCGCCCTACTTGGGGAATCCCAATCCCCAAATCCCAATCCCCAATCACTAGACGAAAATGACTGGTCAGAATTGAAACGTCCCGCCTTAGCTACTCTCCTCGCCCTATTAGCCGGTCCATTACGCCTTCCCATTCCTCAATCGCTGGTGGCGGGTTCTGTCGCGGTGGCGGGATTACCTGTGGCGAAACGGGCTATCACCAGCTTGTTGGGGAAACATCGCCTGACGATTGATTGCTTGGATTTGGTGGCGATTACTTTATCTTCAATTCAGGGAAACTGGCTGACACCCGCCCTGATGATGACACTGCACGAATTAGGAGATATTATCCGCGATCGCACGGCTCGTTCGTCTCAGGCTCAAACCACGGATTTACTCGATTCTATCGGACAATATGCTTGGGTGGAGTGTAATGGGGAAAAACAGCAGGTTGCGTTGACTGAAGTCAAACCGGGGGATACCGTGATAGTCTATCCCGGCGAACAAATCCCTGTTGATGGCATGGTATTGCGGGGAAATGCCACGATTGATCAGCAAAAACTCACTGGGGAATCGATGCCTGTGGTACGAGAAGCCGGACAAACCGTCTATGCATCCACATTAGTGCGATCGGGTGAATTATATATCAAAGTGGAACGGGTTGGTGCAGATACCTGCGCGGGTGCGAGTATTCAGTTAGCCCAGCAAGCCCCTGTTCATGATACGCGCATGGAAAATTATGCGGCACAACTGGCAGAACGGTCAATTATGCCTGCGTTTCTCCTCGCCAGTGGGGTGTGGGCAATTACTCGGAATCCAGCTAGGGCAGCGTCTATCCTCACCCTGGACTTTGTTACCGGGATGCGCGTCTCGATTCCCACCACCTTTCTCGCCGCCCTCACCCATGCTACGCGCCATGGTATTTTAGTCCGTTCAGGACGGGCATTGGAACAACTTGCCCAGGTGGATACGATTGTTTTCGATAAGACGGGAACGTTAACTCAGGGGAATATTCAAGTTGTGGCGGTGGAAACCGTAACCAATCGCTTGTCGGCACAACGTATCTTAGAACTTGCAGCAGCAGCAGAACAACGGTTGACTCATCCAGTGGCTGAAGCGGTAATGCGTTACGTGGAGGAACAGGATATTGATATCTTACCCCGTGGCGAGTGGCAGTATGAAGTCGGATTGGGTGTGCGGGCGGAGATTGACGGCGAGAGAGTATTAGTGGGTAGCGATCGCTTTTTGCGGCAAGCTGGGATTAGTGTGGATTGTTTTTATGATCAACATCCCTGTTGTCGTCAACTCTGGGGGTGTCAGCACGATTGTCCGATTTCGGCTGATTCTTCCTTAATTTATGTGGCGTGTGAGGATGAATTCCAAGGGGTAATTCAATATAAAGATCCCTTGCGAGGAGAAAGCCGCCGGGTGATTCATCAGTTGCAACACGAGTATGGCATGGAGATTCATCTGTTAACCGGGGATAGCCAAACTAAAGCCGTCGCCGTGGCGCAGGAATTAGAGATTCCCTTGTCGCAGGTTCACGCTGAAGCCTTCCCTCAAACCAAAGCTGATGTGGTACGTCGGTTAAAAGCAGAGGGGAAAACCGTGGCATTTACGGGAGATGGGTTAAATGATTCCGTGGCGCTAGCTTATGCGGATGTATCGATTTCCTTTGGTGATGGTTCAGCGGTGGCGAGGGAAACAGCAGATGTAGTGCTAATGGAGAATGATTTAGCCAGTTTACTGGATGCGATCGCGATCGGCAAGCAAACCCTGGCAATTGTGCAGCAGAATACCGCCTTGGCGGTTACGCCTAATGTGGCGGCGTTGGGATTGGCGTCAACGGTGGGACTTCATCCCCTAGTTGCCACAGGGGTGCATAATGGAAGTGCGATCGTCGCTGGATTAAATGCACTACGACCTTTAATGCATCAGGATTAGTCATTGTTTGTAGTAGGCACTTTAGTGCCAAGGCTTTAATGGTTATGTCCTGATGATTGCTGCTTCAGCAGCGATAGGGGTAAAACCCGCCCCTACACAACAAATGTAGAGACGTTGCATGCAACGTCTCTACATCCGTAAGGTGGGCAAAATGGGCGTTAAAACTTATCGGTTTCAGAGGGTGAACTGCCTCCTCCTGGTTTGGTAAGGAATAAGTTATCCTCTACCTCATTCTGATAGATACATTCAATTTCTGGATTCCCTTCCAAGGGACCGGTGAAGCCAAAGGTATTCATCCGATTTTTACAGGATTTCACTTGATCCGAAGTAACCAGGTTCCGTTTCTCTAAAATTGCCCAGTTGTTCCGGCGCAAAACACATCCAGGGCGCATACTCGGCTGGGTGACGTAAACGTTAAAGGGGTTGAGAGTAACGAAAACCCGCATATCTGTAACCATCGCACTGGCACCATACTGGATACACAATTCCGGATTGGGGGCACTGCGGTCAATGGCTTCACGGGATGCCACATTTTCTAGATTAGGACTCGCTGTAGAACTAAAGGCGATACCGACGCCAATTCCCAGGATAAAAATCCCGCCGAGGATGGCGAGGGTGGTGGCGTTCAGGATAGAAGCGATGGGGTTAGTTCGACGTCTCATAGGGGTTGAATCAACTTTACTAAAATTGCCAGGGAAGGATTAGAGGGATATTAAAATACCAGACGGTCACTTTTAAGACCCTATACAGGAACTAAGTATATTTTATCGGGATTGACACTCCCCGACCATGCTACTGCATAGACGGGGATTCTTGGTTCCTTGACTCACCGTTAACCTGAAGTTCCCCTTTGACAAATCGCTACACTGTATGCATATCTTGGCTTAGGGCGATTTGGCTGACGGCTTCACTTTTGTCAAATCACATTTGGCTAGACTTAATGTTGTCTACTAAGACCACATTAAACGTCCCTTCAATCTTCCTCATCACTCTTGAGGAAATCACCCACGTACAGTCGGATAAATTCTGCTGCTGCATCAGGATTGAGGCTATGAAGTGCCTCAGCAATCTGCACCACGGTTTCGGCTGAGGGATCTCGATTTTCGTGAAACCAGTGAAATACAACTGAACGATCAACCTTCAAAGTTACGGCTAGCTTGTTTTGACTGATGCCGTATGTCTTCAATGCTTGTCTGAGAGCTTTTCCCGCTTTTCCCATACCTCTAATCGTGTCAGAGGATGATCCGCAAGTAAATGTTGTTGGAACTCACAACGTCTGGCAGAATTGATCTAGACTGAGATGGGGTAGGGACACGATAATATCGTGTCCTGATATAGCTAGATCAAACCATTAGCTTAAGCGAATTCCTCAACCTACCAGAGACAAAACTTTCCCTTATTTTCCTAACGTTGCAACCCGTTTCCTCTACCTTGGACTAATGGATTCTCAACCGCTTCTCTGTACTGCTCAACCTCTTCTGTGTACGCAATTGGCAGAACACACTCCACATTTTCATGAGGGCGGGGAATAATCACCCACGATTCTAAGGTTGCACCATAGGTTTTTTCAACGGCTGCAATTCCAGCATCCATGGCGGTTTTCACCTCGGAAACATCGCCACGAATATTCAGATTAAAACGAGCGCTACCAACGCGGATATAGCCGACTATGGTCACTCGACCCGCTTTAACCATAGCATCTGCGGCGGCTAATATACCGGGAAAGCCCTTGGTTTCAATTGACCCAACTGCTACTATTGACATTGCCAATCTCCTCAATCAATGAATTAATGAACTCAAAAACTTATTCTACGAATTATGGGTATTTTTTCAGAAACATACTCTTTGTCTTTAGCTTTTAATCGCGAACCAGACCTAGAGTCACTGAAACATTTCCCCTTCTCTTACTCAGTTAAAATGAGCGAAACTGTTCAACTTGACTGGTATATTCAATCGGTAGAACGGTGTCAACATTTTCGTGGGGATTAGGAATGATGTAGTAACCGGTTATCTCAGCGCCGTGTGTTTTCTCCACCGCTTCTAGACCCGCATCTACAGCCACCTTAACTTCAGATATTTTGCCCCGAACACTGACCATAAAGCGACCACTTTCATTGCGATCAAACTTCACCAGGGTAACCGCGCCAGCTTTGACCATAGCGTCTGCTGCGGCAAGTACCCCAGGAAACCCTAATGCTTCAATCGTCCCAACGGCTGCGGGCATGATTGCTCTGTTACCTCCACCTCAAAAGATTCTATCAAACTATATTGTACGGGGCTTTATCACCCATTGCGGCGAAATTATAGATTATTTTTTAGATGGGATAAAACTTGATCAATTGATACGTCTTAATGGGTCGCATCTCCGGACGACGGCTTGGCGTTGACAGGTAACGTCACCGTCACCGTTGTCCCTTTGCCTACCTCACTCGCGATCGCAATCTGCCCCTGATGCAAGTCTACACAATTTTTAACAATAGACAATCCCATCCCCGTCCCGGCAATTGTGCTGACATTGCTGGCGCGAAAAAAGGGGGAAAATAATCGCGGTTGCTCCGATTCGGGAATACCAATCCCTTGATCTTGAACCTGGATGATCAGGGTGTCATCCTCGCGGCGTAGGGAAAAGGAAACCGTAGTACCTTTGGCAGAATACTTAATCGCATTGCTGAGGAGATTGGTGACAATATGTCGCAGCATCTGCTTATCCAACTCAGCTTCACCAGACGAGAGTTGAGGATTATAGGTCAACGTATAGCGATCGCCAACCATCAGTCGCTGTTCATCTACCAATTGCAGACAAAAGTCTTCCATATTCAACGGTTCGGGATTAAACTGAAGTTCGCCAGCTTGGGCTTTATTAAACGTGAGAACCTCTTCCACCAGTTGAGCCATCTGCTTGACGCCCATTTGAATTCGGTCTAAATAGGTTTGTTGTTTCTCCTGTGATAACTGGGTACTGTAGCGTTTAAGGAGTTCCGTTGAGGTTAAAATGACTGCCAAGGGCGTGCGGTATTCGTGGGAAATCATTGCCACAACCCGAGATTTCAGTTCGCTCAATTCCTGTTCAGTGGTTAAGGCTTTGCGAATTTCGGCTTCAGCTTTTTGACGTTCGGCGACTTCCGTTGCCAGTTTAACCCGTTCCAGTTCTAAGGCTTGGGCTTGACGACGTTCGCTGATATTGCAAACGACTAAAACAGCACCCTTGATGTCATCATCATTGGGGCGCATTAAGGAAACGTGATCGACGATGGGCGTCTTGGTTCCATCTCTAGCAATCAACAGGCGATTATGTCCTTGATGCGGCACAGGTTCATCCCGCAGCAGCAGTATCACCGGGTTTTCCACAACTGTATTCGTGGCTTCATCGAAAATTTGCATCACTTCAGTAACAGGTTTGCCCATCGCCTCAGTAGACGACCAACCCGTTATGGTTTGGGCGATAGGATTCATATAGGTAATCCTGCCTGTTGCATCCGTTGCGACTACCGCATCATGGGTTGAGTCGAGAATCGTGGAGAGAAATTCCTCGCGTTCGATTAACTGCTGTTGGGTTTGATGCTTGTAAAGCGCGATTTCGATGGTAATTCCTAAATCACGCTGATTAAAGGGCTTGACAATATAGCCAAATGGCTCTGTCACTTTCGCACGCGCCAAGGTAGCCGCCTCGGAGTGAGCCGTCAGGTAAATCACGGGTATTTTAAATTGGTTGCGAATCTGCTCGGCGGCTTCAATTCCATCCATGTCTCTGTGTTTGAGAACAATATCCATCAACACCAGATCTGGACAAGTTTCCGCGACTTTAGCGAGGGCGGCTGTACCTGAATTGGCGATATCCACCACATCGTAACCCAATCGTTTGAGTTGACCAGCAATGGCTTGAGCGGTAATAATTTCATCTTCGACAATTAGAATCTTTGCCCTTGCCACGCCACTAATCCTCGATGTACTACAGATACATTTAACCCGGAAAAATCTAGCAATTGCTGGAAATTTCTGAGTAGGGCACAATCTGGAATGAGGCGATCACGCCAGATGCGGAGGTATCTCTCAAAGCCTTCAACAAAATGTTGAAAGCGCCATTAATATCACGCCCAATTGCGTGACCACAGTCGGGGCAGACAAAATGTTTGTTGCCTCCTAGTTTTGTGTGGATATGACCACATTTTGAGCAGGTTTTGCTGGTGTATTCTTCCGTTACGTCTACTACAACACAGCCATATTTAGCTGCTTGATGCTTCAACTTCTGCTTGAAACGATAATGGGACCAAGTAACAAGCTTACGGGCTGTTTGGGTTGATAGCCGTCGCTTACCCCGCTTCACCATATTTTTAGTTTCAAAGGTGGGCAAGAATATCACCTTGTATTTAGTACATAGGTAATTAGCCGCTTTTGAATGCAACTCGTCTACTAAATTACGAATTTTAATCCGGATTTTTTGTGCCGCCTTCCGTAGCCGATACCGTAGCCGCTTAAACTGGCGTCCTTTGGCTAGAGCAATCCGTGACATCAACTTGTCAAGATGGCAAGCTAATCGGTAAATGCGTCCCATATCATACTTGCCAATTTCCCAAATTTCGGAGCCATCAAACCCCGTTAAAAACGTTCTGACCCCAGGGTCAAGGGCAATGGCTAATTGGCTCTGATTCGGCTCAAACTTAGGCACGTCTTGAGCGTAGCAGATAAACCAGCGTCCTCTGTCTAGTACCAAGGTCGGCTCATGGTGCATTTGGGGAGCAATCGGTTCACTTGCCTTGAAAGAAAGCCCCTTGGTCTGTGTTGGATAAAACGTTCCTTTTTTCCAGTTGTCTTTTTGAAAGCGGATAGATTTAACGGGTTCACGTACTGACCGGAACTTGGCTACTCCTCCTGATTTTTTAGCCGATGAGTGCGCTTCATAAGCTTGAAATACCGCTAATTGACGGGGATTATATGGGGTTTGACTTACCCAAGATGGAGCCAAACCCATAACTGTTTTTCTTAAGTCGTACTTGCCAATTTTTTGGCTCTTGAGTATGGCTATTGCCTGATTGAAGCACCATCGAGCTGCTCCTATCCATTGAAACCAAATAGATGCCAGCTTTTTTTGAGGGTAGACTCGGATCTTCTTTGATAGCAGATTTGTACTTTCTTTTTCCCGACAATCGGCAACATCAGACCTGGACGATGGCAAGGATATCTTCAACCCTTTGGAGTTGATTAGATAGGTAACATCTGTTGAGAACCACGAGTTTGCCGTCTTTTTGCTTAAAAGACCATTCGATGAGGTTAAGACCGAACCTGACAAGTCGTTCTTGGCGGTTGACCACAACTTCTCTGACGTTTCCTGACAGAACTTGTCCCAAAAGGGATAGAAGTCCTTTGCGCTTTTCCTTGAGCGACTTGCCGACTTCTTTGACGAGCTTTTCATCTGTGAACAGTGATTGTAAGTGGGAACAGGGCTATAGAGAAAAAGCGAGCTGCAACCCGATAACATCTTTAGTCTACCTCCTAACCGCCAAGGCGGTTGCGATACCGCACGCCCGAAAGATAATTCCGGAAATATCTTGAAATTGCCTGTAAATCAGGCTTTAGTCAGCAACAGTCCCAACTTAATGGTAATCCCAAAGATGGGGAAGATGAGGGAGATGAGGGAGATGGGGGAGATGGGGGAGCTGGGGGAGATGGGGAAGATGGGGACAGTCATGGTAAAAACGTACCATGGTGTATCTGTGTGTAGGGGCGGGTTTAGGGACTAATATTGATGGTTTTCCTTAGCTTGGCTGCAAAACCCGCCCTGACCAAATGACATAAGACGAATGACCAAATGACCAATGACCAATGACCAATGACCAATGACCAATGACCAATGACCAATGAGATAATCCCCCGCCTGTCACTCGGGGGAGAATCAAGAGAGGACACCAAGTTTGATAACAGATGCTATGAAACTGTTGATGTATCAGTTACCGCCTCAACATTTTGGGCAGTCTTGCCATTGGTATGATTGGTATGACCATTGCCATTGCGAGGCTGAATCACACCATATCCGCCGTGATTGCGTTCATAAATGACATTAATCTCGTCAGTTTTCGCATTCCGGAACATATAGAAGTCGTGATCAACCAGTTGAAGCTGTTCCGTGGCTTCTTCGATAGTCATCGGCGGCATGGCGAAATATTTCATCCGCACGACTTCTGTGGGCAGTTCGGGAGTGCGATCGCCAATTAAATCCTCGACCACAGGTGCTTCATGAATAACAGCGCCTGTTTTCGGTTGGGTCTGAGTTTTCTTTTGCTGCTTTTCTTTGTATTTACGCAGTTGACGCTGAATCTTATCAGCAACCAGATCGATACTGGCATACAAGTCTTCGCTACTCTCCTGGGCACGAATTACGGTTTTATTGGCATAAATGGTAACTTCGGCAGTTTGCTTCGTGTTGATCCGAGGATTACGGGCAACAGAGAGATGCACGTCCACCTCAGTCGTCATATTTTGAAAGTGATTGACCGCTTTTTCTATTTTTTGATTAACATATTCTCGAATTGCATCAGTGATTTCAATGTTCTTGCCCTGGATCACAAGCTTCATACTGACTACTCCGTCCTGTACTATTGTGTCGTAATAGAGCAGAGCTATGGCTGGTCTTAGTTGCTCTTGGAGGATACTCCTATTGTAGGACTGACTGTCGTGACTTCCGGATGTAAGCAGCAATACTTTACAAAACTGTAACTTTCCACTCAGGGAATAAGGTACAAACAGCAGACAAAGAAAATGAGGGATTAACCCAAAATACAACCTGTCCGAGGCGGTAAGTCGATCGCCAAATGGTTTTGATTCCAGGTGAAGCTGGCGTCACCGTACACGATTTGATGGCGTGGTGATAACTCTGATGGCACTTCCACCTGAACTTGGGCTGTTGTGGTTCCGGTATTAACGGCAATAATTAATTCATCTGTTTCCAGTTGGCGGGCAAAGACATACGTCATTCCCTCAGCGAACAGCACCTTGTAGCTACCTGTACGCAGCGCGGGACGATTATGACGCAGGGCAATAAGCTGACGGTGACAATCGAGAATCTCTGGATTCCATTGAGATTTTAAGGGAAAACCCCGTCGGGAGTCTGGATCTAATGCGCCAGGTAACCCCACTTCATCGCCATAATAGATGCTGGGGGCACCGAGAAAGGTCAACAGTAATAGTGTAGCCAGCTTAACGCTTTCGATCGCTTCGGCGGATGGATCGTTTTTCCCTCCTTCAGCAATAGATAGCAGTCGGGCTGTATCATGACTGGCTAGCAGGTTGAGTTGGGTGAGTTGAATTTCCCAGGGGTATAACTGTAACAGATGCTCGATTTTAGCCGCATAACCCGGTGCATCTAAAGGAGGATAGGGTTCATAAGAGGGTTGTTGGACGTATTTTTGAATCACGCGATCGCCAGCAGCAAAGGCAATGGTGGGTCCGGTGAACAGGTAGTTCATTACCCCGTCAAATTGCGTCCCATCCAACCACTGACGCGAGTCCATCCAAACTTCGCCTACAATATAAGCCTCCGGGTTGATGGCTTTGACGCGATCGCGAAATTCTTGCCAAAATCCTGGCGTTTCAATCTCATACGCTACATCTAAGCGCCAGCCATCGATGCCGAGTTTAATCCAATGTTCGGCAACCTGCATAATATATTCCCGCACGTCAGGATTATCATGGTTAAATTCGGGTAACGCCCGATTTCCTTCCCAACCGACATAGTTAGCGGGTTTGTCGCCATCATAGGCTGACAGGGGCCAGCGCTCAATTTTAAACCAATCTAACCACGGGGAATACGGACCATTTTCGAGAATGTCATTGAAGAAGAAGAAGCCGCGACTGGCATGGTTAAATACACCATCCAGGACGACTTTCATCTCCCGCCGATGACATTCTTCCAAGAGTTTCATGAATGTGCCATTTCCCCCTAATAGGGGGTCGATCTGATAATAATCGTGAGTATGGTAACGGTGGTTACTGGCAGATTGAAAGATGGGGGTAAAGTAAATGGCATTAATGCCTAAATCTTGCAAATAATCGAGTTTTTCCATTACGCCCCAAAGATCTCCGCCCTTATAGCTTTGTAAAGTGGGCAGGGCATCCCAGGGTTCTAGGGGAAGGGTTTTAGCCACTTGCGAATGGGGTTGATTGCCTTTGGCAAAGCGATCGGGAAATATTTGATAGAATACGGCGTGCTTCACCCAATCTGGGGTATGAATCTCCATTGGTAATGGTCTAGCTCTTCTCTACTAGAGTACAAGACTGGTTCGTTTAATACGATTTAGGTTAGGAAGCTAGTATTTTACCCGAAAATTGTCTTTAAGCCAAAGGAAAAGTTATGTAACGAATTTCAATGATGTCTCAATTGTGCTAATGGTGAAACCACTCAAGGACTATTGTGCAGCACTGGTTGACAACGATCTGATGCTAACAGCGCTTAAAGTCGCTGCTGTGGTTGGTTCTGTTTTATTTCTGATTAATCATGGTACTGCTGTCGTACAGGGCAAGATGACGCGCGATCACTGGATTTCTGGATTCCTCACCTACCTGGTTCCTTATGGAGTGAATATTCATGGGCAATATATCAGTCGCTCTCGAAAACGATGATGGAATTTTGTCAGGGAACAGGCAACAAGAAACACATAATGCAAATATTATCTAAATGTCATCTGTCATAAGTAGTATATTTATCGAATTCGGCGATTCATCCCCGACCCTACTAAAAAGTTGGTTGGGGATGAATCGAATGGTTTAAGCCGCCATCATAATTTCCTTAGCCGTGCTAATTTCTTCGGACGTAGTTTTACACCATCCTTCAATATTGAGTTCTTGCAACACGTCTTTTCCGGCTGGAGTCGTATTCATCTCTAAGAGAACACGCTCTAATTCACCCTTATGAGTCATGGCATTGGGACTAATTTGGATACCATGAAAGATAACTTTTTCATCCGATTCAGCAAAGGCATTAACCATCGCCTTGGTATTGGCTGAGAGTTCCTGATAGGTGTCTTTATAGACAATGCCGAAAGGGGCTTCGTTTTTGGACACACTATTGATCACTCCTAACCAAGAGGATTTATCCAACAGTTGTGCAGGTGCAATTCCTTTTTCTTTGAGACTCTGTAAAGCCACCTTACTCGGTAGCATACTTTTGACAGTGGCAAGGGTTTCCTCGTGCAGCGAATCTAAGGTTGGATTGGCGATATCCTGATGGGCAATATACACCACTTCATCATAGAGATTACTCGGACGAACCACCGCAGAAAAGCCTTGTTCCCGCAGACGGATACTATCAGCCGGGTTAGCGTAGACGATATCGGCTTGATCGAGATGTTGATGAAAATCCTGGAAATCTAGGGAAACCTCTAAATGTATGTTGACATCAAGCTGGTTATTCAAATATTGGATGAAGCGAAACCATCGATCTGGTTTTTTTGCTGTATCATGGGGACAAATCATCAGGGTTAACTTGTTCATGGAGGGGTCTATTTTTTACGTGCATTGGTGGAAGACGATTGTTGTCTTCCTCTGATTCCTTTTTTCATGGAAATTTGACGCAATCAGGAATGGGAACTATGGCTTTTATGCATAGAATTTTATCAGGTGATAGAGTGAGATATATGAACTGATGAATTAAGCTGTCATGGCGTTAAATTGGGGAGCAGTCGCGGGACGCTTTTGGAAGGGCGGGTTTTGTTGTTCCGTTATTGGTGGGGAGGGCGGGTTTTGTTGTTCCGTTATTGGTGGGGAGGGCGGGTTTTGTTGTTCCGTTATT
>JGI12140J13697_1148549_pt1 | contig 12495 bp, 10 predicted proteins | sample ElkSlonscriptome_5_FD_13697 | JGI IMG/M metagenome (IMG submission 13697) | reverse complement strand
CAAGAAAAAAGAGCCGGAAGAATCTGCGGAGCAAAAATCGGCTCGAGAGATGGCCGAGATGAAGAAATCACTCAACCGAACCGGTCTGATGCTTGGTTTCGGAAGCCTTCTAATGCTTGCGCTCGGAACCGTGGCACCGCCCAGCTTCATGCAGCACTTCATCGTGTTCGTGCTCGCTGTGTTCGTTGGCTTTCACGTCATTTGGGGCGTGGCCCATTCCCTGCATACGCCGCTGATGGCGATCACCAACGCGATCTCGTCGATCATCATTGTGGGTGCGCTGCTGCAAATTGTTTCTGGAAGTTATCTGGTGATGCTGCTGGCGGCAGCATCGGTTCTGATGGCTTCGGTGAATATTTTTGGGGGATTCCTCGTTACGCGTCGCATGCTCGCGATGTTCCAACGCTCTTGAGGTGCAGATGATGAACGAAGGTCTGGTTAACGAAGGACTGATCGGCGCGGCTTACGTTGTTGCCGCCGTCCTGTTCATTCTCGCCCTCGGCGGCCTGTCCAATCAGGAAAAAGCAAAGCGGGCCATCTGGTACGGCATCATCGGCATGGCTCTGGCCGTGGCCGCCACCATCGCCGCGACCAGCGTCGCGGCGGGATTTGTCCAATATCTCTTGATCGGCCTGATGGTCGTCGCAGGAGGCATCGGTGGCTGGATCATCGCCAAGCGGGTCCAGATGACTCAAATGCCCGAGCTCGTCGCAGGCTTCCACAGCCTCGTCGGCCTGGCGGCCGTGTTTATCGGGATCAATGCGCATCTTGAAATGACTCGAGCCCTGGTCGCAAAGGCTGCGGGAACTTCCGGCGAACTCGCCGGCTTTGCCGCCACCATCGCCAGGAAGACGCCAGTCGAAATCAGCATATTAAAAGTCGAGCTTTTCCTCGGCATCCTGATCGGCGCGATCACTTTTACCGGCTCGATCATCGCTTACGGCAAGCTGGCCGGAAAGCTTAACTCGGCGGCGCTCACCCTGCCGGGGCGACACCTATTGAATCTGGTCGCCCTGCTGTCGTGCCTCCTGCTTGGCTATCTTTATCTCGACGGAGCCGGGCTGTGGACGATGCTGCTGGTTGCCGTCATCGCCGGTGCTATCGGCTGCCATCTGATTATGGCCATCGGCGGCGCTGACATGCCGGTCGTGGTTTCGATGCTGAACTCCTACTCCGGGTGGGCTGCGGCGGCGATCGGCTTTACCCTGGGAAACGACCTTTTGATCGTGGTCGGTGCGCTGGTCGGTTCATCAGGCGCCATATTGAGCTACATCATGTGCAAAGGTATGAATCGCAGTTTTGTTTCGGTCATTCTCGGCGGCTGGGGCGGAGAAAAGAGTTCGGCCAGCGCCGTCGACGGCGAAATGATCGAGGCACAGGCCGAAACCGTCGCGCAGGCCGTGACTGATGCGGACAGCATCGTTATCGTGCCCGGGTACGGCATGGCCGTGGCCCAAGCGCAGGCTGCGGTGTCAGAGCTCACCAAGAAATTGCGCGCCCAGGGCAAGAGCGTGCGCTTTGCCATCCACCCGGTCGCCGGGCGTCTTCCGGGCCATATGAATGTTCTCCTGGCAGAAGCCAAAGTGCCCTACGACATCGTGCTGGAGATGGAAGAGATCAACGCCGACTTTCCAAGCACGGATGTGGTCATCATCATCGGTGCCAATGACATCGTGAATCCGGCCGCCCAAGACGATCCAGGCAGTCCGATCGCCGGTATGCCGGTGCTCGAAGTGTGGAGGTCTCGCCAGGTCTTCGTGTGCAAGCGAGGAAGAGGGACCGGGTACTCCGGCATCGAAAATCCGCTGTTTTTCAAGGACAACACCCGGATGTTTTACGGCGACGCCAAAGCCTCGATGGATGCCCTGTTGCGCGAGCTCGATTGAACGAACTGCTGATCAGGGGTTGGGCTTTTTTAGGCAAGTGAACCGGCCTATCCTGCATCATTGGAAACGCTCGTCGGCGGACGAGTGCGTTTTCGTTACGCGCAATAATCTCTGACAGTCTTGATGAACAGAAAAACGCCGGGCGGTGCGCCCGGCGTTTTTTGCAATGGTCAAAATTTAATTGACTAGTCGATCATGACATCCAAGCGGAGTAGATCGACGTTGCTGGCGACGATCTCACGCCCTTCCAGCCAATCGTTATCGATGGTGCCAAGAACGATCACCCAGTCGCCGGCCCGGAGTCGGGTTTGGCCCTCATCGTCAATCGGATTTGACTCTAGGTCATCCACTTCGACGGTAAAGTCACCAGCGCTCGTATGAATACGAAATTCATCGGCATCATTTGAGACGCTTGAAACGTTTCCTGACAGTTCGACGGATCCACTTAAGTTCCGACCGGCAACCATTCCATAGCGCTCAACGACATCTTCGTCAAACACGAACGTAGCGCCAAGCTTTTCGATGTATAGCGCTTCAGCTTCGAGCTCTTTACCTTCAAAGAGATCATCGTCAACCTTGCCTGAAACGGTAACGGAGTCTCCGGCAAGAAGCGTATAAGCACCACCGTCACGAAACGCCTCATCAACCTCTACGGTGATCGTGTCATTTTGAACGCTTAGGTCAAACTCATCAGTTCGAGCCTCAATGACCGTGCCTGACAACGTAAGCGATGTGTCATCCTCGTAACTTTCGAGCATCTCGTTATCAGTCTTTGCTGACGCTACCGCAGCTGTGGAACCTGCTGCCAAAAGCGATGCGATTGTAATTGGAAGTAACTGCTTTCGCATAAACCCTCCGTGGGTAATGTGAATGAGTCTTGGCTTTTCACCAACGATGGAAAGAGGATAACAACCACTTTTTTTGGGGCATTAACCCACATCAATATTCCTTGGTTTGCTTAGTGACTTTTACGAGTAAGGCGATTGCACTGCAGCGATGCAATTTAGGTTCTCGGGTTCGTCCCAGAAAAACGAGTTTCGCTAACCTCCCGCGCGATCATGTAGGGAGACGATCACCATCCATTCTTCGGAGCGCGCGGCCTTGTCGAGTCGTTCCGCGAACTAATGGGCTTATTGCGTTCAGATGCAATGGGACGTTGCAAAGCATGGGAGTGGCAACCCCGAAAACTCCTTATAATGTGTACAGGATCGCTTCGATGTCCTTCTGCTCTACATCCTTCTTGATCGAGGTTAAGGTTAAAAGCCCCTCTATGGATTAGATTTAATCTCGATTAATTATCTTTCAGAATTCCTGCTTGTTGTAGGAGTTTTCTTGGGCAGAGCTGAACCGTGCACTTTGTAATGAGGGGCGAATGCTGCTAACTATTGGAATCAGACCTTATGGAAAAGCTGCTCGATCCGCTCTTCGAGATGGAACCTTTGACGATCTATCTCTTGCTTGCGGTGTTTTGCTGGGCAGAAGCAGCGTTCTTTCTGGGCTTTCTAACGCCGGGCGAACTGGCCGTCGTGACCGGGGGGATTCTGGCGTCCAAACAGATTGTCGAATTCGATATCTTATTGGCGGTCGTGACGCTCGCTACGATTCTCGGCAACGCGACGGGCTTTTGGATTGGTCGTCGCTACGGCGACACGGCCCTGGAGTGGGGGCCCATTCAGCGCTTTCTAGGAGTTCCGATCGAGAAAGCTCAGGACTTCATGCGATCAAAGGGGGAATGGGCTATTGTTTTGGGTCGTGTTTCGACTCCCACGCGTGTTATCACGCCGTTTCTGGCGGGAGCGGCGGGGATGGCATACCGGCGATTTCTCGTCTTCGATATCTTTGCGAGTTTACTTTGGGCGGGCTGTTTTTTAACGCTGGGCTACGTCCTCGGGGAGTCTTGGGTACTGATCCGCGAAATCAGTGGAACGGCTGCCGTCCTCGTGCTAGGGCTCTTTCTGGCGGCGCTGCTTATCCGCTGGGTTGTCGTTGTGGTCATTCGTCATCAACTGCGCCTGCGCGCAGTGATTCGGTTGACCGTGCGCGCAACCGGTACACGGGGTCTGGTCAGAGCGCTGCGGCCCGGTTTTCATTGGCTCAGTCGCCGTTTCAATCCGAGAATTGCGCGTGGCTTGAGCCTGTCGATCTGCTTCCTCGTTCTGACCGCTGCGGTGGCCGCCGTTGGTCTTGTGATCAATCAGACCGAGTCACTGTGGGGGCTGGCCAGGATCGATTTTCCGGTGCTAGAGTGGATGAGCACGACACGAACCGAACAGGCGGTCGAATTCTCGAGAAGCGCACTCTGGTTCTTTCACTGGCCAGGCATCTTGACGCTGATTGTGCCGATTGCGTTAATGGTCGCCTGGCTTGCAGGCGGTTCGGCAGCTTTGCGCATCGCTCTGGGCGTCGTGGGCGCGACCGTGGGCGCATCCTTTCTCGACAACGTGGTTCTCGAAGGTCACGTTGCCAACGCCGAATACCCTTCGATTTCAGCCGCGGTTGCCTCCGTCATGGGCATTCATGGGGTGGCACTGACGATGCGTCTTCGCAGCTGGGCAAGCTCGGTCGCTTGCGCCGGCGTTGCCGTATTCGGTGTGCTGGCGGTCGCATTGGCCAACATCGTGGCTGGCTGGTCCGCTCCGTCCGGCATTGCACTCGGTATTGCGATCGGGGTGAGCTGGGCCGCACTGCTGGAGTTGCCTTGGGCCGTTCAACAGGACGAGAGCCAAGACAGGGAGGAGGATTCAGCCGATGACGAAGAACAAGCCACTGATCGGAATGCATCCGATCTCAAAGAGCAAAACGCGGGCCCTGGGCCCGCTCGGGAAGTGCCGTGATCGTCCAAGCGCTGCGAGACCCAAGGTAATCAAGCTGGTCATTGATCGCAGTGATGTTCGGCATTGCAGTGAATTGCTGCGCGCCATGCGCGGCATTTCAAATTCAATTCATCATTCAACCATTGTTTAAGGAGAACTTATGTCAACTGCAACTGATAAAGAACTGCAACAATTGAGAGAAGAATTCTCAAACTTGAAAGGCGAGCTGGCCGCGATTGGCGAGACCGTGGGCCGCATTGCCTCCAGCGCGACTGAAGAGGGGCAGAACCGGGTAAAATCTGCCGCTGGTCGCACTCGTCAGCAGGCCCAAGCAGGTTGGGGCGCATTTGAGCAGGAGGTCGAAGAACGCCCGATGACCAGTATTGCAGCCGCACTGGGTATTGGCTTTATCTTGGGACGCCTGCTTGACCGCTGAGTCGGTCCCGAACCCCATCTGTCGCAGCTCAGGTTGGAGCAGTCGATGTTGAAAAAGATCAAACAACGGGCCGAAACCGGCTTACTTACCGTGGCCTTGGTGATCCCGCTAGCGCTGTGCGTATTCGCGTTTCTGGGTGTGGCGGGCTACTTCACCTTTCGCGAATCCCTGCCGCCCAATCTGGCGGCCTTGGTCACCGCGGCTTGCGGTGTCCTGCTGATCGCTATCACGCTGATTATCGCCAAGCTGACCCAGATGACACGGCAGCGCAGTAACCCCCCTGCTGGCCGCCTCTCGACGGGCGGCTTTGAACTAGGAGAAGAGCTGGAATCCTACCTGCGTGATCACGCCGATCCGGTGATGACCGATTGGATTCGACGTCATCCTGACCGAGCGGCGCTGGTCACCCTTGGGTTGGGAGTCGCGGCTGGCTATAGCGGGCAGTTCCGTCGACTATTAATGGACACCTATGCTAGATATGCCGAAAGTGAATCGGCCCGGCGGTCAAAGAGGCATTAGCGTAGGAAAGGGAATACCAATATTTGCTGGATACGATCGGCCTCGAGGTGCCAACTTGCATCGCCACATGCGGATCAGAGGCGAGATTGTGCGTCGAGCCAGAACAGCCCACGCCAGCGAGGAATTGGTTCCTTTGATTGTCGCCCGTTCGTGACAGGCGCAACAAACCCTCCACCAGCCGTCAGGGTTGAATAGCTTTAGCTGCTGGCGCCTATTAACGGTAGGCGAGTGACCCGGAAACGTACTGCGTCAGATGTTGGACTTCCTGTTCTTTGTCCTCGATCTTGTGCTGAACGAGTTCTCCGATACCCAGAACACCGACCAACCGGCGACCGTCGACGACGGGTAGGTGACGAATGTTGTGTTTCGACATTAACGAAAGGCAATGGTCCAAGGAATCATCTTCAGTCACGGTGACCACGTCGGCGGTCATGATTTCCGAGACCGGCGTGTCCACCGACGTCTTGCGAAGAAGTACGACCTTCCGCGCGTAATCGCGCTCGGAGATAACACCCGCGAGACAATCCTCGTCGTCGAGCACGACCAGCGCCCCGCAGCTCTTTTCCGCCATCAGCTCAAGGGCCTCAAAAACGGGGGAATCGCTGCGGACGCTCCACACATCGCGACCCTTGTGGTCTAGAAACTGACGAATGCTGTACTTCACTGCAACCTCCGGCGAAAAGTGGACTCAACAGAAACTTTGCACTCGCGGCGGTGAACGGCTTGTGAGTCGTTGACTGGCCAGCGCTGCTCGACGAAGCGTCCTTGGGAGGGTCAGGAGGATCGATTCAATTCGACCGCTCACTCGAAGCGGTCGCTGAATAGACGAGAGGATTCAAACGCGCCGATGTCGACGGCAGGCCCGAATTTTCGTTGCACCCGCAAGATATCGAAATCGCGCAGCAACCAGTCCAGCTCCACGGGCGGATTGGCGATACCAGGGGGCATGTAGCCCGCATCGATCCCGGGCGAGCCCGGCAGCAGCGAGAAGTCGCTATCGAGCTTGGGGTCGCCAGTGCTGTTTCCGATGTTGGTGCCGCCGAATCCCAGGGCATTCTGGACGATGTTATGGAGCAGGTGATTATTGCTGATGCTGCCGCTCGGGCCGCTCATGAGCAGATCTACATTGCCATTGTTCCAGAACACGTTGTTGGCCGCTACGTTGCCGCTGCCGCTGGTGTTGAACATCGCTATTCCGGCGCTGCCATCAGCGCCCAGAGCGACGTTGTTCACGACGGTGTTGTTGATGAAGTAGCTCGCTCCGGAACTGCCTGCGTCGCGAACAATGGCTACACTGGAGGAGTCGTTGGTTGTATTGTCGCGGAACAGACTGTTGGCGACCTCTACTCGGCCTTGGCTTTCGATTGCCAGTGCCGAGGCAACGGTTGCAGAGTTCTCGATAAACGCGACGCGATCAATCACGACCAACCCAGCCTGATTTCCTTGGCCGAATCCCTTGATGTGCATCCCGCCCACGGGCAATGCTTCACTAGGCTGATAGCCGGACTGGATGGTCAGGTTGGCGACGATGATGATGGCGTTGGCATCGCCAGCGGCGATCAGCATCACCTGGTTGACACCGCCGCCGTCCAGCACGGTGGCGAAAGCATTGGCGGTTCCACGAAATCCCACGCAGATGTCGTTCCAGCCGCCGCTGATCGTCAGATGTCTCTCCTCGTTTGCGGCATAGTGAAAGCCGATTCCGAGGCTGCCGTTGTCCTCGGTCGGATAGTGCCCGGGTTGTATTCTGATTTCGTCATGCTCGCCATTGGTCTGGGCCTGCCAAAGGGCTGACTGAAGTTCCATCGCGTTGCCGACGCAGAACACCTCGGCCCGGGCCGTGGACAGGCACAGGACAGGCAGGGCCAGTAAGGCGAGTGATCGACAATAGATGAGGAAACGGTTCATGGTCGGGGCCTTGTGGATGCTTTCGGTTCGGGCGCACCCTGGATTGCCTCGATCGACCGGGCCGATCCAGGACCACGCAGTTGGCGCTCGTGCTTGGCCTGCCCCGATGCCCGCCAGTGGAAACCGGCTTCGATGAGCAGCAGCGGAACGACAAAGGCCAGCCATTCGCGCGTCACGTTGCGGACTTCTTCATTCGTGATCGAGCCCAGGAGCGCAATATCGAACTGGCCTAGGAGGCGGACCAGGACAAAGGCCAGCGCTATGCCATAAGTTCGAACGACAAAGCGCGCGTGGACGTCGAAGGTCCGGCGATAGGCGGCCAGCCAGGCTGCAACGGCGAAGTAGAACCACAGGCCGGCGAAGATCACCAGAGGTACCCTCCGACCGGGCTCGTCGAAGCCCAGGCCGAGGTAGATTGCCCCGATGGCCGCCAGCATCGTCGCCCCCAGATAAAACCGGCCCAGGGCGCGATGCAGTCCGGGCCGCTTCGTTCTGAGTCGGCGGGAGAACTGAACGATGGGCACGAGAAGCAGAGGCAGGGTGAAGACCAGATGCGTCAGGCGCATCGCGTTTTCGAAGGCGCCAAATTCGCTTCGATCGCGGGTTGCTGAATACACCAGCTCTGCCGCGACGTAGAGCAAGCCGGTCAGGAAGAGAAGAACCAGCAGGACGATCTTCGCTATTTTCATGCGAAGGCCGGCCATGGAACGCGTTCGCCCTCTTCGTCGCTGATATCGTTGTGTGCTAACTCAAGCATTTTGAACATGCGATGTCTCTCGTTTTGCCAGGAGTGCTAATTCGAGTTGCTAGCCTGCCTACTCGAAGCTGTCCAAGAAGAGCGAGTCTTGCAACTCGAAAGCGCCCATATCGACAGCCACGCCGGAGACCCTCAGGAATCCGGCGACATCGAAGTCACTCAAACTCCAGTTCAGGCCCGGGGGCAGGTTGGGAATGCCTGAGGACGATTCAACCCCGGCATCAATGGCAGGAGAACCTGGTTGCAGGCTGAAATCAGAGTCGAGCAGGGGGTTGGCATTGCTGTTGCCCACATCGATCCCGGCATTGTTGATTACGTTCTGCACCGTATTGAAGAGAAGATGTTGATTCGCGCTGTTTCCTGAGAACTGGATATCCCAGGAAACGTTGTTCCACATGACATTGTTGGCTGCCACGTTGCCGACTGATCCTGATTTCTGTAGCAAGACACCAGAGGTGCCGTTATCCCCCAATCTGATGTTGTTGACGACCGTATTGTTGATGAAATAGCTGGCCTGGCTGCTGTTGGTGTTTCTGCGTATACGTGCCGTCGTAGAGATGTTGACGGTGTTGTTGTTGAAAAGGCTGTTCGTTATGTCCACTCGGTCGTAACTGTCGACTGACAGCGCAGATGCGTAATTGGCCTGGTTGCCGGTGAATACGACCCGATCGATTGAAACCGTGCCTGCTTCATCGCCTGCACCAAAGCCCTCGACGAGCAATCCGCCGGCAATATTATCAGTCAGGGGTGCAATTCCAGACTGGATGGTCATATTCATAATGGAAATGGCAACATTGTCTTCGCCTGCGGCAATGGCGAGGACTCGATCCGCGTCACCGCCATCCAGGACGGTTTCGTAAGCGCTGGAGCGAAAGCGACTGGGTTTGCAATTGGGTAGCCAGCCACCGGAGATCGTGAGGCCGCCGGGCATGCTGTTGGCGTAGATGAATCCCAGATCAGGGTTGCCATTATCGGCCGTATGGTAAGTGCCCTTGACGATTCTGATCTGGTTGTCTTGAGCGTTACCCTGGGCTTGTGTGAGTGCGTTCTGCAACTCTGCTGACGTGCTGACACAGAAATCCGCGGCGGCAGCTGGTGTAATGATCAATGCAAAAAGAATCATCAACGCGGGCATGCGAACCATGATCAAACCACCAATCCTGAGAACTTCTCCACCAGGTACACGCGAGCGCACGGTGATAGCTCGCCTTCGTAATCCAGTACAGTGAGCAGTTGGGATATTAGGATAGAAGTGTAGAGATGAGAAATGCATAGGACGGTATCTATTAAGGACCTATCTCTATTAAAGGCCGGTCGAGGACCAATCCGAACACGTGATTGGTCATGGATGCGAGCCGTAGTCAATTTCAAGTTGCGTTGGAGTACGGCCCCATTGAATCAGCTCGCCTACTAATTCTCGAATCGGTCCTGGAACAGGCTGTCGCTGGGTGCGAAGACGTAAGCTGCGCCAGAATTCACCCCCGTGTTATCGCTTTCGTCCCCATCGACACCGCCGGCGGCACTGTCTTCCTGGATTGCACCCACTACTACGCTGCGCCCTGAGACCGCGGTTGAGGCGCCAAACAGGTCACCGCTATCGGTATTGGACGCCTTTAGATAGAACTGCTGCGACCAGTCGCCAGTATCATCGCGGGCAAACACGTAGGCCGCGCCGGAGTCGAGGGCCGAATTGCCGTCATCATTGCCATTGACGCCGGTGGCATTGCTGTCCTCAAGACGTGCGCCCACCACTACCGTGTCGTCGGCGACCGCAACCGAGTAGCCAAACTGGTCAATGGTTGCGGTGTTGGAGGCTTTGAGATAGGCCTGCTGCGACCAGGTGATGCCACTACGCGCGAACACGTAAGCTGCGCCGGCACTGACCGCGTCGTTACTATCCTCATTGCCATTCACCCCGGTGGCGCTACTGTCTTCTTCAAAAGAACCCACCACCACGGTGTCGCTGGATACCGCGACCGAAAAGCCAAACCAGTCACCGTTGTCGGTATTAGAAGCCTTGAGGTAGGCCTGTTGTGACCAGGTGGCATCCTCGCGAACAAAAACGTAGGCGGCACCGCTATCGCTGCCCGAATTACCGGTCTCATCGCCATCGACCCCAGTGGCGTTGCTGTCTTCAAAGCGTGCGCCAACCACAACGGTCGCGCCTGAGACCGCTAACGAGACACCAAAATCATCACCGTTGTCGGTATTGGAAGCCTTGAGGTAGGCCTGTTGTGACCAGGTGACACCGTCGCGAACGAAGACGTAGACGGCCCCGCTATTGCCGGCCAAGTTATTGGACTCATCGCCATCGACTCCGGTCGCGTTGCTGTCCTCTTTGGGCGCGCCAACAATTACAACGTCGCCGGATATCGCGACCGAGGAGCCGAACTCGTCGCCGCCATCGGGATTGGAGGCCTTGAGGTAGGCCTGTTGCGTCCACGTCTCGCCGTTTCGCACGAACACGTAGGCCGCACCTGATCCGGGTGCCGCATTGTCGCCTTCATCACCGTTGACGCCTGTAGCGGTGCTGTCTTCCAAGCGCGCGCCGACGACGATTGTGTCGCCTGAGACCGCGACCGAGACGCCGAAAAAATCACCGCCATCGGTATTCGATGCCTTGAGGTAAGCTTGCTGTGACCAGGTAGCGCCATCGCGGACAAAAACATAGACCGCGCCGGCAGCCGAGGCCGAGTTGTCACCGTCATCGCCATTGATGCCGGTGGCCGCGCTGTCCTCGGATGGCGATCCGACCACCACCGTGTCGCCCGACATTGCGATCGAAGTACCGAACCCGTCACTGCCCCCCGTACTGGAGGCTTTGAGGTAGGCCTGCTGCGCCACATCGACAGCACCGGTCACGTTGCCAACCCCGGGGAGGCCGTCATCTTCATAAGTTCGCGCCGCGGCAGAACGCAACGGCAGACGATTCTTTGAATGCACCACACGGATCGACTGCCAGTCCGTCGCCGACAGCCCATCGGGCAGTGCGGATGGTTCAGCTTCAGCGGCGGCTGGCGGAAGGGTTGACGCCAAAAGAATGAAAAGTATAAACACGACAACCGTCCGAATCATCAATTCGGCGCCGATGGCTTGATCTGCCCCGGAACCCTCAACGGAGTCTGGGGCTATCGCGTCTGCGTTGGTGGCAGGGCGTTCGATGAATCCAGGCATGTTTGATCTCCAGTGATCGAGGTATTCATTGCCTCTATCTTCAGGAAAGGCCCGCGTTCATCCAGATCGCACAAAAAACCCAAGGTAGCCTCTGACTAACTATTAACCCGGCAGCGGAATGCGATCTACATACCTGCCGGGTAAATAACTGCGGGCACAACGGGCACTAACGCAAGCGTTGTTCCAGCTCAGCCATCCTCTGGAGCAACGGGTGGTCGGAGGGCAGGCGGTCAAGCGCGGGTTCGAGCGCGGCCAGCTGGGTGCGGGCCCGGTCGAATCGACTAGCATCGATGAGCATCTCGGCGTAGAAGAAGCGGGTTTCGAAGGTCTGGATCGAATGCGGATTCTTTCTATCCTGGAAGTCCAGCGCCTGCTCGAACAGGGCGTAGGCTTCGCCCTCCTTGCCGGTCGCGGCGAGCGCGCGCGCCAGATAGGCCTGTGCGCCCGCCGTGATTCCGTGCTCGACGCCAAGGACCTCCGTGCTGGTCGCCAGGACGGATCGTCCCAGCATGATCGCCTCTTCCGAGCGCTCCAGCATGACTAGCACTTCGACCCGATTGATGTGATTGATCAGCGCCAGGGGGTGGTCGGCACCGACTGCTGTTTCCACAGCCGCTGCTGCCTGCGCCATGCTGGACTGCGCCTCTTCCAGTCGACCAAGCTCCTTGAGACGAATGCCGCGGTTGCTCGTCGCTGTCAGTGTGAAACGATGCGAGGGGCCCAACAGCTGGTTTGAAGTTTCGATAACCTGATCGTTGAGTGAGAGCGCCCTGGCCGGTTCGCCCGCTCGGGCCAGCGCGGTGGCCAATGTCGACGCCGTGACGATCCACTGCTGGCTCGTGGTTCCGTTTCTGGCCTCGATTTCGGCCAGGGTCTCTTCGAGTAACGCGACCGCGTCATCGAATCGACTGCTTTCGATCAGGGCCTGGGCCATGGGTGCGGCAGAACTCAGTGGTAGGTTGTGTTGCGGCCCGAAAAGCGCGATCGCCTGATCGCGTGCCA
>JGI12140J13697_1004588_pt1 | contig 12584 bp, 9 predicted proteins | sample ElkSlonscriptome_5_FD_13697 | JGI IMG/M metagenome (IMG submission 13697) | reverse complement strand
TTATGAAGGATGCTACCCCATTTTCTTGCACTTTATCCACTGTCAATATGGCTCAAAGCATTGCTTGATATGGGTTTCGGCTTTGTGCAGCAAGCCCTACTTATTCTCTGGCGGTACAACCAAGCGATTTTTAACTTTACGTTCCCGAAACCTAATCTGAAACCGTGTCCCCTGGCTGCAATCAAGTTCGACGGTACCTTTGAGTTGTCGCGTCAGATCACAAACAAGCTGCATTCCTAAAGAATCCGTGCGGCGGAAGTCTAACGCTTCAGGAAAGCCGATTCCATTATCCCAAACAGTGAGGATATAGTGATGTGGCTCTAGGGTATGTAGTGCAATACCCACTTCTCCAGACTTGTCGTCGGGAAAGGCATATTTTAGAGAATTGGTGATCAGTTCATTGAGAATTAAGCCACAAGGTACAGCCGTGTCTATATTTAAAGCAATCGGCTCAATATCAAAATGAATCGCGATAGACTGACGGCGACGCCTGTAAGTGCTGACAATCGTGTTGATTAATCTTTCGATATAGTCCTTTAATGGAATCTCAGATAAATCAGTCGCATCGTAGAGAATTTCGTGGATCATTGCCATGGATTTAACCCGATTTTGGCTGTCTTTGAGAATCGTTAAAAGCCGTTGATCAGTTACCTGTAAAGACTGCAAGGTGAACAGACTTGCCACAATCATCAAGTTATTTTTCACGCGATGGTGAATTTCTTTGAGGAGGATTTCTTTTTCGCGCAATGATGCCTGAAGTTGCGCTTCTGCTTGCTTGCGATCGCTAATATCTTCAATGTGGGCAATATATTGAAGTGGCTGTTCATTTAAATCGCGGATTAATCCCAGGCAAATAATGCTGGAAATGAGGTAACCTTCTCGATGTTTTAACGGCTGTTCCCATTGAATTGAGTCGTTATCTCCTTGCTGCAACTGCTGATAGTATAACTGATAGGATGCGGAATGATTTTCATCAAGGATATCCTGCCAAGATAATTCCCCAAACTCCTCTGCCGAATACCCTAATATTTTGTAAAAGGCGTAATTCGTGGAAATAAACTGACCTGATAAATCTGTCGTAATAATTCCAATAGGCGCTTGCTCTAAAGTTAAGCGCATCAGTTTTTCCCGTTGCTGCAGTTTCGCTTGAGTTTGACGGAGTAAACGTTCAACCCCTTTGAGTTGGGTAATATCACGAGCGACGCCAAGGACACCTGTAACGGTTCCGGCTTCATTCTTCAAGGGAAAAAGCGCCGTATCCAGCCACAGTAAACAGGAGGGATGCAACAGACGGTCTTCAATTCGTGAGGGTAAGCCTGTGCTTAATACCTTTTGCAAGCTGAACTCTAGCCGCTCAAATTTGTTGAGGATAAAAAATTGATCAAAGGGTTTATTGATCAAAGCTTGAGGGACAAACCCTAACAGATTAGCGCCAAACTCATTAATGTAAGTCAAAGTCAGGTTGGCATTGATACTGAAAATTATATCTTGGCAGGATTCGGCTAAGGTTCGATACTGTTTTTCACTGTGGCGTAGAGCCTGTTCTAGTTGTTTTTGGGACGTGATATCCCGAATTAACCAGTGAAAACCTATTACACTACCGTGATCATCTTCTAGAGTTCTCCGCCTGACAGCGGCGGTAAATTTGATGCCGTTTTGCCACGGCTGTCTTAAGGTTAATTCCTGGGTTTTATGTGGAGTATTTGGGTTGTCTTGATTTAAAAATTGACGATATTTATCCCGCTCTCCTGGAGCAACGAATAAATTTAAGGACTTGCCGAGAAAAAAGCTTTTATCCAAGTCCAACAAGGTAGTGATCGATTGATTTATTTCTTGGATAAAACCTTGCTTGTCTGTCACTAGATAACCATCAGGAGCAAAATCAAATAAATCTTGATAGCGTTTTTGTTGGCGTTCAGCTACAATTTGAGCATGAATAAGTTCCTGGTTTTGCCATCGCAGTTCTTCTTCAGTCACCCTGAGGTCTGCCAGAATTTGTTCTAATTCTTGATTAAGAATATTCTGTTTAGCTGTGCGGTCTGCCACTTTCCGTTCTAGATCTTGATTCAACTGGTCTAGAGCCAATTCAGCTTGCTTGCGTTGGGTGATATCTAGGAGACAGCCTAAAATTTTGAGGGGAGTGCCGTCCTCATCCCGGATCAGTTTTAAACGGTCATTTAACCAGCGATAGTCACCATTTTTATGCCGAAAACGATAGTCCAGACTATGATATTCTTGGGCAAATAGGTGAGAAATCTCGGTAAGCACTTGGGGTAGATCATCGGGATGGATGTGATTGAAAAAAGCATCAGAATTTTGATAAAAATAGTCCGGTGTATAGCCCAATAAATCCTGAATATTTTGAGTGATATAGGTGATCAGGTAGTCCCCTTCGGGCTGGCAGGTATAGAGGATGCTTTGACTCTGATTCAGTAGTTTGTTGATTTCGCTTGGGTCAGACGGTATATCACGATTATGCTGTTTGTGAATGAATCGATGCAAGCAAAGGCTGCTGATTAGAATAAAGAGTAACCCTTTTAACGTTTGCAGCTCAGTTAAGACGACGGGACTCTCAATCAAGTGAGCCAACAAATAATCAGATAAACTAATCCATAGGATTGCTACTACGGCATAAATTTTAATAAATCTCATTGGCTTTTCTAGAGTGAGTTCTCAACCGTTAGCTTTTATTGTGTCCACCTACTTATGCGAGCTTGGGTTTTGGCTTGACTGACTTGCTTGTCAACCTCTGGCTGGGGTATTTGTCCAGAGGGGTTGGTTTCAGAGGGTGTGAAGCTGTAACTTAATTCCTGATTGGATCTATTCATTCTTAGGCTTTTTGAGTAGTTGTTTTCGAGCCATGCGCTCAATTACATCGCTTAGGCTGTTAGCTCCTAGTTCCAACTGTTTTTGCTCTAGCCACTGGAGCGCGGTTTCAGTCAATGTCATGGTAAACCGTCGCTTTGATTCCCCATAAATTTTCTTCCGTGGCATCCTGACACCTGCTTTTTACTCATGTATAATATGATAATAACCTGAGAGGTTAGTCAAATGCTTTTGGGATTCAAGACAGAATTAAGACTGAACAACAAGCAGCGAACCGCATTGGCTAAACATTGTGGCGTTTCTCGCCATGCGTGGAATTGGGGTCTAGGTTTAACCAAGCAAATACTTGACCACAATCGGGACAATCCAGAGGATAAAATCAAGTTTCCCACTGGGATTGACCTGCACTCATTGCTAGTAGCGCAGGTTAAACCCATCTGCCCTTGGTACTATGAGGTGAGTAAATGCGCTCCCCAGTATGCGCTAAGGCAGTTAGCCCAAGCCTGGAAAGATGCATTTAAGAAAAATAAAAAACCGCCTCGGTTTAAGCGTAAAGGGAAGCATGACAGTTTCACCCTAGACGGGCTGATTGGTTGAGGACACAGATCGCCTCATGTTTGCGTCTAGAGGTATTGTATAGCAAAAGAGATGCTGGGACAGCGTTATAGCACTACGCAGACACGTTAGGACATAAAAGAAAAATTCAAAATCGCTCAATCCCTTGTCAGGTAAGCTTTTTTCTTCAAAGAAAGCCTATGAAACACCGAGCGAAGCCGAGGTGTTGCCTATTGCCTATTCCCGCTTCGCGTAGCGCTATACATAAAAATGGGCAGAAAGTTTCTAATTTCTTTCTGCCACAGTTAGCCCAATTGACTACAGCTTATGAGGTTTGCTCCTTCGCTTCGCTAGTCGGACATGGTTTTGAGTTGTTGAGAGTCGCTCATAAAATTAGAGCCTGCAACACAATGCTTATTTGGCTGATGAGGAGTCGCTGCCCTTATTGCACAGAAGGTAAGTCAGCGCACCGCCAACCAAACCTCCTGCAAGAAAAGGAAACGCTCCAGTTAAAGCTATTCCGCCTACTGCGATGCTGCCGCCAATTCCCGCTAATCCTGAAGTTATTCCGCTAACGGAAATTGTCGCACAAGCACCAGCACCAACAGTGGCTCCTGCTGCCAAAGCATCTTCTGTCTTCATGGATTGCTCCTTGCTAGACTTATCCTGATCATGTCCCACTCAAGATAAAATTGGGTTTATGAAAATCTTGAATTCTGTAAAGATTGTGGGAAAATATGATGAAACGCGAAAGGCAGAATGCTGACTAAGGCTAAGCCCAAGCCACCCCGTTGGCAACGACGAAATTATTCTCCCCTCGCCCGCCAGATTGACATTTTTCGGTCGGCGGCTAAGTTTGTGTTCTATTTGTGGTGGGATAAAACCATTGCTAATGATACGCCTAATCACCGAAACCGCCGCGCCCAGTGGCTGGTGGGGGCGTTGCTGGATTTAGGTCCAACGTTTATTAAGATTGGGCAAGCCCTCTCGACTCGTGCTGATTTACTGCCCTTAGAGTACATCGAGGCATTAGGGCATTTACAGGATCGGGTTCCGGCATTTAGTGGGACGGAAGCGATCGCGGTGATTGAAGTCGAACTGGGTCAATCTATTCATGCATTATATCGGGAGTTTGACCCCTTTCCTCTGGCAGCAGCGAGCTTGGGGCAAGTTCACAAAGCACGGCTGCACACCGGAGAAGATGTGGTGGTGAAGGTGCAGCGTCCAGGGATTGAACGATTATTTAATTTAGATTTTAAAATTATACACGAATTGGTGCGATTTGCTAATCGGTATTTGCCTTGGGTAAGGAAGTATAAACTTGAAGCAATTTATCGCGAATTTTTTGATTTACTCTATCAAGAAGTAGACTATATCCAAGAAGGAAAAAATGCTGATCGGTTTCGGGAAAATTTTACTAATTATCCAGGAATTCTGGTGCCGACGGTTTATTGGCGTTACACGACGAAGAAGGTACTCACGTTAGAATATTTACCCGGAATCAAGATTGACGATCGCCAAACCCTGGAAGCCTGTGAAATCAACACCAATGAGGTGATTCAACGGGGAATTTCTTGTTATCTGAAACAGTTATTAGAAGACGGCTTTTTTCAGACAGATCCGCATCCGGGAAATATGGCAGTTGATCAGGATGGCAGTATTATTTTCTATGACTTTGGCACAATGGCGGAGGTTAAATCCATTGCCAGAGACCAAATGATTAAGACCTTTTTTGCCGTTTTGCGGAAAGATACTGATGAGGTAGTGAATACCTTAACCTATATGGGGTTACTGGAACGGCAACCGGATATGACCCCAGTTAAACGCTTAGTCGGGTTTATTTTAGAACGGTTTCGGGAAAAGCCCATCGATGTGCGGGAATTTGAGGCATTGGGGAATGAGTTGTATGTAATGTTTGAGCAGCAACCGTTTCGTTTGCCTGCACAAATGACGTTTATTTTAAAATCGTTAACCACGTTGGATGGGATTGCGCGGGCTTTAAATCCAGAGTATAACTTATTAGCCGCCAGTCAACCCTTTGTCAAAAATTTAACCGTTTCCAAAGGGCGGGGAGATGTGGTAAAAGAACTGGCAAAACAAGCCAGGGATTTTATTAAATATCAGTTAAATAAGCCGAGTTCCACAGAAGTATTAATTCGCCGCCTAGAAGCCCGAATCGAGCAAGGAGAACTGCAAGTCAGGGTGCGTTCCCTGGAGAGCGATCGCGCCTTAAAACGGATTCATTTGGCGATTAAGAGTTTGATTTATGCCTGTTTGACTGGGTTTGCATTATTGGCGGGAACGGTATTATTATTAGTGCCGCATACGGGGTGGGCAATTGCCGCATTTATGTTGTCGGGATTTTGGTTTGTCATTTTGTTGTATTCGTTAGTTCAGTTGGCGGTAAAGGAAAAATTAGAGAAAATGACCCGTCGTTAGATAGTGCATGATTCAGCTTTTAGTTAACAAGTTAAAGTAACATAATATTTAAACTGAAGTTTCCCCCATCCCGATTGACGATAGAAGCCAAAACTCCCACTAAGGCACCCAGATGTGACTAAACCCGCCCCGATTTTCTCTCCTAAGAGCCTGTTGAGTTTCGCTTACGCTCTACCCAACCGACAAAAACTACGATCGCGATCGCATCGACATTCTATATTGCCCAACCGACTTAAAATAAGCTGGTGGGTTTCGACTTCGCTCAACCCACCCTACAGTAGATCAAGGGTTTTGGCGCTGCCCAAATGCTTATCTGCGTCCCATTAGACTCAAATTTCCATCACCCAGGATTCGCCACCGATGGCTTTAAATCCACTTGAGCATCACCCATGGGTTGATAGCCATTATCTGGCAGAGGACGCCGTTCCTCAATCAAGGCAATTGTACTACTCACCTTTTCCGGGAAAATCACCACCAAACCACCGGACGCTACTCGGTCTAAAGCCGTGTTAATCGCCTCGGTTTCATTGAGAATAATGTCATACTCCCGATCCGGATTCGTCTCCAGAATTCCCTTACAAATCAACTCCGCTGCCTCGCCACTGGGACGTCCCCGTAAATCCGCATCTTCTTTAATAATGATCCGGTCAAAAATGTCCGCAGAGAGTCGTCCCAGGTTAATGAAATCCTCATCTCGGCGATCGCCTGGTCCACCAACGACGCCAACCCGTTCCCCAGACCAATTGCGGACAAAGCCGCCCACAGCTTCATAACTAGCAGCATTGTGGGCATAATCCACTAAAGCATGATACTCACCCAGGTTAAATAAATTCATCCGTCCCGGTGTCTGCGCCACAGACGCCCGGAATGTGGTCAACGCATGACGAATTGCCTCAATCGGAACCCCTTGAGCAAAGGCGGCGAGACTGGCGGCTAAGGCATTAGCAATTTGGAAGGGTGCCATTCCTCTCATGGTCACTGGGACATGTTCCGCCTTCTCAATCCGCAGCGTCCATTCGCCTCGGATTAAAGACAAGTAGCCATTTTCATACACAGCCGCTAAACCTCCCTGTCGGGTGTGCGCTTTCACCACCTCATTGTCGGGATTCATGGAGAAAAATGCCACATGACCTTTGATCCTCTGTGCCATGGCTGTCACCAAGGGATCTTCAGCATTGAGAACGGCATAACCCGCAGGACTCACGGATTCAGCCACTACACTCTTAAGATGCGCCATCTGGTCAAGGGTATCAATGTCACCAATGCCCAAGTGATCCGCCGAGACATTTAAGACAACACCCACATCACAGGTATCAAAGGCTAACCCCGATCGCAGAATCCCACCTCGTGCGGTTTCCAATACCGCCACCTCAACCGTGGGATCTTTGAGAATCACTTGAGCGCTTTGGGGTCCAGTCGTGTCTCCTTGTTCCACCAGATGATCGCCAATGTAGATCCCATCCGTGGTGGTATAGCCCACCCCATGACCCGTTTGCTTATAGATATGGGCAAGCAAGCGAGTGGTAGTGGTTTTCCCATTCGTCCCTGTCACCGCCAGGATGGGAATCCGACTGGCTTGTCCCGGTGGAAACAGCATATCCATCACCGGGGCGGCGACATTGCGCGGTAAACCTTCCGAGGGACACACATGCATCCGGAATCCAGGTGCCGCATTTACTTCCACTACCACACCGTCAATGTCCCGTAGGGGTTGGCTAATATCAGGCGTGACAATATCAATGCCGGCAATATCCAGACCAATAATTTTCGCCACCCGTTCCGCTAACCAAACGTTTTCCGGGTGGATATCGTCCGTGCGGTCTATAGCAATACCCCCCGTACTCAGATTAGCCGTTGCCCGTAAATAACAAACCTCATCTTTTCGGAGAACGGTATCCAAGCGATAACCCTGACGTTCTAAGACACTTAGACTCGTATGATCAACGATAATTTTGGTCAGGACGTTATCATGACCCTCTCCTCGATTGGGATCGCGGTTCGTCCGTTCAATCAGTTCCTCAACCGTGGACTTACCATCCCCAATCACACGCGCCGGAATCCGCTGGGCGACGGCTTCAACTTTGCCATTAATCACCAAGACGCGGTGGTCAAAACCGGGATAATAGCGCTCGACAATCACCGCACGGGAAATATCTTTAGCGCGATCATACGCTTTTTCGGCTTCGTCCCAGTTGCGAATGTCAATCGTAATCCCCCGCCCATGATTACCATCCAGGGGTTTAACCACAATCGGATACCCCCCCACATACTCGATCGCGCTGTCTAATTCGTCCAAATAAAGCACCGTTGTGCCTCGTGGAACCGGAACCCCCGCATCAAACAAAATCTGCTTCGTCCCTTCTTTATCACAGGCTAATTCCACCCCTAAAATTCCGGAGTAATCACTCAAGGTGGCTTGAATTCGCTTCTGATGCAACCCGTAGCCAAGCTGAATCATGGCTCTGGCACTTAGGGTAAGCCAGGGAATGCCTCGGGCGTCGGCTTCTTTGACCAAGGCTTCTGTACTCGGTCCTAACGCCGCATCGCGAGCCAGTTCGCTCAGGTCTTTTAAGTCTTGAGCTAACTCCCGTTGGGGATAGGCTCTGGTATCGATAATACTTTGGCACAAGCGCACAGCCGCCCTAGCCGCATAGCGACCCGCCTGCTCGTCAAGGTACTCGAAAACCACTTGATAAATTCCGGCTGTCCCAGTTTCCCGAGTCCGACCAAACCCAACGCGCATTCCTGCCAGTTCCTGAAGTTCCAGCGCCACATGTTCGATAATATGCCCCATCATCGTGCCTTCTTTGACCCGACTTAAGAACCCACCCCGAACACCCGGAGAACAGAAATGATCCTCTAGACTGGGTAGCGTCTCTACCAGTCCTTCGTAGAATCCCGGCAGTACATTGGAGGGTTTATCGATGAGTTCCTCCAAATCAAGACGCATGACAATAAGTTTATGGCGTCGAATGCTCCAGTAGTTGGGACCGCGTAACGTCTGGATTTTTAGAATTCTCATAGTTAGTGATGAAATCGGGGATGGTTCACAATGTCGGCTTTTTAAGCACAAACTAGGGATTGTGCAAAATCTATTTTAGGAATTTCTTTAACATTACGTGACATCCTCCTACCCTGGATCTCCAGATTAGAGCGTAGACTTCTCAAGTATCGCGACTTACATTGTCTCAACATTTTTGCCAGTTCTCAAAAGTCCTCCACGTAATCGGGGGAGTAGTCTACTCTTGCCCTGATTGGATTCACCCGTTTTGAGTGGATGGGAAATCTTATCTAGTTTCCGACTGTTCAAAGCTATCAAACTGTTCATTCTGAACATTTTGCCGGAAGGATTTTTGAGTTTTGACCCAACGCGCTTGCTCAAGGGAACCTGGTTTTGAGTTTAGCTGCTAAAATCTCCCTCAGCTCCCCCCGGCTTCCAGACGTAGCATGCTACGTCTCTACATTGCTCCCCCGGCTCAAAAATGCCGTCCTGCATTAGGCGTTGACTGGCATTAATGCTCGTTTATAGACATGATAGCGATCGCCATGACATAAAACATGCACTCGCAGGTTATGTAGACCAATGGGATCGGTGCTGCCAATATCCACTTGATTGGTGTGAGACAGTTCTCCGGGATCAATAATCGTCACCGTACCTTTGCCCATAACCTGTAACCAACCATCTCGCTCAAAGATGATACAAGTATCTTCATCGATGCCGATCCCCAAGCGATCTGGGTGCATGGCGATCGCACTAATTAAGCGGGCGATGCGATTCCGATTCAGAAAATGCTGATCGACGATCACTTCCGGAATAATCCCCAAACCTGTTGCCATATCGACTAAAGAGCGATTCGGGGATTCACCACTCCCGCCGCCAGCAATCATGTGATGTCCCATCACCGCCGCACCTGCACTGGTTCCGGCTAAGGTAATTTCCCCTAAATGTACCCGTTGACAGACTTTTTCCATTAGCGGGGTATCCGAGAGTAAACCACACAAGCGCAGTTGATCCCCACCGGTCATGAATACACCCGTACAGGCTTCCACATACTCTTGTAAATCAGAATCCGACCCTTGAGCGCGATCGCGCACATCCAGGACTTTAATCTCCTTTGCTCCCATATCCTCAAAAATCCGCTGATAGCGATCGCCAATAATCGCGGGTTCTCGCGACGCCGATGGAATAATCGCAATTCGCGCCTCACCTGCACCCGACCGACGAAAAAAGGTTTGCAGGATCTCCCGTCCATGAACTTTATCTTCCGCACCACCAATAACAATGATTGCGGTTTTTGTCGATTGAGGCATTGTCGTCGCTTGGAATTGAGAGTCTAACTGCAGCATACTGTCGATGTCGAGTTCGGGCATAAGGTGAGTTCAATACTTTAGTGTCGCGCTAGGGCTAGAACTGTCACTTTATTACGATTTTGACTCTAGCTCAACTACTGGTCTGGGCTGTCCTGGGCAAGCTTCTCCACAACTAAACACCATCCCGCTTGGCTTTGATCAGATGCACTCTGCAGCCGCCTAAATACGGTGAATCGATGGAAATGGTCACTTGTTTAGCTGCCAAAGAAGGCTCACTCACGACACTGAGCCGTTCGGAAAAAGTCGGGCGTTTCCCAGTCATCACGGCAAATTATACCAATAATTACTTATACTATGAGTTAGTGTTGACCCTTTTTGTCTTAACAGCTACCCAATTCTTGTGCGCGTTGATGTTATAACACTGTTTCCTGATTTCTTTACCTCTCCCCTAGCCTCAGGACTGCTGGGTAAGGCATTGACCAAACAAATCGCCCAAGTCCACCTAATCAATCCTCGTGATTTTGCCACGGATAAACACCGACGGGTTGACGATGAACCTTATGGGGGTGGGGTGGGGATGTTAATGAAACCCGAACCAATTTTTGCGGCGGTGGAGTCGTTGCCCATATTACCTCGACGAGAGGTGATTTTAATGACGCCCCAAGGACAACCGATGAACCAGCCTCTGTTGGTGGAGTTGGCGACGGGTTATGACCAGATTGTGATTATCTGTGGACATTATGAAGGTGTCGATGAACGAGTCTTACATTTAGTGACGCGAGAGGTATCCTTAGGGGATTTTGTCTTAACCTGCGGTGAAATTCCCGCACTCGCCCTAATTAATGGGGTGGTGAGATTACGTCCTGGAACAGTGGGGAAAGTGGAATCCCTCAAATCAGAGAGTTTTGAAGCCGGATTATTAGACTATCCCCAGTGGACACGCCCTGCTGAATTTCGCGGTTTGCACGTCCCAGATGTTTTATTATCGGGCAATCATCAGGCGATTGACCAGTGGCGCAAAGACCAACAGATTCAGAGAACCCGGAAACGTCGCCCTGATTTATACAACAAATGGGTTAAGCAGGCTGAAAATCCGCCGAGTCCGAGTAATGAAAGGGATAGAGACACAAGCCTGTAGGGGCGGGTTTTACTTCTCAACATTTCCCCCTCATCCCCTAACCCCAACTCCGGTCCGTGGGGAGAAGGGGGATCGGATGCTCTTGCTCCCCTCTCCCGTGCAAAAAAAGCGAAGCATCCTTAATGGGATTTCAGCAACTTGGCTTAACCGATGTAACTTGTTCCCAGGAGAGTTTTGAGCGGTTGGTTAAAGGCGGCGCGATCGCGCTATTTTGGCAATATGACAAGAGATCGCACGTCGGTGCGCCCCTACAGTTCTAAATACCACATTGTCTCTACCCAGTTAAAAAAGGAAACTCTACATTCACATTCCATCGCCGACCATCGTGAAGTAACAAGGTGAGATGAGATGCCATGAACTTAAAGTCTAACGGTTGGTTCTCAAATTCAGTCCATGCCTTGCGGAAATTCTGTCGCTTCAAATCACGAAAAGCAATGGTGACATGAGGAGAAAAGGAGCGATTTTTAGAACGCTCATCAACGATACCTAGGGATTCTTCTAGATATGCCATTAAATCCTGTTGAATCGCGAGCAGTTCTGGAGTCTTCAGAACGTTGACGTAAATAACACGAGGTTTAAACGCCCCAAACCCTTGAAGGGTTATGGAAACGGGTTTTCTGGTTTTAGCAAAACTTTTCAGGGATTCTTCAAGAATAGGTACAGCATCGACTTCCCATTTAAAAGGGGATTGCAGTGTAATATGGGGTGGAGATTTGAGGGCAGCTTTACTCTCATAAACATCAGCACAATGTTGCTTGATCTCCATAATCGAGTCTTGAATAGTTTGAGGAGGAAGTAGGGCGATAAAAAAGAGTTTTTTCATATTAAGCCATAAAAATAGGGTTTCGTCGAGACGGTTTTCGAGATTAAGTCGGTTAGCAAAAATAAACTCAACATTCCACCAGTTATGTAAATAGGGGCTGCTGAATAAGTGCTGTGGTGAGGGGGAGCTGGGGGAGCTGGGGAAGCTGGGGAAGATGAGGAAGATGAGGAAGATGGGGAAGATGGGGAAGATGGGGAAGCTGGGGAAGCTGGGGAAGCTGGGGAAGCTGGGGAAGCTGGGGAAGCTGGGGAAGCTGGGGAAGATGGGAGACAAAATTTCTATAGCCCATTGCCCTATTCCCTATTCCCTATTCCCTAACAAATGACAAATGACACTTTGTCAAGATTATAGCTCAGTCAAAAATACTCGAAATCAAATCTAGGTCAAGGTTTTGGCAACTAAGCTTGCCAAAGGTGTGAGACATCTGGTTGAAACTATGACAAAATAATATAATCTTATTTTTGAGTTAGGCTATTATAGCAAAATGCTCTA
>JGI12140J13697_1004024_pt1 | contig 12643 bp, 7 predicted proteins | sample ElkSlonscriptome_5_FD_13697 | JGI IMG/M metagenome (IMG submission 13697) | reverse complement strand
ATTCCTGAAATCGTTAAATCTCGACGTCAAAAGCTTGTTCAAAAAATTTAAAAGGGTTGATTTTAACTAAAATTCATCCTTTAAGATTTTGTCGCGAGGAATACAGTTTAATTCGGCGTTCTGGAAAAAATTGTGCTAACGAAACCACTAATACCACGACTGCATCCTAGAACAGCAGCCAATTGTTCACTCGTTGGCTTTGTGGCAACACTGTTACAGAGTTTGACAGAGTTTTTTGGATAAGTTCCATAAATCACCATAATTTTAAAATAGCTTGTCAGATTACCAATCCCCCTTCCTTCGGCACACCTAGCAACTAAAATCGCAGCCGTCGTACCGATGCACCGCCTAGCTCTTTGTTCATTATCTCAGGAGATAATTAGAGATTAAGCGATGATACAGGTATGTTCAGTATCATCATAAACCATTCCTTTGTTCAAGAAAAAATGATGCCTGATAATAGTTGGATAAATCTGGCGTTATCTATTGTTTGATAATCCTTCACAAGGAAGTACCAACGCATCGCCAATGGCTGTACCCAGCAAGCAGCCGATTATTGAATCGGTTGGGTTAGCCATGACAGGTAAGGAGAGGATTAGATTGGGCGCGATCGCAACATTGGTTCTGACGATAACCTCTGTTCTCCTATCCCTGACAGGAACAGGGTTTGCCGCTATCTCGTGGCTTGTAACCATGGCGTACTCTTATCGGAGCTTGTTACCTTGGAGAGTAGAAGGGTGATTAGCACTACCAGACGATAAGCTTATCAGCAGTAACAGGCTATTCCTTAATCCTACCAATGTAATCGGGTAAGCCTGAGAATTAGTGTAAATTGGCAGGACGTGTCTTCCCAATGACGAATAATAATCTTTTGCTTGATTTTCTACTACCAAACGTGACGCGATCGCGACCCATGAACCTAATCAATTATTCTAGGCAAAGACAAGTCTTCATTCAACAACTGTTCACCCTAATCAACCTAGAGATTGGAGTAGATTTGTGGCAATTGTAATTTCATTTATTAACTTGAAGGGAGGTGTGGGTAAAACAACAACCACCGTCGCCGTTGCTGAGATGCTGGCTGGAGTATTCCATCGCAAAGTTTTGGTTATTGACCTTGATCCGCAAACCAATGCCACATTAATGCTGATTGGCGAAGAACGATGGGAAGAACTCAATGAGAATCGTCACACATTAGCCCAACTGTTTCTGGATGCGATCGCGCCAGAACATCCTAATTTTCATCTCCAGAAAACGTTGCAAAAGCAAGTCTCTAATGTTAAAGATTTAACCAGTTTAGATTTGCTGCCGTCGAGTTTAGATCTAATCAATGTGCAAGATAGGCTAGCGACTATTCCCGCTGGGCGCTTTTATGCCGCCAGTCCGATTAACATTTTGCGGCGAGGACTTCGCGCCATGATTCAACCCTATGATTACATTCTCATCGATTGCCCACCTAATTTAGGTATTGTCACACTCAATGGGTTACGAATTTCCCATGGTTATATCATTCCCACCATTCCGGATATTCTCTCAACCTATGGAATTCCCCAAATTACCAAAACTATTCATGAGTTTTCCGAAACCATCGCTGAACCGATTGTTCCTTTAGGTATTGTCATTTGTAAATATAATGCTGGCATGACACTTCACGATCGCGTAATTAAGGATTTACGTCGATACAGTAAAGATGCCCGTGTCTTTGAAACCCAAATTCCCCACAAACAACAAATTGCTGAAACCGTTGAATTCAATCAGCCCGATAAATTTTCCACCTTGCGACAAAAATGGGGATATGCGGGTCAGTTTGAACAATATCTAAATTTAGCAAAAGAGATCCGACTAGCGGCGAGTAAAATCATCAAAAATCAGCTCTATCACTCCAGCTAAACGTGGAGAAATTCAATGAGTCTCGACAAACTTACAGCGTTGATCAAACTCCTGGAAGAAATACTTCCCGATACTCAAGCCACTCTGACCAAATACCAACATGATCCTGACTTTGCCGAACAGATTGATTCGTTATTTAAAATTTTATCGACAAAAAAGCCATCTCCCGCGAAAAAACGCCGCACTCGCCGACGTACCAGTGCTTTTGACCCGGTTGAACTGTATCACCAAAAAGGGGAGAAACACTTATGCGAACAGTTACAGCCACTTGAGGTTGAACAACTCAAAGATATAATTGCCGAACATGGGATGGATTCAAGTCGGCGGGCAATGCGCTGGAAGAAACGCGATCGCCTGATGGAGTTGATTGTCCAAACCGCTAGCTGTCGCGCCCGTAAAGGCGATGCCTTTCGGTGAGAGAGAGCGATAGACGGAATGTTTGATGCGTCAAGCGCTAAAGCGCTCACTACGAACGGCGCGATCGCGATGATGGCTATCCCTAGGGGACGGCTCGTTCTACAATAGTTTTCTAGCCTAAAAATGTTCGGTTAACCAGTCTTTTCAAATCTTAACCTATGTTTCCCATTAATCGTCCTCGCCGTCTCCGCCAAACCACCCAGTTGCGTCGCATGGTACGTGAAAATACTGTCACAACCAGCGATCTGATCTACCCCTTGTTTGCTGTACCCGGTGAAGGAATTGCCAAAGAAGTCAAATCCATGCCGGGAGTCTACCAGTTATCGGTAGACAAAATCGTGGCAGAGGCGAAGGAAGTTTACGATCTGGGGATTCCGTCGATTATTTTATTCGGCATCCCGGATAATAAAGATGTGGAAGCCACGGGCGCATGGCATGATTGTGGCATTGTCCAGAAAGCTGCCACAGCGGTTAAAGAAGCGGTACCAGAATTGGTGATTATTGCCGATACCTGTTTGTGTGAATATACCAGTCATGGACACTGTGGGTATCTGGAAGTGGGTGATTTAAGTGGGCGAGTTCTCAACGATCCTACCTTAGAACTACTCAAGAAAACTGCCGTTTCTCAAGCCAAAGCAGGGGCGGATATTATTGCCCCATCTGGAATGATGGATGGCTTTGTCCAGGCAATTCGCACAGGATTAGATGAAGCTGGATTCCAAGATACGCCGATTCTGTCTTATGCGGCGAAGTATGCCTCTGCCTATTATGGACCGTTTCGGGATGCAGCCGAATCACCACCACAATTTGGCGATCGCAGCACCTATCAAATGGACCCCGCTAATAGCCAGGAAGCCCTCAAGGAAATAGAACTGGATATTGCTGAGGGGGCAGATATGCTGATGATTAAGCCCGCGTTGGCTTATATGGATATTATCTGGCGGGTGAAGGAAGCTACAAATTTACCGGTTGCCGCGTACAATGTATCGGGTGAATATTCCATGGTTAAAGCCGCCGCCCTGAATGGCTGGATTGACGAACAGAAGGTGGTGATGGAAACCTTGACCGGATTCAAGCGATCGGGTGCTGACTTGATTCTGACGTACCATGCCAAAGATGCCGCCCGTTGGCTACAGGATTGATTAGGTAATGCCGAGTAGAGACCGTCCATGTTTGGTCTCTACATAAATGATGTGTCCTAACCGCTATGGCGGTTGCTATATGTCTTTCAATTCAACTGGCTATTCCCTCGTTTTTTCCTGTTTCAATTTTGATATCATCATTTCTAATGGGGGAGTTTTGTAGTTAGGGCGGGTTTTGTTGAAAGGTTATCGGTAAACACCAACATTCAACGGCTCGCGCCTGCCCCTTCCTCAACCAACTCAACCACGAAGGAACGATTACCTTTAACGGGAAATACCAATTTTATGTTCCATCCGGTTGGCTAAACTTTATAAAAGCGGGGAACACTCTTGATGACTGCCACCCTGATTCAAAGTCCAGATCGCGTTGTTTTACCTAATATTAGCTGGCAAACGTACCAGTTGTTAATTAGGGATTTTGAACAAGAACCAGCTATCCGTCTGACCTATGATCGCGGGATGTTAGAAATCAGAATGTCCTTAGATCCTCATGAAACTTACAAAAAACTTCTAGGACGGTTGGTTGAAGCAGCGACTGAAGAACTTGATATTGAAATTCGCAGCCTGGGTTCACGTACTTGCGATCGCGCAGATTTAGCCAGAGGGCTAGAACCCGATCAATGCTACTACATCCAGAATGAAGCGCTGGTTCGAGGAGTCGCTCAAATTGACTTAAATCAATTTCCACCTCCTGATTTAGCCCTAGAAATTGATATTACCAGTAGCTCAATCAATCGCCTGTCGATTTATGCAACCCTGGGAGTACCAGAAGTCTGGCGTTACAACGGACAAACACTAACCATCCTGAGTTGGCAGAACGGCGAATACCTATCTCTTGACAGAAGTATCGCCTTACCTTTGCTAAATGCTGAGGATCTGGTTAGATTCTTAGCCTTAAGAAACGCGATTGGAGAAACCAAATTAGTCAAACAATTTCGTCGATGGGTGAAAGACACCATAGCTGAGGCTGAAAGCTAGCGTTTACTTTTCACCGCCACCCCAACCAGCGCAGTACAGGAACCAGCAGATAATAACTAACGCCTAACCAAAATCCTATGGTAATACCAAGTAAACTAAAGAAACTAATGGTATTGATAAAATCTAACCAACTGCCATCGGAGAAGGAAAAGATGTGAATTAATACCTCCAACGGTAAGATATTTAACCGAACTAAGCCGGAAAATAGCATACCCGTACCCGCTGCGGCTACGGCGGCGTGAACCAGGTAATGACTGGGTAATCCTAATCCTAACACCAAGGGAATAACCGCAATAGCTGTGACTAAACCCAGTAACCGATCCGCGATCGCATAAGATAGCGATAGCTGCAAAAAATCCCCCAATCCGGTCAATTGTTTCCTAGCTAAAGCGGAGATCGACGCCTGCCAAATAAACCAACCCACACCATACCCAAAAACCCCGGTAATCCCAGCAATAATCCGCCGTTTCTGTTGACCGAATCCTCCCGCCTCCGTTAATCCCCACGCTGTTCCCATACCCGCACAAGCAAACATCAGCAGTTCCCGCCAAGGGATAATCTGAATTTCAGGAACGATGAGAGTCCATTGTCCAATCATCCAAGCCGCAAAGTGATCGCCAATAATCGTCCAGTTAATCAAAGCAAATCCCGCGATCGCGCCAAAGGCTGCACCCATTCCCGCCATTACCATTTCCCAGGTGATATCTAAACAAGCCAGAACAATGCTGATCAAGACTCGCCACACCCAACGCACAAAGCTAAAGATAATTTCAGCGCAGGTAATCAGAACTCGCAGAGAAATGTCCTTTACCGTTCCGGCGGCTTTAGCCAGCGTCTGAGATAATGAGGAAGACGATTTTCGGTTAAAACGGCAACTGACGACCAAACGCCGTTGAATGTCGGCAGCTTTAGCGGGTCGTTTTTGGGGATCAAGCCGGATCATACTGTCGAGTAAGTTAGCTAAACCCCGACGGACTTTCGTGCGATCGCGCCAGTGAAAGTCACCCGTCGCCGGATCTTGTAAATCCGCTAAATCTTGACCTGTGAGTAATTGAATCATAGTACGCCCTAAGGCATAAAAATCAGCCCTCGGTCCCACCGCATCCCCCGCAATCTGTTCAGGAGGACTGTAACCCGGAGAAATTAAGCGGGTGGAACGATTCTCTGTTCCCACAGGGATCGCGCCAATTTGTTTCGCACCGCCAAAATCAATCGCCACCAGTTGACCAGTTCCCTCGCGCACCATTAAGTTCGAGGGTTTAATATCCCGGTGAATAATGCCCAAATCATGTAACTCCTGGAGAATATCAGCCGCTTGGTACAGCCAATTCATAATCAACATCTCCGGACACCCCTGAGGGTAACGGTTTAAGATCGCCTCCAGCGTCTGACCATTTATTTTTTCCATGACCAGACAAGGGAGTACGCGCTGTTGGCAGGATCTCAGACGTACTGTAAAATAGGCATCAGACTCCACTTTAGGCACACCCGGATGGTTCAGACGTTGCAATACGGCTGCCTCTTGTTCAAATAGCTGCAACGCCTTGGGTGACGTTTCCACCAAAAGTTTCAATACTTTTTCAGTTTGATCCTGCTGATCCCAAACCGCATAAATCGCTGCAAATCCCCCTAAACCCAAAAGCTGGAGAGGAATGTAGCGATTATTTAGTCGCAGCATCGATCCACAACTGCTACAAAACTTAAAGTCCCCAGATTGAGGATAAGGACGGGGGCAGTCGGGATTAATACAATAGACCGACTCTATAAATGACTGATGCACGATCACCAGCGATAGACGGTGCCTCTCGATTCTACACAATAAACTCCCCAGTCTTTTCAATGATGGGGACTTAAGGCTTTAATTAATTAAAATTAAATAGTCTTTGAATATATTTTTCTATTATATCATGGCACGGAGCTTTTCATTTTAAAGTATAAAAGCTTAGTTGTAGACTTAGTTGAGTCCGGTAGCATACATTCACTCATCTACCCTTGTCGAGTAGGCGTCTCCCTTGCCCCTTAGGATGGGCAGGATACCCACCTTATCCGAAAATAATAGTTCTGCCAAAAGAAGGATGCCTTCTAGCAGGAGACATTCACTTTTTTTTACAAAAATAATCTATAATTCGCGCTTTGTGGCGACTTAAAGATAATAAACGCCCCAACAGAAAAAGGAAATATATTATTGTCTAGCTGTAGTATAAAGATTATGTATGGATTTTTTTAATTTACGAAAATAAATAGATATTGATGTTATTAATTTAAATAGGTAAATCGATTGTGAAGTTTAGATGAGTCATAGTCGATTTCCGTGTGTATGCCGCTCCTTGTTGTTAGCGATCGCGAATAGCTATCAAACGATGACTGCTTTCTGGAAACTAACTGATTACACTGATTAATCCAAACGTTATGCAACTAGAAACCAACCTCGCTGGGACTGACGATACATCAATGATGAGCATGCAACATAATCACAATCTTCCTCATCAAGACCATCCAGACAAACAAGCTCAACATCTAGAATTATTTGACTTAGTTCCCCATTCAGCCGCAACTCATGTCGCTGTAAACGATGGGTCATGGTTTGATCCCAATACATGGCAGCAAGGTCAGGTTCCTGGAACTGATGCTAAAGTCGTCATTTCTGAAGGTGTTCATGTCACCTACGACGCTGAGAGTGACACTCGTCTAGAAACCGTGCGTGTGGATGGAACATTGGAATTCGCCCACAACCGCAACACCAAAATCGTCGTAGACACATTCATTGCATCACCGACTAGTACATTAACAATTGGCAGTGAAGCTAACCCGATTCAAGCCAACAAAACAGCCAGAATTGTCATTGCCAACGATGGAGAAATTGATGCCAATTGGGACCCCACATTAATTAGTCGGGGCGTTGTCACTCATGGTCAAGTTAGAATCCATGGTGCAGAAAAACTCGATTTTATATCACTGCAATCAGACGCTTCTGCTAGTGACAATGAACTGGTGTTGAATCTGCCCGATGGCATGAATACACCTCCTGGCTGGCAAGTTGGGGATCAATTAGTACTCGGTGGCACATCCTACAATCCCGACGGTTCTGATGACGATAACAGTCGGTTCCAAGATGAAGTGTTAACCATCACCGAAATTAACGGCAACCGGATTCAATTTACCAACAACGATATTACTTCTGGTGATAATACTGTACTCCGGTTTGACCACCATCGCCCCGAAGGATTTGAGGATGAGGACTTAAACCTTTACATCGCCAACACCAGTCGCAACGTTATCTTCGAGACCGAAAACGCTGAGGCTGTACCCACTCAGCAACGGGGTCATGTCATGTTCATGCACAACCCGGATGTCGAGGTACAAAACGCCGGATTTTACAATCTGGGACGGACGGATAAAAACAGATTGGCTGATGACCCAGGAGAAAATGTCGATGGTTCACCGGGTTACGGAACCAATCCCCGTGGGCGATATGCGTTGCATATGCATCGCACCGGGGCTGAGGATATCAATAGCACCCCCTCTCTAGTCAAAGGTAACGCTATTGTCGGTAGTCCGGGATGGGGAATTGTACATCATGACAGCCACGCCGTCTTAGAAGATAATGTGGTCTTCGATGTGGTTGGGTCTGGAATTGCCGCAGAAGCCGGAAATGAACTCGGTGCATGGCGCAATAACATTACCATCAAAACCACAGGCGATGACAATCCCAAAGCCACTTTTGATAATGAAGCCCGCGTCCCCCTGTTTGATATGGGCTTTAACGGTGAGGGGTACTGGGTGCAGGGGGCTGCCCAAGTGGACATGGTGGACAATATTGCCATTAGTGCTGCGGGCGGTGGGATTAATATCTTTAGCGGCGTGGATGGAATCTCTCGAGTCAGAGAGGCTGACACGATTGCTGTCAAGAATATGTCACCAGAACAACAGTCCGTTCTATCTCAAGCGTCCTTTGATAATGACCCAGACACTCTCGATGTCACCAACGTACCCCTGCGCCGCTTATCGGGTTTCGAGAGTTATAACTCCGATATGGGAATGATCTTCTGGAACCATATGCGGAATAATGATGGTCAGTTAGGTTTTCAGGGTCCGAGTCTCAAAGAAGCCCATGATGTTCGCTCATTAGTGGATGATTTCAAACTCTGGAATATCTATGGCGAGGGAATCTTCACTCAGTACAGCAGCCAGATTGATTTTGTCGATGGGTTAATTGTCGGAGACCCTGATAACCCAGTTCCTTTCAAGAGAGGCATTAACGGGGATGGTCGTGGGTATGGTATTGGTCTGAATCCTCTTTCTCAAGACCTTCTGTTCAAAGATATCCGTGTCGAAGGATTTGAACATGGCGTGAAGCTTCCGTGGGAAGGTCCGAATGACGGAGGCGTACCGTTTCTGGGGTCACGCATCGAAGACAGCTATTTGGCAAATAATACGCACAATCTATCCAAACAGAAAAGTTTTGGCAATTCGGAGACATTCCCCGATTACTTCGAGGTTATTAACACAACTTTTGACGTGTCGCCGACGAACATCGCGCCAGTAGCGGACTTCGCCTACGAATCGGTTGGTAATCAAGGGGTGGTCTTGTTTGACGCCAGTGCATCCTTCGACAGTGACCCACCGGATACATTAGAACAGACCAATGAGGCGATCGCAAGTTATGGTTGGGATTTTGATAATGATGGAAGTATCGACGAATTCGGTCGCCACGTCAATCACCAATTTGACCCAACAGGTTCTCACAATGTCAGCCTGACGGTTTGGGATAGCCAAGGCGCAACCACTACTGTAACTGAACAGATTCAGGTATCCCCAACCGCCTATCCCAACCTAATTCTCGATAGCGACTTCAGCGATTCGGGTGAATTTGGTGGACCAAATTGGCGCATTAACCATAAACGAAATGATCAAGGTTGGCAAGGAACAGGTTGGTCACGCAATTCCAACATTGGTGATGGAGGTGCGGCTGTTTTCGATGCAGACTCGCGGGGGACAGGATTAGGACAAATTTTTCTGGATAACAGCCTCCGTCGAGGTCAGCAAACCTTGAGCTTGGATATCAAGAATACAGAGGGAGATGACCGAGCCAACGAGATTACTGTGCGCCTCTGGGGGGTTGAGGGAGAATTTGACGGTGGGATTGGTTCTGATGGACCGACTCAAGTGGGAGCGATTCCCATGAACCGAACCCTGTTACTCGAAGAAACAGTTGGGGGTTCTACCTTTGACTGGACAAACGTTGAGTGGGATGTAGACTTTGGTGATGGTCATCAATTTGTTGTCTTCAGCGTTAATGCTGAGAAGAAGACTTCCGATAGTGATTTCATTGCTGTTGACAATGTGGTTCTGGATAGTCCGGCGATTAACCCTCCTCCCAGCAATGGTAACGGTACAGGTTTAACTGCCGAATACTACAATAACCGCGATTTTACCGACTTAGCCTTAACTCGCACCGATGAAACTGTGGACTTTAACTGGGGTTCAGGTTCACCGGATGCGGCGATAGACTCCAATACCTACTCGGTACGCTGGACAGGTTCAGTCGCCCCCCTCCACTCAGAAACCTACGAATTCTTCACCAACTCTGATGATGGTGTACGCCTGTGGGTGGATGACCAATTACTGATTGACAATTGGACAAATCACGCCGCTACAGAAAATAGTGGCACAATTGACCTGCAAGCGGGTCAACAGTATGACATCCGCATGGACTACTACGAAAACTTTGGCAAATCGGTGGCACAATTGTTGTGGTCAAGTGAGAGTCAAAGTAAGGAGATTATTCCTGAATCTCAGCTTTATTCTCCTACTGTTGATACGACGAGTCTAGATGTTAGTAGTAACAGTCAAAGTAAGGAGATTATTCCTGAATCTCAGCTTGATTCCCCGGCTGTGGATACTCCCAGTCCAGAGGCTAGTGGTAACGGTACAGGTTTAACTGCCGAATACTACAATAACCGCGATTTTACCGACTTAGCCCTAACTCGCACCGATGAAACTGTGGACTTTAACTGGGGTTCAGGTTCACCCGATGCGGCGATAGACTCCAATACCTACTCGGTACGTTGGACGGGTTCAGTCGCCCCCCTCCACTCAGAAACCTACGAATTCTTCACCAACTCTGATGATGGTGTACGCCTGTGGGTGGATGACCAATTACTGATTGACAATTGGACAAATCACGCCGCTACAGAAAATAGTGGCACCATTGACCTGCAAGCGGGTCAACAGTATGACATCCGCATGGACTACTACGAAAACTTTGGCAAATCGGTGGCACAATTGTTGTGGTCAAGTGAGAGTCAAAGTAAGGAGATTATTCCTGAATCTCAGCTTTATTCTCCTACTGTTGATACGCCCAGTCCAGATGTGAGTGGTAACGGTACAGGTTTAACTGCCGAATACTACAATAACCGCGATTTTACCGACTTAGCCCTAACTCGCACCGATGAAACTGTGAACTTTAATTGGGGTTCAGGTTCACCCGATGCGGCGATAGATCCCAATACCTACTCGGTACGTTGGACAGGGTTTGTGGAACCTCTCCATTCAGAAACATATCAGTTCAAAACCTCTTCTGATGATGGGGTGCGATTGTGGGTGAATGACCAGCTACTGGTTGATAATTGGACAGACCATGCGGCTACCGATAATCGTGGCACGATTGACCTACAGGCGGGACAACAGTACGAAATTCACATGGAGTACTATGAAAACCGAGGAAAGTCAGTGGCACAACTGGCTTGGTCGAGTGCGAGTCAATCGGAGGAAATTATCCCTCAAAGTCAGCTTTATGCGGCGATTACCAGTGATTTTTCGGTCAATGAAATGATGCAGAATACTGCTAATTCTTTGACAACGGCTGCGTCGGGAGGTGACGAAATTTTAGGCAATACGGGTGTCGATGCTTTCGACAATGGTGGAGATTCGCATCTGCTTTTAACTGAAGAAAAGACTCTTCAGGATAGTTTTGATCCTTCAACTGGAGAACTGACTTTAGCTAGTTACCAAGAAGCATCAGACTCGGTTGCTGCTAGTGAAGTGACGCCGATTAATCTGACAAACAGCACCGGTATCGGAGATCCTTTCACCAATGAGACTGTTGAATCTCTGATTGAAATGCCTCAAGCTGAACTGCTGACGGTTCCAACTCTTGTTTAATAGCGAATCCGGTTAAGTTTAGACGACGAGGGTGATAATAGGGCACGGCAATGCCGTGCCCCTACCCTAGAATCAGGAAAAATGTACCATTGCTCCCCCTGCTCCCTCTGCTTCCCCAGCTTCCCCCGCTCCCCCTCACCACAAGACTTATTCAGTAGCCCCTAAATATGGGGATCTAAAGCGTCTCTTAAACCATCTCCGAGTAAATTAAAGGCTAAAACGGTTAGGGTAATAAACAAACCAGGAAACAAAATTGTCCAGGGAGACGATAGAGAATAGCCACCCTTAAATGCATCGGATAACATTGTTCCTAATTCGGGTGTGGGAGGTTGTGCGCCTAACCCTAAAAAGCCTAACCCCGCCGCTTCTAAGGTAGCCGTACCAATAGAAAGAGTGGCTTGCACGACTAAAGGACTCAAGCTAGCAGGTAAGATATGATAAACAATAATCCGTCCCGGTGTAGCACCAAACGATCGCACGGTTTGCACAAAGTCCTGTTCCCGCAAGGATAGCACCATAGAGCGAGTCAAGCGGATGAAAATGGGGACTTGCACCACACCCACAGCAATCATCACACTGGAAATACTTGGACCGGTTACGGTAACGATCGCGATCGCGAGTAGAATTGAGGGAAAGGCTAACAGGATATCGGTTAACCAGCCAATCACGGTTTCTAACCCACCCCGAAAATACCCCGCGATTAACCCCAACACGACTCCCACAATTAACCCTAATCCCACGGAAACTAAACCAATAAACAAAGACGTGCGTAGCCCATACCATACCAGGTCAAGAATATCTCGTCCCAAACCATCGGTGCCAAACCAATGATCCAAGCTGGGGGATTGCAACCGGGCGGTATAATTGCGATCGGTTGACGGGTTATAGGGATTGAGAATCGGTGCAAACAGCGCCAATATGATGATAGTAAGCGTGATTCCCAGACCAATTTTGCCAGATGTTGATTGTCTAAATCGTTGAACGGCTTTGTTTTCCATCGAGAAAGGAAACAGGGAGATGGGGGAGATAGGGAGGATAGGGGAGATGGGGAG
>JGI12140J13697_1143406_pt1 | contig 12700 bp, 10 predicted proteins | sample ElkSlonscriptome_5_FD_13697 | JGI IMG/M metagenome (IMG submission 13697) | reverse complement strand
CTCTTCATTGGTTTTTGATCGTTCTGCTGCATTAATGATTTCAGATATAAAGCTCTTGAAGTAGAATAGTAACTTGGCGACGACACTCTTCCCGCTGGCTTGGGGACCAATCAAAATATTAATGGGTTTGACATCTAGAGTAATATCTTTAATTCCCACAAAATCTTTAATTTCAATTCTTTCCATAATTCAATATCAGTAATATACTCTCAGCTGCCGACGTTCGTAGTAAGGGCTTTAGCCTTCACTTTATCCCAGCGTCAACCCAACCGACAATCTCGCTTGAAGTAAGGCTTGAGCCGTATGAGTGCGAAAGTCTCATGTAAGGTTCTCAGTTCTCAGGGGAGAGGGGCGACCCTCAAACCTTACCCGACCATTACGCCCAGAAAACATAAGAAATTAGGGCTAAGGCTCCCTACTACGAACCCAAGCTAATCTACCAAATTAGGTGTGCCGAGCCACTACAAAAGTGACATGCGTATCAGGTCATACAGAAAAGGGGAGAAATTTCTCCCCTGCTCCTCGGCTCTCCTGCAAGCTTCACCGAAAACGTTTTAGTTTACTGGCTGTTGCATCTGGGTTGGAGGAGATGCTTCTGGAGCCACAGATTCGATCACATCGACTTCACCTACCCGATTGAGGGGCCAAAAGCGGACGATCGCTCGTCCAATAATCTTGTCACGCGGGACAAAACCCCAATAGTGAGAATCGTAGCTATTATTGCGATTATCTCCCAAAACCAAATAATTGTCCTCAGGCACAGTCACCGGTCCGTAGCTGTATTCAGGTGCTTCTTCGATATATTGTTCCCGCAAGGCTTGATCATTGACATAGACTCGTCCTCCCTTCACCTCGACGGTTTCGCCAGGAAGACCAATCACTCGCTTGATAAAGGCGTCTTTGAAATTTTGCTGCTTGAGCGCATCTGTGGGAGAAAAGACCACAATATCTCCGCGCTGGGGTTGACGGAAGTTATAGCTGATCTTATCAATAATCAGGCGATCGTTAATCTGAAGGGTGGGTTCCATAGAACCCGAAGGGATATACCGCGCTTCTGCGACAAAGCTGCGAATCCCGATCGCGAGAAAAACACTCAAGCCAATGGTCTTGAATCCCTCTACCCAGGGATTTTCTGGCTTTTGTACCGATTGTTTTTCAGGGTCTCGATTTTGGGCACGAGTCATAGCCGTTGAATCACCTTAAGCAATCACGAGTTGGACGATGGAGAAAAATCAGGGGAGGAAAATCAGGGGAGGAAAATCAGCCGATTAGTCGGCTCATCTCTTCCAATGTAACCGAAGCGGTTGTAACCGACGGGGTTCCTCTAGTAACTGGACAAAATTCGCTCTAAAGTAGGAATACTGAAGCTATTGGGAATTTTAGCATTTTCTTATGTCCTCTGACTCAAGCTTACTCATCCGCCATGCTCGTATTCTCATGCCCACAGGGGACATTTTGCTGGGAGATGTCCTCACTCGTGGTCAAGAAATTGTCCAGATTGCCCCAGACATATCAGCTTCGGCAGATAGGGAAATCGACGCGACAGGGTTAACATTGTTGCCGGGAGTCATCGATCCACAAGTTCATTTTCGCGAACCGGGCTTAGAACATAAGGAAGACTTATTTACCGCCAGTTGTGCTTGTGCCAAGGGAGGCGTTACCTCATTTCTGGAAATGCCCAACACTCGACCCCTAACCACGACTCAAGCCGCCTTAGACGATAAGCTGAAACGGGCATCCGAGAAGTGCTTAGTTAACTACGGCTTTTTTATTGGCGCAACACCCGCAAATTTGCCCGATCTGCGTGAGGCACAGCCGACTTGTGGGATTAAGATATTTATGGGTTCGATGCGTGGGGACTTATTGGTGGATAGCGAGGAGGTCATTGAACCTATTTTCGCTGAGGGAAGCCGACTAATTGCGGTTCATGCTGAAGATCAAGAGCGAATCCGGGAACGGCGGGAAAAATTTGCTGGAATCAATGATCCGGCGATTCACTCCCAGATTCAGGATAATCAAGCCGCCCTAAATGCGACTCAACTGGCGCTGAAACTCTCGAAAAAATATCAGCGACGGCTACATATTCTGCATCTGTCTACCGGGGAGGAAGCCGAGTTACTCCGTCGGGATAAACCCAGTTGGGTAACGGCTGAAGTCACCCCCCAACACTTGCTCCTCAATACCAGCGCCTACGAGAAAATCGGCACATTGGCGCAAATGAACCCCCCCTTGCGATCGCCCCAGGATAATGCCACCCTTTGGCAAGCGCTATTAGATGGCGTCATTGACTTTATTGCCACGGATCACGCCCCTCATACCCTAGACGAAAAAGCTCAAACCTATCCCAATAGTCCCTCAGGAATGCCGGGAGTGGAGACATCCTTAGCCTTAATGCTCACCCAAGCCATACAAGGACGCTGTACCCTTGCCCAAGTCTCCAACTGGATGTCTACGGCTGCTGCTAAAGCCTATCGCATTCCCAACAAAGGCGCGATCGCTCCCGGTTATGATGCCGATTTGGTCTTAGTAGACTTAGAAAATTACCGTCCCGTGCGGCGAGAGGAACTGTTAACTAAATGTGGTTGGAGTCCCTTTGAAGGCTGGAACTTAACCGGATGGTCGGTGATGACTATTGTTGGGGGTAAAGTGGCTTATGAACGGGGCAAACTGCACACAGATGTACGCGGTCAAGCCTTGAGCTTTGATGGGTAAAACTGTGACTCTTCCCTTGGCTCAAGGATTAATAAACCTTCTGCCTTGGAGCCTTCTACCCTCTGCCTTTTGCTATCCCTCAAATCCACCCTGTCTGAATGATTAATTAAGGCAAAGGACAAATGACGAATGACAAAGGACAAATACTATGACATTAGAAGCGCCAAAGCGATCACCACTTAAAGCTATTTTGATCGTCTTGATTGCTTTAATTTTAATTGTTTCTGCCTCTATAGGCGTAACCTTAACTGTTTCAGGAGGAGAGATGTTTGCTGGAAAACGACCCACGAATCTTGGTATTGAGTCAGGGAAATTAACTGCCTGTCCCGAAACCCCGAATTGTGTCAACACTCAAGCTCAAGATGCTCAACATAAAATTGAGCCATTAACCTACAAATCAACACCAGCTAAAGCAATAGCTGACCTGAAAACCGTGATTGAGAACATGGAAAGAACCCAAATTATCACGGAATCAGAGAATTATCTCTACGCCGAATTCTCCACTAAGCTGATGGGGTTCGTCGATGACGTAGAATTTTTCCTAGATGAAGGAGCGAATGTTATCCATGTTCGTTCAGCATCGCGTTTAGGACAATCCGATTTAGGCGTAAACCGTAAACGGGTAGAAACTATTCGCGCCAAATTCAACGAACTGCAAACCTAAGTGTAAATTCTCTGATGGGGTGACAAGCCGAGCAAAAGCGGTTAAGTGGCTTGTCGCCCTGTCAGGGGGTGAAATCATCTTAGAATAATTAAAGTTAGTAAGGAGCGGCAGGGTTTGCAATTGCCGAATCGAGAAAATGCTTTTATTCAACCGACAAAACTAACGGGTTACTTGCTGTCATAAACTCACTCTGTTGGTAAGTCAACAGTTAACATTCTGACTGTATGGATTATCGATATAGGTAAAGAAAATCCTCGATTTGTTACCGCTAGACCCTTTATAGAAAGTAATGGATAAAGAGGATATGCTTAAAGAGTTAGATGTAGTAACATTAACGCACGATATTCGAGAACATGGATTGAACAGGGGGAGTAGGGGCGCGATTGTTCATTGCTATAAAGATGGACAGGCGTTTGAGGTAGAATTTGTCAGTGAAATGGGGGATACACTGGCTTTACTAACGTTGGAGAAAGCCGATATTCAACTTGAACGAGAAGCAATTCGAGGACAAGTTGGGAAAATTCTTGATACTTTACCCGCTGATTTATTGGTCGAGGTGCGAGATTTTGCTGAATTTTTACAACAGAAGCATCAGTGAGGTACTTCAGATCCCCGACTTCTGCAAGAAGTCGGGGATCTTGCTTGGATATACTATATAGCACTACGCACTAAGGTTAGGACAAATGAAGAAAAATCAAAATCGCTCAATTCCTTGTAAGGTAAACTTTTGTCTTCACTATTGCCTATTGCCTATTGCCTATTCCCTGGCGCGTAGCGCTATACTTCATCAACCATCAAATATGCTGTAAGCGATGGGGACTTACGACTTTTTCATGTCACGAGCCATTTTGCGGAACATGTCCATGCCAGAATCGCTAGAGTCAGCGCGGCGGCGCTCAAAACTGTTTGGCTGTGACTCACTCACTTGCTGGTTTTGAGGAGTTGGCAACGGTTCAGGAGTGGCGCTGATTTGTTTATTGGAACGGATGACTTGTCCAAAAGCCGAGGTTTCGACCTCCTGCTGTAAGCCCTCCCCTAGGTTGTCTTTTTTCTTAGCAAACCGCTTCTTTACAGATGTGGGCGATCGCATATAGTTAATGTCACCGAACGTCTTGGCGTCATCCGGCTCTAAAAAGTAGGCTTGTCGCTTTTGGGCTTCTGTCGGCTGTTCTGCTTCGTCTGTCTCCTCATCGACGTACTTGCTCTTTAACCCAAATAAATCACTCAAAAATCCCATAGCGAACTAATCCTGCCCTTCATTGATTACCTTTGTTACTTTATGTTAACAATAATTAATGATTATGCAAATGTTGTTCTAAAACTAGCTGAGTGAGGTAATAAACTGTGTAGTTTTTCTACACTATATGGGTCAACCTGTAGAGACGTTGCATGCAACGTCTCTAGAGGATCGATGTAGGGTTCAAGCCGCAGAAAATTTAGCTCGATGGCACTAGTCGCTTGCGGAGGGATTCGGCTCTCCGCTTCGCTGTATCATTCTTCGGTTCATGCTTGAGGGCTGCTTCATACGCCTCTAACGCTTGAGCGGTTAGCTGCTTACGCTCGTAAACGTGACCCAAGTTATTGAGAGCCGTCACATAATCTGGCTCTCGTTTTAAGGCTTCCTTATACTGGCGAATGGCAATATCGTACTGATCTTGGGCAAAGTAGGCGAAACCGAGAGCATTATGAACCGGAGCTAGATTGGTTTCTGAAGCATCCGGAGCTTTAAGTCCCTTTTGGAATAGAATAACGGCTTGAGCAAAGAGTTTCTTGTCCAGATAGATACTACCCAACTCGTAGTAGTCTTGGACTGATCCTCGCTCTTTTTGCAGCTTTTGCTCCAGCTTGGAGAGGGTGCTTTCGATTTTACGGGTTTTGAACACTTGGCGGATTACTGCCAAAGCTGCAACGCCAAGCAGAACTAACAATATGATTAGATAGGTTTGTGGCAGGGTTTCATCCATAATCCTGTGCAACTTATACGGGACGGGTTTCAATCTTTTATAATGGTAAACCCCAAGCGGCAGCACGTTCAGCTAACCAACCTTCGGCGTGCCAACGTTCGATCGCCTGATTGACTTGTTGTCGCAGTTCAGTATATTGCAATCCTTTAGGCATTACTATCGCCAAAGCTGCACCAGATAAGCGATAGGGGAGGAATCGATACTCTGGGTATTGCTGTACCCATCCAGTCAAAACACTCTGATCTGCGGCAAAGGCGTTAGCGTCTCCCGCCTCAATAAGCGATCGCGCTTCTTGGTAGGAGTCAACACCGATCAATTGGGCATTGGGTAACGCATACTTGATCACTGGGATTGTACTCGAACCCTTGAGAACTGCGATGGTTTGGTTGTCTAAATCGCTCAACAGATTAATTGAAGCATCTTTGGTGATCATCCCTGCACCATCTAAATAGTAAGGGATACTGAAATCAACCAAGCGGGCGCGAGACTCCGTTACCGTTACTCTAGCGATCGCAATATCAACCCGATCCTCAACGACCACACTCAAGCGATCGCGATTTGTCACTGGCTGCAACACCACAGCCTCTGGACTCCCTAGCAATTCTTTAGCCAGTCGTCGGGCGATATCAATTTCTAGTCCTTGTAGGCTTCCCCTCGCATCACGAAAGCCCAAGGGACGCAAATTATCTTTTACCGCAACAATTAATTGACCCCGTTGCTCAATTTCTGCCAATTCAGCCGGATAAGCGGATGGAGGTTGTACGAGAGTCATCCCCATTAATCCAAGTGCTACACCGACGTTAACAAACCTTTGGGCGATCATCTATCTGGGATTGGGGATTGGGGATTGGGGATTGGGGATTGGGGATTGGGGATTGGGGATTGGGGATTGGGGAAGATGGAAATTATACCCCCTAACCAGGGCGGGTTTAGCCACGTTATTAGTTTGCTGGGTAACGTTATCGGTCAAACCCGCCCCTACAAATTGGTTCCCCTGCACCCCTGCACCCCTGCTATCTCAACCGAAAACCTTTGACTCTACTGGATTTACTTTGCGCCTTGGCTAGCAAGTTCTACCACCTTTTGAAAGCTGGCGGGATCTAACACAGCTAATTGTGCCAACATCTTGCGATTGATTTGAATATTCGCCTTTTTCATCTGACCGATAAGCTGACTGTAGCTTATGCCATTCTGACGAGCGGCGGCATTAATGCGAGTAATCCAGAGGCGGCGAAAATCCCGCTTGCGCTTGCGGCGATCGCGATAAGCGTTCCGCAGTGCTTTCATCACCTGTTGATTAGCTGTACGGAAGAGTTTGGAGTGAGAACCCCGATATCCTTTCGCCAGCTTGAGAACTTTCTTGCGTCGTTTACGGGCGACGTTACCGCGTTTTACTCTTGTCATTGACTCTTCCTACCTAATTGATACGAGCTAGATGGTTATTCGTGTGACATCTTCCTACACCGAATCAGAGATTACGGTGTAGGCTTCCTTGAGCGGCTCCTTACGGCTACGCTTCCGGCGTTTTATAGTGGGGAACATGCCCAGCCCCACTTTCTTGATATTAATCGCAGCGTTCCAATGAACCGAACAGTTCGACAGAAATAAATTTCTAATACTGGCGATTCATCCCACGCAAGGGTCAAAGATTAGAGCGTAGGGCTTCTCGCCCGGTCAAGCTAAAGCAGTCTAAAAATAGGGAAGCATCAGGCGCACATTATCGGCATCCCGTTCATTGACCAAGTTCAATTTCGACAGACGCCGCTTCCGTCCTGAGTTTTTGCGCTCCAGCAAGTGGCTCTTAAACGCCTTGCGTCGTCTAATTTTACCGTTTCCGGTGGGTCGAAAACGTTTCGCGGCTGCTCTACGGCTTTTTAGTTTCGGCATAAACAATTTGAAATAAGGACACAATCTATAATTTTACTACTGTTTCGGTCTGTATCGTAAAGATTTAATCTACACCTACCGTAGGGGCGACCCCCTGCACTCAATTCACACCACCCAACCATTAATTCTATCGGGTCGCTCTAGAGGCAAGTGCAAGATGCTTGTCATCTGTCAGCCAATCTAGACAGTTGAGACTGCGCCGCTTCATAACAATCCAGTTTACCTAGATCACGGCAAAGTTGAGCCGCTTGCTGTAAATCGTTGATCGCGGCTAATCGATTTCCCAATTGGGCTTGGGCTAACCCTCGCTCATAGTAAGCTAAAGCATAATCAGGATTTCGTTCAATCGCTTGGGTGTAATCCGCGATCGCACCTAGAGTATCTTCTAGTTCCTGACGGGCTAATCCTCGTTTATAGTAAGCTTCTGCTAGCTCTGGATTCAATTGAATCGCTACTGTATAATCCTTTATCGCCCCGCGACTATCTCCTCGACGCTGACGGGCTAAACCACGGTTTTGGTAAGCTAGGGCTTGATTGGGTTGTAAATTAATCGCGGCGGTACAGTCGTCAATCGCATCCTTGTGATTGCCTACATTAGAACGGGAACGACAGCGTTTCAGGTAAGCCGTGACTAGATTGGGATCACGTTGAATGGCTTGGGTATAATCATCAATGGCAACTTTTTCCTTACCTAAGTCAGCTTCAATTTGACCTCGATTCACCCAGGCTGGGGTAAAATTAGGGTCACGTTGCAGGACTTGGGTATAATCAGCCTTAGCCCCTTGGCGATCGCCTAACTCAAGGCGCAGATTTCCTCGTTGATAATAGGCGTCCGCATTTTGGGGATTGAGTTGAATCGCCTGAGTCAAATCAGCCAAAGCGGACTGACTTTTTCCCTGATTCGCGTAAATCTTTCCCCGATAATAGTAAGCTGTCGCATTTTGCGGCTGATAGGTAATGGCTTGAGTATAGTAGTCAATCGCCGCCTCAGATTGTTGGGCTTGTGCTTGGATTTTTCCTTGGTGGAGAACGTATTGCGCCATTAGGCGTTGCGGGAGGCGCAGGGTATAAGCCAGAACTAACGCCGTAATTCCCACCAATCCTATAGCCGTCAGGATAACCCAGGGTTTAAACTGACGACTGGGATAGGTAATTGTCGCGATCGCAGGATTAATAGTCGGTAACGAGGGTAGAGAAAATTGAGAAACAGTGTTCCTCTCCGGGATACGACTGAGATCCGCCAGCACTGTTTTAGCGTGGTGATAACGGTTCTGGTGATCATCATGCACCATTTTCTCCAGAATAGTGGCTAACTCTGGGCTAACTTGGGTGTAAGCTTGCCAAGCGCCGGTTTCAGGTTGACCCTGGTTTGCTTGTTTGAGTTCTGCTAACTCGCTGGCGGATAATCCGGTCATAGCTTGAATGGCGATGATCCCCAAGGCGGACAAGTCACGATTAACGTGGAGGGGTTCTGGGAAGGGTTTGGGGGAGTGATCAACAAAAGTCGGATTGGGGGGATTGGGGGCTAATTTGTGGAATGACTGGGCGATTTGGGGACTCAATTGGTGGATAATTCCCCAGGTTGTTAGCACTAATTTGTTATCTCCTTGGCGGCGGATAATTGTGGAAGGTTTGAGGTTTCCCAAAACTGTGCCCTGTTTATGGACAAACACTAAGAGGTTGAGGAGTTCGTTTAACAGGCTAATCACCTGATTTTCGGTCAGCGGATCACCGGGTATGAGTTCGTCAGTTAAAGGTTGACCGCGAATAAACTCTTGAACGAGATAAAACTGATTAGTTTGGGCAAACGTGGTGATCAATCGGGGAATTTGGTCATGTTGACCCAGCTTTTTCAGCCATTCTGAGGTTTTTTCCAGACGGCTGAGAATAGATGATCGAGTTGGAGAGGAGTTCGGCGGGAGTCGAATTTGCTTGACCACGCATTTAGGATGCTGGGGAGAGTGAATATCTACCACTAAATAAGTGCGACCCAATTCATCGGTATCCAGGACTTTGATGAATTGGTAACGTCTTGCTAAGAGTTTGCCCATATTGATGCACGCTGACGCTCTGTGCAAAAATTATGACACGAAAGGCAAAATCCCCATTTTTGAAAAAAATCTGTTATAATAGCACGACAGAAAAAGCTCCAGAGGCTATCTGGAGCTGTTTTGAACCCGTGAATGTAGATGAACCCGTGAATTAAGATTCAGTCGAAAGAGAAATTGTAATACATGTTGGACAAGATTGGCTACACATAAGCAGCCAATCTTTTACTTTTTGAGAAGTATTTTGGATCGAAGGGGCGGAGGGGAGCTGGGGAAGCTGGGGAAGCTGGGGGAGCTGGGGGAGATGAGGAAGCTGGGGAAGCGGGGGAAGCTGGGGCGTCAATTTGTAGGGGCGGGTTTGACTGATAACGTTACCCAACAAACCAATAACTTGACTAAACCCGCCCTTGTTGGGGAGCAAGAGGAGATGAGGAAGAATTTTTCCTACTCACCAATTACCTATCACCAATCACCAATTTTAGCGATCGCGAAATGGCAACAGGGTATGATACTAAATCCAGGTTAGCTACCCCCGTTATAACCTAGTCCGCGCAGGCGGACGCAAGGCAAGTGTAGCAGCGATTTCAATCGCCTCCTCTTCCATGGGGTAATAAAGGCGGATTTGGGATGAGGAGGGCAAAGGTTTTTGTTAATTTTTCGTAACGTATTAGTGAGCCCAAATATTTTCTAAAGCTAAACTTAAATTATACGGTTAAGAAAAAAAGTTATGTTAGCCTCAACCCCTCAGACATCTACCCCAGTCCCTAAAGATCAATCGTTAATCCTCTGGTTTGATCAAATCCGACTGGATGACCTACCCTTTGTCGGGGGCAAAAATTCCTCTCTGGGTGAAATGATTGGACAACTCACTCCCCAGGGAATCAATGTACCTACCGGGTTTGCGATTACGGCGTATGCGTATCGTTACTTTATCGAAACCGCCGATTTAGAAGCCAAACTGCGCCATCTGTTTGCAGATTTGAATGTCGATGATGTGAGTAATCTGCAACAGCATGGGAAAAAAGCGCGACAGTTAATCCTGAGTATGGAGTTTCCCCTAGAACTGACCCAAGCCATTCGGACAGCCTATCAGGAATTGTGCGATCGCTACGGCGAGGGAACCGATGTAGCGGTTCGTTCCTCGGCGACGGCGGAAGACTTGCCAGACGCGAGTTTTGCGGGTCAGCAGGAAACCTATTTAAATGTAAATAGTTTCAAAGGCGTTCTGGAATTTACCCATAAATGCTTCGCCTCCCTGTTTACCAACCGCGCCATTGCTTATCGGGAACATAATGGATTTGACCACTTTGATGTGGCGCTTTCGGTGGGAATTCAGAAAATGGTGCGGTCTGATTTAGCCTGTTCCGGGGTGATGTTTTCCATTGACCCCGAAACGGGATTCAAAAATACCACATTAATTACCGCCGCTTATGGCTTGGGCGAAACGGTGGTTCAAGGTGCGGTTAATCCCGATGAATACTTAGTCTTTAAACCGACATTAAAACAGGGATGTCGCCCGATTCTGGAGAAACGCCTGGGAAGCAAAGAAATTGAAATGATCTACGACGAAGGGGGTTCCAGACTGACGCGCAACGTGCGAGTCGCCCCCTGTGATCAAAAGAAATTCTGTCTCAAAGATGAAGAAGTCTTACAATTAGCGCGTTGGGCGGTACAAATAGAAGACCATTATTCCCAACTGCGGGAACTCTATACTCCCATGGATATTGAATGGGCAAAAGATGGCATAACTGGGGAGTTATTTATTGTCCAGGCGCGTCCGGAAACCGTACAATCCCAGAAATCGGCACAAGTTCTCAAAACCTATCAGTTGAACCAACGCAGCGAGGTATTAGTTACGGGGCGTAGTGTGGGTGCAGCCATTGGTCAAGGAACTGCCCATATTATTATGGATGCCTCTCACATTCATCTGTTTGAGCCGGGAGAAGTTTTAGTTACTAACCGCACTGATCCCGACTGGGAACCGATTATGAAAAAAGCCAGCGCCATTGTCACCAACCAAGGGGGACGTACTTGCCATGCGGCAATTATTGCGCGAGAAATGGGAATTCCGGCAATTGTTGGCTGTGGAAATGCAACCGAGGTATTAACCACGGGTCAAGGGGTGACAATTTCCTGTGCAGAGGGGGATGAAGGACGAGTTTATCAGGGATTATTACCCTTTGAAGTGCAAGAAACGCTATTGGATAATTTACCTCGCACCCGAACCCAAATTTTAATGAATGTCGGCAATCCAGATCAAGCTTTTGGTTTAGCCGCAATTCCCTGTGATGGCGTAGGTTTGGCACGGTTGGAGTTTATTATTGCCAATCATATTGAAGTTCATCCCTTAGCGTTGATTCATTATCATCAATTGCGGGATGAATCGGTGAAAGCGAAAATTACCCAAAAGACGAAAAATTATGCCGATAAACCCCAGTTTTTTGTCGATAAATTGGCGCGTGGCGTAGGGATAATTGCAGCGGCGTTTTATCCCAAACCTGTGATTGTGCGGATGTCGGATTTTAAGAGTAATGAATATGCGAATCTTTTAGGCGGTCAGAGTTTTGAACCCAAGGAAGATAATCCCATGCTGGGGTGGCGAGGGGCGTCACGGTATTGTGATCCGAACTACCGGGAAGCGTTTGCTTTGGAATGTCAGGCGATACAGCGGGTAAGGGATGAGATGGGATTAACTAATGTAATTCCGATGATTCCCTTCTGTCGCACTCCCGATGAGGGGCGTCAGGTGGTAGCAGAGATGGCAAAAAATGGTTTACCCCGTGGGGTGAATGGCTTGCAGGTGTATGTGATGTGTGAGTTACCCAGTAATGTAATGGAGGCGGATGAGTTTGCTGAAGTGTTTGATGGGTTTTCCATTGGGTCCAATGATTTGACGCAATTAACGTTAGGATTAGACCGAGATTCAGCGTTAGTGGCGCATATTTTTGACGAACGCAATCGCGGTGTAAAACGGATGGTGAAGTTGGCGATACAAACAGCGAAGGAGTGTGGGCGTAAGATTGGCATTTGCGGTCAAGCGCCTAGCGATTATCCAGAGTTTGCCAAGTTTTTAGTGGAGGAAGGGATTGATTCGATCAGTTTGAATCCCGATTCAGTGTTAAAAACGCTGTTGATGGTGGCTGAAGTAGAACATCATTTGTAGGGTGATTTTGTAGGGTGCGTTAGCGCAGCGTAACGCACCGACTTATTCCATTGTCGTTGTTGGTTGGGTTGACGCTGGGATAAAGTAAAGACTAGCATCCCTGACTAACGCTCAAAGTTTAGATACCCCTAAATCCCCGTGCCAAAAAAGCGAAGCATCCTCTGGTCTCCCCCGTGCCAAAAAAGCGAAGCATCCTCTGTCATCCCCCCTCTTGTAGCAGCAGGGGGTTTTCAAAGTCCGGGGGAATCTTTAAAATAAAAGT